>Ga0209345_10001516_pt1 | contig 27495 bp, 32 predicted proteins | sample Cruoilmetagenom7_FD_187294 | JGI IMG/M metagenome (GOLD analysis project Ga0209345, IMG submission 187294) | Oil polluted marine microbial communities from Coal Oil Point, Santa Barbara, California, USA - Sample 7 (SPAdes) (version 2) | ecosystem: Environmental > Aquatic > Marine > Oil seeps ...
GGCATGATCAAAAAAACTTAACTGCATATTTATCCCTCAAACTTGGCTTATTAGTATATTTATTTTAGCTAATTGTTGGTTTGAAGGAGGTTAAGTAGATTTCTTTAATTGTTCAGAGGGCTCAATTATTTGTATATTTTCAAGCGCTTCTATAGAGTTGTTCACGCGGCATGAAAATTCCTCTTTAGAAAATGGCTTATTGATATAATCATTTGCACCCTGTTTTAAAAATAGTGCGTTTACTTCTTCATCTTCATTTGATGAAATAGCGATGATACAGAGCTCATTTTTATTTTTCTCTTTTCTAATCTCTTGAACTAATTCTAACCCATCCATGACTGGCATATTGTAGTCTGTTATAACAAGAGATATATCAGGGTGTGTCTTGAGCATTCCTAAAGCTTCTTCACCATGAGCAACTGTGTAGACAGTGTAGAACAGGTTTTTTAAAAAACCATCCATTTGCTTTCTAAATATCATAGAATCATCAACAACTAAAACCTTATGCTCTTGATTTTTTTCCAGTCTTTGTATGATGTTAAGTGTATAGTTTATGTCACCTATGCCACCCTTATTTACATAGTCAATGATATTTTTTTTCAACATCTTTTTTCTAAATTCTTTGTTTATGTTTCCACTTATTACGATAGTTTGTTGTCCCTTACTCAGAACATAGTCAACTATCTCACCGTTTGGTGCATCTGGCAAGTTAATATCCAGTAGAGTTACAAAGTACTTGTATTTGCTCAAAAAGAGCTTTGCTTCTGATAGCTTGTAGGCAATATCTACTTCATACTCTAAAGTGCTTGAAATTTTTTTAGCTAAAAGCTTTGCTAATGTTTTATTATCTTCTACGATTAATATTCTTTTCATACAATATTCTACTATAATTTGTTTATGATTAATTTAAGTGATATTGTGTCAAAACTAAAAAGTAAAAAAAACATTTTTTTAACTGGTGGCGCTGGTGTTGGTAAAACAACAATTACCAGAGAGATAATACATGAGTATGAAGGTGAAGCTAAAAAAGTAGCAAAGTTGGCTTCGACCGGTATGGCAGCTACTTTAATAGGCGGACAGACTCTACACAGTTTTTTAGACCTTGGAATTGCCGGGGATAAACAAGAGTTAGAATTAAATGGCAAGTTTGAGATAAAAAAGAAGATTAAAAAGCTAATTCATTCAATGGACTTGATAGTCATTGATGAGATATCTATGGTGAGTGACACACTTTTTGAGATGATAGCTCTACGTCTTAAGCAGGCTGATTTTAAAGGCTCACTTCTTGTTGTGGGTGATTTTTTACAACTCCCTCCTGTTGTGAGAGGTTATGGTGAAGTGAGGTTTGCTTTTGAGTCAAATGAGTGGCGTAGTTGTGATTTTTCAAAAATCGAACTAACCCATGTTTATAGAACAGATAATTCCCAGTTTATCGAGCTTCTCAACAATGTACGTTTTGGTTATATTGATGAGCAAATCCATAATCACCTCAATGCATTTATAAAACCTCTGCCCGAAGATTTGAGTGAGTTCACCTTTCTTTTTGGAAAAAATGACTCAGCTCACAGACATAACAAAATGCAGTTAGCTTACATAGAGAGTGAACTTTTTGTCAAAGAGGCACAAATCATAAAACATCAAAAATCTGCTAAAGATAATGAAGTCGATAGATTTATGAATGATGCAAGAATTGAAAAGGAGTTAGAACTCAAAATTGGCTCACCCGTTCTTTTTACGAGAAATTCATGGAACTATTTTAATGGTGAACGTGGTGTCGTTGTCAACATAGATGCCACTTATGTCTACGTGCAAAAGAGTGACAATGTCGTAGTAAAGTTAGAGACTGTAGCGCAGAGTAAGGCTATGTGGAAAGAGAAAACAGTAGATGGAAAAAAAGAGATGGTAGAAGAGAATCTTTTTAGTATTTATCAGTTTCCAATCAAACTTGCCTTTGCAATTACGATTCACAAGTCACAAGGGATGTCTATCGAGGATTTAATCATCGAGACAAATGAAATCTTCGCACCGTCTCAGTTTTATGTAGCACTCTCACGTAGTTCAAACCCACTACGTCTAAACCTTATAGCTCCAAGAGTGCAGTGGTATGACCTTGCATTTGTAAACCATAAGGCTATGGAGTTTGTGAATAATAGTAAAATATGATATACTTTGGATATACATAAGGAGTTTATTATGACTGTTACAATATCAAAATGGGGAAACTCTCAGGGGCTTAGATTTCCAAAAGATGTTATGAAAGATTTACATCTTGCTATTGGTGATAAAGTAAATATTTTTATAGAAAATAACAAAGCTATTATAGAACCGATAAAAAACGAAAAAATTAAATATGATATCAATGAACTTGTTTCAAAAATACCAAAAAATTATAATGCTAAAGAAGAGTTTATCTCATCAGTTGGACTAGAAGAATGGTAAAGGAGTACATTCCTAAAAAAGGTGATTTAGTCATACTGACTTTTGACCCATCTGCTGGACATGAACAAAAAGGACGACGACCAGCTCTTATAATCTCAAATGAAACTTTTAATAAACATGTAGGTTTAGCTATAGCTTGCCCCATAACAAACACTGACAGAAAATTCCCTTTCCATGTAAAAGTAGATAGTGATAAGTTAACAGGCTTTATAATGACAGAACAGATAAAATCAATAGACTATAAAGTAAGAAAAGTTAAATTTGTTGAGAAAGTTAGTGATGAGGTTATGGATAGAGTTTTGGGGATAGTTGAGAGTGTTGTGTTTTAATAATTGGAGCAGTTAAATGAGTTGGTTTGTAACGGCAAATGAAATAAATCAATGGAGTGTATCTCACAGTAGAAAAGCTCAAGGCATTTTACCCGAATTAATTAGAAAACTCATTCTAGCAACTGTTAAAGCCGAATATATTCATTTCCCATCAGGTGATAGTGTCTTAACTGATGGTTGGGATGGTATCTATCTTAAAAAAGAAGCTTAATGAAAGCTACAGATATAGAATTTGTAAAATTAGTAGGCGTAAAACAAAGTGAAGATGAGCTATCATTAGAGTTCAAAAAAGATGTACTAAATCATATAGAATCAATTCACGCATCGGCTCAGTTTACTTTGGCTGAAACGCAGAGTGGATTACATTTACAGAAACTTTTTCCTGAGTTAGTCTCTCATGTCGTTCCTATGCTCAGAGAATCTAAGATAAAGTATAAAAAACCTGCACTAAAAAAGATAGTTGCCTTTGCTAGTTGTAGGGATGAAAACATAGAAAAGTTTCAAGAGCAGTTTGCTAAAAAAGGTCGAGCTACTCTGTCTGTGAATGTAGAGATTAGAGATATTAACGGAGTTGTAACCGCTGTATCTGAGTTTATATGGTTTGTACAAAAACTATAGATTAGGGTAGTAATTGTTAAAAACAGTAGATAAAGGCATACTATATATGCTTCTTGGTGCTTTGATATCTGCACTAAACGGAGCAGTTACAAAGATATTAGCTGATGATTTAAGTGCTATGGAGATAGTCTTTTTTAGAAACTTGATTGGTGTCGCTTTAATACTCTATGCACTCAAACACACGCCACCAAAACTTACAGGTGGAAAATGGTATCTACTCATAACCCGTGGTGTTTTAGGTTTTTTAGCCATGATTTTGTTTTTTTATACCATAACAGTAATACCACTTGGTGAAGCGATAACTCTTAACAAAACTTCACCCTTGTTTGTGACTATACTCGCTTACTACCTGCTCAAAGAGCATCTAAGTAAAACGACACTTTTTGCACTGCTTATTGGTTTTTTAGGAGTAGTTTTGATTGTAAAGCCTTTTGAGATGAGCATATCTTATGAACACTTTTTGGGAGTGCTTGGTGGGTTTTTTGCTGCTGCTGCCTATACAACTATAAAAAAGATAAAAGATATATATGATGCAAGAGTCATAGTCTTGTCATTTGTAGGACTTGGAACTATTTTGCCAGCTATATTTTTTATAATGGCACCTTTTGTGGACGTTCCAAGTAGCATAAAATTTCTGTTTCCGATATTTTCATTTCCAGATTCTTTGAAAGTGTGGTCACTCATAATCTTTATGGCATTCATCTCAACACTCTCACAGTGGCTCCTTACAAAAGCTTATAGTGCTTCAAATCTTAGTATCATAGGTGTAATTTCGTACACAAATATCCCTTTTGCTATAGGTTTTGGATGGATGCTTGGAGATGCCTTGCCAGACTCTTTAACGTACTTAGGAATTGGTCTCATTATTCTTGGTGGTGTTTTAGTGGGAAGAAAGAAAAAATAATTTAAACACGGCATTTTAGGGTGGATGACCAATGGCCAGTGCCTTGCAGAGGAAACCGCAACCTCTTTATTATAGCCCATTCGTTTCTCACTCGGATAAACTATTATTGTTATGATATAATTATTTCCATTAAAGGAAATTGAAATGGGAAAAATAGTTTTAGGATTAGATTTAGGGATAACTTCTATTGGTTGGGCTTTAATAAAGGTTGATGAAAAAATTGAAGATAATAAAATTATAGATAGTGGTGTAAGGATATTTACAATCGCTGAGCATCCAAAAGATGGAAAGTCATTGGCATTACCAAGACGTGAAGCTAGGAGTGCAAGACGAACTACAAAAAGAAAAGCACAAAGATTAAGAGCGATTAAAAGACTTTTAGTAAAAAATAAGTTACTTACTAACGATGCACTAGAAAATCTTTTTATTGGTAACAAAGGTCAAAAAGATGTTTGGACGTTACGTCGTGATGCTTTATATAGAGAGTTAAATAATAAAGAACTCTCAAGAATTATGATACACCTTGCAAAACACAGAGGATATTTTTCAAATCGCAAAAGTGAAGAGCCATCAGATAGTGAAGGTAAAGCTGTACTAGGTGGTATAGGTAAAAATAAAGAGATACTTCAAAGTAAAAACTTTTTAACAGTTGGCGAATATATTTCAACTAAACAAAAAAAGCGAAATGGTAAAGATAAAGAGGGAAAATTAAACTACGATAATTCTATTGAGCGCTATATGTTAGCAGATGAGATAAGAACAATTTTTGAAAAACAAAAAGAGTTTGGAAGCAAATTAGTAAATAATAAAATTTTAGATAGTTATTTAGATATTGCATTTGAGCAACGGCCTTTAAAGTCAGTTGCACATATGGTTGCAAACTGCCCTTTTGAAGCAGAGGAGAAAAGAGCATCAAAAAGCACTTATAGGTATGAGTACTTTAGAGCCTTACAGAAGCTAAAAAACATCCGTCTTGTAGCTCAAGATGGTGAGATAGTTTTAACAAAAGAACAAATAGAACAAATTATACATAATGCAAAAAGTAAATCAACTCCAAGAACATATAAACAAGTAAGAAAGTTACTAACCTTGGATGATGCTATTGAGTTTAAGGGGCTTACATACTATGACCATAAAACAGGTGAAGCGAAAGATCCTGAAAAAGAAAAACTTGTAGATTTTTCAGCCTTTCATAAAATTAAAAAAGCAGTTATAGAGGTAGATAATCTTTACTGGGATGAATTGCAAAATGATTATGACACATTAGATGCAATAGCAAAAATACTTACAACTGAAAAAAATGATACGTTTTCCATAAAACAGCTAAAAAGTATAATAGATAATGAAAAAGTATGTGAAGCGCTTGTGGCAGTTTCTTTTTCAAAATTTGGGCACCTAAGCACTAAAGCTATTCAAAAAATAATCCCAGAACTTGAAAAAGGTCTAGACTATGACAAAGCATGTGGCGAAGCTGGTTATGATTTTAAAGCAGTTTTTAAAGGAGATAAATCTATTTTTCTTCCACCTCTTAGCAGACAAGAAAACATAGAGATGACAAATCCTGTAGTAAAGAGAGCTTTAGCTCAGATGCGTTTAGTTTATAACGCCTTAGCTAGAAAATATGGCGAAATAGATGCTGTACATGTAGAATTTACTAGAGATATTAAAAACTCACATGATGATAGACGCAAAATAGAAAAAGCGCAAGGTGAGTTTCGAGATACAAAAGAAAAAGCACGAGAACAAGCTATAGATAAACTCGGAAAAGAACCAAATGCAAAAGAACTCCTTAAATTTAGACTTTGGGAAGAACAAAATGGGCACTGTATATATAGTGGTGACTATATAAACCCGCATATGTTAGTTGACCCATATGCTACAGAGGTTGACCATATATTACCTTATAGTCGCTCATTAGACGATAGTCTAAATAACAAAGTGTTGTGTTTTACTAAAGAGAACCAAGACAAAGGCAATAAAATTCCAAATGAGTATATGTCTAAAGAGAAGTTTGATGAGTTTGAGATAAGAGTAAACGCAAATAAAAATCTCAAACAAGCTAAAAAAAGTAGACTTTTAAAAACTAACTTCGATGAAAGTAGTGAGATAGCTTTTAGAGAAAGAAACAAAAATGACACCTCATATATATCTAAGTTTGTAAAAAACTATATTGAAGCGCATATAAAGTTTAGAGACTCAAAACAAAAACGCCATGTATATACAATGAATGGTATGCTGACTTCACAACTGCGTTTCAAGTGGGGAGTTGGAGATAAAAACAGAGAAAATCACCTGCATCATGCAGAAGATGCGATAATACTGGCATTCTCAACCCAAAGCATGGTTCAAGAACTCTCAACTGTATCAGCTAGAAAAGAGACAGAAGGATTTAAGTATAAAAAGAAAGAAGAAAAATCTAAAGTGCTAAGATTTGTAGCACCTATGGATGATTTTCATAAAAAAGTGCAAGAGAGTTTAGCAAATATTTTTGTCTCACATATGCCTAGACGTAAGGTTGGTGGGGCTGCTCATAAAGAGACTATTTACAGCAAGAAAACCTTGAGTGTCAAAAAAGCAGATGGAAAAGTAGAGTCTTTAAAAGGTAACAGTATAAATAATAATGTAGAACTCAAACAAGGTATAGCACTCAATGACTCTATGCCAAGAGTTGATTTGTTTCAAAACAAAAAAACAAAAAAATACTACCTTGTACCCATATATATAAGTGATTTTGTCAAAGATAAATTACCAAATAGAGCTATAGTTGCAGGTAATAAACCATGGATAGAGATGGATGATGATTATGAGTTTATCTTCTCTTTTTATAAGCGGGATATGATAGAAATTCAGACTAAAAAGACAGCTACTAAAGAGTCTGTACAAATACTAGGTTATTATGACAGCACACATAGTGGTACAGCAAATTTAACTATAAAATCTCATGATGGTAATAATGAGTATAGTTTTGGTTCACAAAATCTAGTATATATAAAAAAATATCAAGTAGATGCGCTAGGTAGTTATGTTGAGGTAAAAAGTGAAAAAAGATTAGGCACGATAAAAGAGGGTAGAGCTAAAAAACAAAACAGATAAAAGGGGATACTATGAGTGCATGGAGGAGTATACTTGTTACTAAGCCTTGTAGATTGAGTACAAAAAACCAACAACTAATCTATGAGCCAAAAGATGAACCAGTAGTTACAGTTCCACTAGAGGACATAACTGTCATAGTTATAGAGACAAACCAAGCGTCTATGACTACAGCACTTTTAAGTAGATGTGCAGAGAAAAATATAGCGCTTTTTTCATGTGACAACTACCATATGCCAAATGGTTGTTTTACACCTTTTCATCAACACTCAAGACTCTCTCAAGTAGCTCATATGCAAGTAGAGATGAAACTTCCTCTAAAAAAGAAAATTTGGCAAAAGATAATCACTCAAAAGATTATGAACCAATCCCAAGCTCTAAAGTACTTTGAAAAAGAGAATATCCAGTTAGAACTACTAACAGACAAAGTAAAATCAGGCGACAGTGAAAACTTAGAAGCATTAGCAGCTAGAAGATATTGGAGTCTGTTTTTTGACAACTTCACACGTGACCAGAAAAAAGAAGACCCAAGAAATATTGCGCTTAATTATGGGTATGCAATAGTAAGAGGAGCAGTAGCACGCTCACTTGTATCTTATGGACTTCTACCAACTTTTGGAGTCTTTCACCGATCAGAGTTAAATGCTTACAACTTAGCTGATGACATGATAGAACCACTAAGACCACTCGTAGATATGGTTGTGAAAAAGTTAGAAAAAGAGGATGAGCTAGATGTACACTTAGGTATAGGTGTAAAGTCAGCACTTATAAACGTACTAGTGATGCAGATGCGTTTAAATGGTGAAGATGTAACTCTACTAAATATATGTGACATTATGGCTCATAGTTTTGTAAAAGCTATAAAACTAAATGATGTAGGTAGTTTAAAACTACCATCAATCATATGAGTGCTAGTAAGTTTATGTGGATATTTGTCTTTTTTGATCTACCTACAAAAACTAAAAAAGAGAGAAAAAAATACACAGACTTTAGAAAGTTTTTACTTAGAGATGGTTTTTTAATGATGCAGTTTTCTGTTTATGCTCGAATATGTAAAGGTGATGATAGTGTAGATACTCATAAAAAACGTGTAAAAGAAAACCTACCATCAAAAGGTCATGTGCGGATGCTCTCTATAACAGACTTGCAGTACTCAAAGATGGAAACTCTAATAGGTGAGAAAAAAGAGGAAGAGAAACTAGAAAAAAAGCAACTTTTACTTTTTTGAGTATTTTAGTAACAAAATCACTTTCATAATTAAAGTTAAATAAGCTAATTGAGAATTTTTTTTGTATAAATTTGTATGTTTATTTGAAAAAGAAGTGCTTTTTATGAAGTTTTTATTGTGAAAAATTACTTCTAAACCCCTATATATAAGGGCTTTAGAAGTTGCTATTATAGCGCATCCGAGTGAGAAAGGGGGCTATAACCATTTTGTTAAGTTTTTCTTCATTTTTTGTATTATAGCGCATCCGAGTGAGAAAGGGGGCTATAACATTCAAGTGTCGATAATAATTATACCGACCATTATAGCGCATCCGAGTGAGAAAGGGGGCTATAACCCATCCAGCTGTGATAGTTTTCCCTCTGGTATTATAGCGCATCCGAGTGAGAAAGGGGGCTATAACTTTAATTTAGACTTCGGTATCCAATGATGAATTATAGCGCATCCGAGTGAGAAAGGGGGCTATAACGTATTATTAATATAATCATCTGGTATATTTATTATAGCGCATCCGAGTGAGAAAGGGGGCTATAACAACTTCTCAAACTTTAATAAATCACTTCTCATTATAGCGCATCCGAGTGAGAAAGGGGGCTATAACTTTGCATACTACATTCATCAACTACATTATATTATAGCGCATCCGAGTGAGAAAGGGGGCTATAACTGCCAACGCTTTCCGTAACATCTTACATTTATTATAGCGCATCCGAGTGAGAAAGGGGGCTATAACCCATCAACCGTATAACCCTCATATATTTCATTATAGCGCATCCGAGTGAGAAAGGGGGCTATAACACCGAAAGCATAAACTCTCCTGAGTATGATATTATAGCGCATCCGAGTGAGAAAGGGGGCTATAACATGGATATTGAGACTCATAATGTAATCATATTATAGCGCATCCGAGTGAGAAAGGGGGCTATAACTGCCTATAACCACTCATAATATTATTGGTATTATAGCGCATCCGAGTGAGAAAGGGGGCTATAACGAGATAACAATATTAGTGAGTGTGAGAAGAATTATAGCGCATCCGAGTGAGAAAGGGGGCTATAACAACCTTTTCATACAAGAGCTTTGAGCAAAAATTATAGCGCATCCGAGTGAGAAAGGGGGCTATAACCTTGTAAGTGTGGCTATGGCTGGTTATAGATTATAGCGCATCCGAGTGAGAAAGGGGGGGGGCTATAACTCCGTTAAAGTGACTAAAATGTGCTCTAATATTATAGCGCATCCGAGTGAGAAAGGGGGCTATAACTCGATATTGGATGTCAATTTTAGACACCGAATTATAGCGCATCCGAGTGAGAAAGGGGGCTATAACGTGGGGCTTGATATTAAAAAAGAAAATAAAATTATAGCGCATCCGAGTGAGAAAGGGGGCTATAACGAGTGGGATAAGTATGCAAGAAAACAATACATTATAGCGCATCCGAGTGAGAAAAACATGATATAATTGATGCAAAAAGGATATATATGAAACTTCTAATAGTCGTTGCGTTTACAATTTTAGGGATTAGTTTTACTGCTTGTGCAACACATCAAGATGATAACTATTATGACAGAGCAAATAAGGCAAGTGAAAAATCTTTAAAGGGTTTAGAGGAATATTAAGGCTAACTAAAAAGTTGTACGGATAAGGAATATTAATAGTTACTGAAGAGTTATATAGATAAAATCATAGAATATTATTGAAGGTTAATATATAATGAAAAAAATCATCATATTCGTCATTTTATTGTTTGTTTTTAGCTCGTGTACATCAGACTATGATAAACGCCTAAAAATATCTGCAACAACATGGGTAGGGTACACACCACTTTTTTATGCAAAAGCCAAAGGATGGTTAAAACCATTAAATATAAAGTTAGTAAATATATCCTCTTTAGCTGAAAATATGTATCTATACAGTGCTGGCAATGCAGACGCGTATGTTGGAACACAATATGAGTATGGAATATTGAGTAAAGATATGAAATCCTTAAGTCCAATTATGATGTTTGACAAATCAAATGGTGGAGATTTGGTCATGAGTAATTTCTCAATTGAGGAGTTACAAAATACTGCTTCTCCTCTGGACGTTTATTTAGAACTTGATTCTATAAATCATACACTCTTTAAAGATTTTATCTCTAAATATAACCTATCAGATAAAACTATCAATTATATAAATAGAGACCAATCGACTATAAAACTGCTCAAAAGTAATGATAAACCTACACTTATAGTGACATATGTACCTTATAACTTTACACTTGAAAAAAATGGTTTTAAGGAGGTGTCATCTACGAAAAATAATCTTGACTTACTTGTAGTTGATGCTATGTTTACGAAGATTGAAGTTTTTAATCAGCATGAAAAACAATTTTTGGAGCTAAAAAAGTTAATAGATAAGAGTATCCTTGCTCTTAAAAAAGATCCAAAAGAGTTTTACAATACTATTAAACCCTATATGACAGGTATAACTTATGATGAATTTGAAGATACTTTAAATGATATTGAATGGATTAATAGTAAGATGAGTGATGGACTAAAAGAGCGGTTAAATGTATCAGGCTTTCCTACTAGGGATTTAATCTAATGTTAAAAGTTGGGGTACAAAAATTTACATTTATACTTGTTATTGCTCTTATTGTAACACTATCATCAATGTTCGCTTATTTCCATTTCAAGCAACAAGAAAATACAGCATCAGTCATCCTAAAGAGTATTCACTCTGAGTTGTCTGAAGTAAACTATATAGTTGCAAAACGAATAGTAGGCAACAAAAATGCTGGTACATTTCGACCTCTGTTTGATAGAGTAGCAGCAAATAATGATTTTGTAGCAGCAATTTTAATTCATGATGGAAAAAATGTTTTACTCTCCACTGATCCATCTTATACTTATGTACCAACAAGTTCACAGCTTCAAAGTAGTGAGGAATCAATGTACGATAAACTTCTCAACCAAGAGGCGGCAGAAGAGAAAATTAGGTTTTATGTTGGAAATAAAATAGATAGTTTACAGTTAGTTTTTATGTTAGATAAAGAAGAGATAAATACAGTGTTTTATAAAGAAAACTTGAATTTTTTGATTCTTTTTGTTCTCACACCATTAATAATGACTCTCTTATTGTGGATTATAGTGAATAAGTTTGTTATAAGTCCTCTTGAACTACTTCGCCAGTTTGCCTATTATCAAAATAAAGTTCCAAAGGCTTTTATGCTTAAAGAGTTAGAAATTATTCGCTACTCAATGGCTGAAACATTTGAGCGATTGGAGAAAGAAAAAAGAGAGCTTTATATAGTTGCGAGAACAGATTCGCTGAGTGGACTTGCTAATCGTAATGCACTCAAGGAGTTTCTTGAGCGTTTAATAGCAGATGCAAAGAGAAGAAACGAAGAGTTCGCTATGCTTTTTTTAGACCTAGACCATTTTAAAAGTGTGAATGATTCACTAGGACATAATATTGGGGATGACTTACTAAAGCGTATAGCAGGAATAATTGATAAGGTATTACGCCCAAATGATTTTGTAGCTCGCGTTGGTGGTGATGAATTTGTAATAATACTTCAAGAGTATAGCTCTCTACGTGAATTAACAACTATAATAGATAGAATTCAAAATATTTTGACAAAGACAATAGTCGTTCAAACTAATCCTATAAATATCAGTAGTAGCGTTGGTATTGCATTTTATCCAAAAGATGGTGAAGATATTGTGACACTAATGAAAAACTCAGATATCGCTATGTATGAGGCTAAAAAGAATGGACGTTCTCAATATCACTTTTTTACTGAAGAACTCAACAAAAGAGTACAAGATGTTATAGCACTTGAAAAAGATATGAAAGAGTCTCTCAATAACGATGAGTTTGAACTCTATTATCAGCCTAAGGTAGAGATACACAGTGGTAAGATTGTCGCTATGGAAGCTTTAATCAGATGGATTAGTCCAACAAAGGGTATGATTTTTCCAAATAATTTTATACCTCTTGCGGAAGAAAATGGCTTTATTGTGGAGATTGGAGAGTGGATATTCAACACAGCGATAAGGCAACAAAAAGAGTTCAAAGAGAAAGGGATTGATTTAAAAATTTCTATCAACCTTTCTCCAAAACAGCTTTTAGTGGATAATTTTGTGGAAGATTTTATTGGTGTTATGCAAAAGAGTGGAACGAAGCCAAGTTCTATTGATGTTGAGATTACAGAAAATTTATTTTATAAAAATAATGATAAAAATATTGAAATATTAAGTGCTATTCATGATTATGGTGTATCTATCTCACTAGATGACTTTGGAACAGGTTACTCATCACTCTCTTATTTAAAAGACTTTCCGATTGATTATCTTAAGATTGACAAGTCATTTATAGATGATTTTGATAAAGAGCGTGGTCGTGTATTTATTGAAACAATAGTGAAAATGGGACAAACACTTAAGATGGAGATTATTGCAGAGGGTGTTGAGACTGCTGAGCAGTTAGAGTATTTAAAAAGTATAGATTGTGATCAGTATCAGGGTTATTATTGTTCTAAACCATTGTGTGTAAAAGATTTTGAGGATTTTTATTTAAAGAAAGGATAGAAAGATGCACTCCCCAAAGTCGTTTAATCGACAGGGGTGCATTGGAGGTAAGGAGTGACTATAAATCACCCTCGTGTTTGTCAAGATATTTAGCTACACCTTCAGTTGTTGCTTCCATACCTTCGTCACCTTTTTGCCAACCAGCAGCACATACTTCACCATGCTTATCAGTAAACTGCATTGCATCTACCATACGAATCATCTCATCAATGTTACGACCAAGTGGTAAGTCATTAACTACTGCATGACGAACTACACCGTTACCATCAATTAGAAATGAACCACGTAAAGCTACTGCTTCACCGAAAAGTACATCGTAATCTTTAGAGATTGATTTTGTAAGGTCAGCTACAAGTGGGTAACCAACACGGCCTATACCACCATTGTTGATTGGAGTTTCTCTCCAAGCAAAGTGAGAAAATTGGCTATCTACAGAACAACCGATAACTTCAACACCACGGTCTTTAAAATCTTTAAGTCTGTGGTCAAAAGCGATTAGTTCAGAAGGACATACAAAAGTAAAGTCTAGTGGATAGAAAAACAGAACTGTACCACCCTTACCCATGTTCTCTGATAATTTAAAATCTTCAACGATTGAACCGTCACCTAATACTGTTGTTGCTGTAAAGTCTGGAGCTTGATTTGTTACTAACATATGAATTCCCTTAAGTTTATTTTGATGGTGAAATTTTAACACAATTTTATTAACAATTCTTAGAAGAAATCAAGTAATGGAATAGTTTAAGGATAATTTTTATCTTCTAAAAAGTTTTTTTTAGAACAAATTTGTTAGAATACAGTAATGAAATATATTAAAGACGAATTATGAAAATTTTTGACGAATTTAAGTACATACTTGTTGGTGTTATTATTGTACAAATATTCAGTATCTCCATCCTAATGTATCTTGGGCATTATCAGTATGAGTCAGTTCTAGAGATACATACGAAACATGAAAAAGCTCGTGCAAATGAGATATATAAAAATGTATTTGCAGAAGCAAGTCGTATGTACTCCATGATGGGTGAAAATATTTTAACTCCAGAAGTCATAGAAACATTTTTACAAAAAGATAGAGATAAACTATACAAATTGATGCTTCCTAAGTTTAAAGAGTTACAAAATGTAAACAAATATGTAAACAACATACATTTTCACACAAAAGAGCTTTTCTCTTTTTTAAGAGTAAATAGACCAAAAGAGTTTGGTGATGACCTAAGCCTATTTAGACCAATGTTAGTCAAAGAGAGTCAACAAAGAGAGAAACTGTCTGGCTTGGAAATGGGAAAAAATGGACTTTTCCACAGAACAGTTTTACCAATATACAAAGATGAAGAGTTTATAGGCTCTGTTGAGTTGGGTATAGATATAAAGTTTTTTGCAAAACGTTTAGAGCAGTTTACTCAATTAACTCCTTTCATATTTATAAAAAAAGATCAAACACAACTAATGCATCGATATGCAAGTACGAAAGCTAACAACTACTATGTAGGTTCTGATGATACATATGAGTTGTTACAATACTTAACGGATGAAAAAGCGCAAAAATTATTGAAAATAATAGATAAAAAGGTAATTGAAGACTATAAAATTGTTACTGAAGATGGAGAGGTCTATTTACTCTTTAACGGTTTAAAATTGAAAAACTTTGCCAAAGAAGAGATAGGCTCTGTAATATTTATTCAAAAGTTAGACTACTATTTTAAAGCAGTTACTTTTATAAGATGGGTCTCAATAACAACTACACTTCTGCTTTTACTGTTAAGTGTATATCTTATAATTAGGCTGATAAAAAGACATACACGCAATTTACTTAAAAGAGAAGTGCAGCTGAGGGAACTAGCAAATACAGACCAACTTACAAAGCTATATAATCGTCACTCTTTTACTGAGCTCTTTTCTAGTGAGTTAAAAAAGAATATGAGAAATAAAATTCCTATGAGCTTTTTATTAGTGGATATAGATAATTTTAAACTATATAATGATAACTATGGACACCCTCAGGGTGATGAAGTCTTAAAAAGTGTTGCACAAACTATGAAAGAGATGCTTAAAAGACCTGGTGATTACGTCTTTCGAATAGGGGGAGAAGAGTTTGTTATCATCTATAATGGACTCTCATATGAAGAATCACTCAGCTATACTCAGAGTGTTATAAAAAGAGTAGAAGAGTTAAATATAGAACATCAATACAATCAGCCATATAATCATATAACTGTATCAATCGGTGTATGTCATGTTTCTGAGTACAAAAATGTAAACGAAGAAAATATTTACAAAGAAGCAGATAAAGCCCTTTATGAAGCAAAGAAAATTGGTAAAAATATGTTAGTTGGAAAAAAAATATCTTAGATAAGAAACTTCTGTTATAATTCCAACGATTTATGAGACTTGAGCTCATACTTCAATAAGGAAAATCGATGACAAAAGAGTATATATTTACTTCTGAGTCTGTAACAGAAGGGCACCCTGATAAGATGGCAGATCAAATCAGTGATGCAATTCTGGATTATATTATTGAGCATGATACTAATGCACGTGTTGCGTGTGAAACATTAGTATCAAATGGTTTTTGTGTAATTGCAGGCGAATTGAAGACGACGGCTTATGCCCCAATGCAAGAGATTGCTAGACAAGTTATTCAAGAGATAGGCTACACTGATGCTACTTATGGTTTTGACCATAGAGCTGCAGCAGTTTTAAACGGGATTGGCGAACAGTCTCCTGATATTAATCAGGGTGTTGATCAAGCTGATGGAGAGATAGGAGCAGGTGACCAAGGTTTAATGTTTGGTTATGCTTGTCGTGAGACAGATGTTTTAATGCCTCTTCCAATCTATTTAGCACACCGTCTTACACAGAGATTAGCACTTGTTCGTAAAGAGGGAATCGTTCCTTATTTACGTCCTGATGGAAAAGCACAGATAAGTGTAAAGTATGTAGATGATAAGCCTGTAGCAGTACAAACAGTTGTTATCTCTACACAACATGCACCTGATGTCTCTCAAGAACAGATTCATAAAGATATGATAGAAGAAGTTATTAGAGAGGTTATTCCTGCGGATATGATGGATGAAAATACAATTTTTCACATCAATCCAACAGGTAAATTTGTAATTGGTGGACCACAAGGCGATGCTGGACTTACTGGTCGTAAAATAATAGTAGATACTTACGGCGGTTCATGCCCTCACGGTGGTGGTGCATTTAGCGGTAAAGATCCTACTAAAGTTGATAGAAGTGCAGCTTATGCAGCACGCCATGTTGCTAAAAACTTAGTAGCTTCGGGTGCTTGTGATAAGGCTACTATACAAGTTGCGTATGCAATAGGTGTTGTTCAGCCAGTATCTATCATGGTAGATACGCATGGAACAGGAAAGGTCTCTGAAGATAAAATAGAAGAGTGTGTAAAAGAACTCTTTGATCTTTCACCTGCAGGGATAATCGAGTCACTTGACTTACTAAAACCAATCTATAGAAGAACTGCTGCTTACGGTCACTTTGGTCGTGAGGAAGATGGTTTTACTTGGGAAGTAACTGATAGAGCTCAAGAGATTAAAAACTACTTAGGTTTATAATTGTTAAAACGCTTTAACGGCGACTTGTTTCGCCGTTAATTACTCCAAAACAGATGTGTAACTATTTCTTACATTTTAACTCCAAACAGTGAATTTTAGCTAATCTTAAAAATCTTCATTGTATAGTTACTTCAACAAAAAATTAGGAGAAGATAATGGCTGTATATATTAATGATACATGTATTAACTGTGGCGCTTGTATAGATGAGTGTCCTGTAGAAGCAATCGTAGACGAAGATGATAATCCAACGGGTGAAGAAATTTACTACGTTTATGGTGACAAATGTGTTGAATGTGTAGGTCATCACGATGAGCCAGCATGTGCTACATCATGTCCTACTGAGGGTTGTATCACTTGGGATGCTATAGGTGAAAGCCCAGAGCACCGTGAAGATATCACTGAAGAACAAAGATCAAGCAAAGAAGCTATCGTAGAGTAGCTTTTTCCAGAGAAGTACCACTCGGTACTTCTCTTTTTATGAGTAAAATATTTTCTATTTTACTAAAATTTTCACAAAATTTATTTTTTCAACGTAAAAGTATATTTATTTAGATATAATCCCAAACTAATTTTATATTTTCAGAGGAGATTTTATGGAAAGAACACTATCAATAATCAAACCAGATGCAGTAGCTAAAGGTGTTATAGGAAAAATCTTAGATAGATTTGAGAGCAATGGTCTTAAGATTGCTGCAACAAGAAAGATTCAACTTTCACGTATGGATGCAGAAGCATTTTATGCTATTCACGCTGAGAGACCTTTCTTCAACGATTTAGTTGATTTCATGATTAGTGGTCCAGTTGTAGTTTCTGTTTTAGAAGGTGAAAATGCAATGCAAAAAAATCGTGACTTAATGGGTGCTACTAACCCTAAAGAAGCTGAAGCTGGTACAATCCGTGCAGACTTCGCTGAAAATATTGATGCAAATGCAGTTCACGGAAGCGATTCTGTTGAAAATGCAGCTATTGAAATAGCATTCTTTTTCTCAGAAAGAGAAATTTCTTAAGTAGTACTTTTGACTATTACGCTTAGAAAAGTAACGAAAACACCATTAGACTTTGAAATAAAGTCTAATGAAATGACTTTTAAAGGTTATTTAGAGTACGATAGTGGAAAATTAATTTTGCTTAAAGCTACTCTGAGTGGTTTACTACAAAAAGATTGTGATACTTGTGCAGAAGAATTTAAAATGCCTGTTGATGAAGAGATAGAATTTTTCATATCAGACGGTATTTATGAAGGTGCAAACGACATCGAATTAGATGTTGTTGAGTCTTTAGATGGCATAGTAGATATTGAGGAGCTGTTAAGCTCTGAGATTGAACTCATCAAAAGCGACTATCATAGTTGCGAAAAATGTAAAAACGAAATTTAAACAAAGGAAAAAAAGATGGCAGTACCTAAGAGAAGAGTCTCTCATTCACGTTCAGCGAAAAGAAGAACTCATTACAAAATTGCTTTAGCTCGTCCAGTTAAAGATAAAGATGGAACTTATAGATTACCACACCACATCAACCCAACTACTGGTGAGTATAAGTAGTCAATGGTAAATATTGCTATTGACGCAATGGGCGGGGACTTTGGTCCTGAGCCAATTGTTAAGGGTTGTATTCAAGCACTAAAGAAAAAATCATTTCAACCAATACTAGTAGGGAATAAATCAGAAATTTTATCTCTGTTACCAAAACGTTATAGAGATAAGATTTCTATAGTTGATGCTGATGATGTTATCTCAATGAGTGACGCTGCAACTGATGCTGTAAAGCGTAAAGATAGCACAATTTATAAAGCAGTAGATCTTGTAAAAAATGGGGAAGCAGATGGTGTAGTTTCTGCTGGACATAGTGGGGCTACAATGACACTAGCGACATTAAGACTAGGTCGTCTAAAGGGTGTGTCTCGTCCTGCACTAGTTACTCTTATGCCAACAAAAACTGGTCGTCGTTCAGTTGTTTTAGATGTTGGTGCTAATGTTGACTCAAAACCTGAGCACTTAGCAGAATTCGCTGTTATGGGCGGATGTTATGCTGAAGATGTTCTCAATATTCAGAACCCAAGTATTGGTCTTTTAGCAAATGGTGAAGAGCCTTCTAAAGGTAGTGAAGTAACCAAAGCTGCATTTAAAATACTTGAAGGCTATAAAGGCTTTAAAGGTAATGTAGAAGGGAGTGATATCTTCAACGGAAGTTGCGATGTAATCACTTGTGATGGATTTGTTGGAAACCTTGTTCTAAAAGCGAGCGAGGGTGTTGCATCTACAATTAGTCAGTTAATTAAAGACTACATTAGAAAATCTCCTATCGCTATTACTGGTGCACTTCTTATGAGAAAAGTTTTTAAACTTCTTAAAAAAGAGATAGATTATGCTGAAGTAGGTGGTGCGCCACTTATTGGTATAAAAGGGTGTGCAATTGTCAGTCATGGTAAAAGTAATTCAAAAGCAATTGAAAATGCAATTTATCAAGCTATTGCTTATGTAGATACTGGCGTAAATCAACATATTATTCAAAGACTACAGACCTTAAAAGAAAAGGAAGCTTAATGGCTTACGCTGCTCTTCGCTCTATTGGAGCATACGCTCCATCAAAGATATTAACAAATGCTGATTTAGCAACAATGGTAGACACATCTGATGAGTGGATTACTAAACGTACTGGTATTAAAGAGCGTCATATAGCTGCAGAAGATGAAACTACCAGTGATATGGGTGTTGCAGCTGCGAAACTGGCAATAGAACGTAGTGGTATTGATGCAAGCGAGATTGATATGGTTGTTTGTGCAACGATATCGCCTGATTATTTCTGTATGCCATCTACTGCGACTATCATCTCTAACAAACTTGGACTTCCTAATGTAACTGCATTTGATATCTCAGCTGCATGTACAGGTTTTGTGTATATTTTATCTATTGCTAAAGCTTTTATAGAGTCTGGCATGAAAAAAAATGTACTCATAGTGGGTGCTGAAAAACTTTCATCGATTACAGATTATACAGATCGTGGAACTTGTATACTTTTTGGTGATGGTGCAGGTGCTGCTGTAATTAGCGCAACTGATAAAAAGCAAGAAGCGATTATTGATGTAAACACAGGCGCTGATGGTACATATGCAGATTTACTTATGACTCCAAATGGTGGAACTGGTTCTCCACATGATTCTCTTGATGCAGAAGCGGGTGCTTGTTTTATGCAGATGAAAGGGAATGAGACTTTTAAAGTTGCTGTTCGTACACTTACTAAAGATGTAGTAGAGATTTTAGAGGCTAATAAAATAGATAGTTCTGAAATTAAACACTTTATTCCTCATCAAGCAAACTATAGAATAATTAAAGCTGTTGGTGATGCTCTTAAAATGAAAGAAGAACAAGTAGTTGTAACTGTTGCTAAATATGGTAATACTTCTGGTGCTTCAATTCCAATGGCAATGAATGATATCTATGAAAATGGGACACTTAAAAAAGGTGAACTACTCCTTTTAGATGCTTTTGGTGGTGGACTTACTTGGGGAAGTGCATTAGTCCCTTTTTCCCCTCTTAAATAATCTCAGCATATTCATCAGTTAAAGCCTTAAAAACTCTTCTATGAAACTCCTCTTTTTGAGGCAGTTTTAAATCACTATCTCTTAACTTTTCTCCCCACATAGGATTTGGAAAGTAGCTATCATTTTCAAATCTTGCCATTACGTGTATATGCACACGAGGAAGCATATTTGCGAAAGATGCCATATTGATTTTTGTGGGTTTATAGTAGAGTTTCATTTCGCGCTCTACAATATCATAAACTTCCCAAAGACGTAAACGTAGCTCTTTAGGCATCTCTCCTAACTCTTTATAGGGCTCTTGAGTAAATATTTTTAACCAGGGTATTTCGCTTTCCTCTTTTTCTATATAAAGGTCAGTCTCTTCATAAATTATCATATGCATAGGAAATCCTTTTAATATCAATATAATATCATAAGTAAAAAAAAGTATATGTAAAGTGAGGAGTTATGTTATTGTAGAGAAGGGGATTATAAAAAGAATCTCCATGAGGGAGATTCTCAAAAAGTTTAGTCTCTATGTCTGTTTGAGCTTCCACTTGAACGGCTTTTTGAAGAGCTATTTCCACGGTAACCACCGCCACCACTACGGCTACGGTCTCCACCGCCACCTGAACGAGGTTTGTTACCACGGTAACCACCGCCACTTCTACCACGTGAACCACCTCTACCGCGAGAGCCACCTCCACGTTGTGCAGCACGAGCTAAAATAGCGTCTAATCTATCAGCTGGAATACCGATGCTATTAGGACCTTTGATATCTTGCTGGTCAAGTAGCATTGAGATAAGTTTATATGCCATCTGCTCTTCATCGATATCTTCACGTAACTTATCTAAAACTTTGTGAGCCTCATCATAAATTTTGTGCTCTTCTACTTTTTTAACAAGTGCATCAACCGTTGATTCTCTTAAATCATTTTTACTTGGAACAAAAGCGTGACCCATAGAAGTTCCAACTTTTTGTTTAATACGTTGCAGCTCTTTAAACTCTAAAGGAGTTAAAAGTGTAATAGCTTTTCCTTTTGTACCAGCACGACCTGTTCTACCAATACGGTGAACATAAGACTCTGGGTCAAATGGAATATGGTAGTTAAATACATGGGAGATATTGTTTACGTGAATACCACGAGCAGCAACATCTGTAGCAACAAGTACTTTTACAGAATTAGATTTAAAACCCTTAATTACTGTTTCACGTTGTCTCTGCTCCATATCTCCATGTAGACCATTTGCTAAATATCCTGCGTTAGAAAGTACATTTGAAAGTCTATCTACCTCAGATTTTGTTCTACAAAATACTACTGATTTTTTTGTATCTTCCGCATCCATAAGACGGATGATAGCATCGTCTCTTTCTGATTCTTCGATTACATAGTAGAGTTGTTCAATATCTGTATTTGTTGTCTCACCCTTAGTGATAGAGATAAACTCTGGGTTTTCAAGAATTCTAGATGCTAGAGTCTTGATAGGTTGAGGCATAGTTGCTGAAAAAAGTAGTGTTTGACGGTTAGTTGGTAAAAATGAAAAGATTTCATTGATATCATCTAAAAATCCCATATCTAGCATCTCATCAGCTTCATCAAGTACAACCATTGCAGGAGCAAAGTTATTTAGCATATTCTTTTTAAGAATGTCTAAAAGACGACCTGGAGTTGCAACAACTATGTTGGCACCACGTTCTACAAGGTCAAGTTGGCGTTTATATGAACTACCACCATAAATAGTTACGGTTCTAACTCCTAAGTTTCTACCATATTTAAAAAGTTCATCAGAAACTTGAGTTGCAAGTTCACGAGTTGGAGTAATAACTAAAACTTGAACGCCTGCGTTGAGTTTCATTTTTGAGATTGCTGGAAGACCAAACGCAGCTGTTTTACCAGTACCAGTATGAGCTTGTGCAACCATATCACGACCATCTAAAACAAATGGAATTGCTTGCGCTTGAATAGGACTAGGAGTAGTAAAACCGGCGTATTTAACTGCTTGGAGTACTTCTTTTTTAAGGTTTAAGTCATCAAATGTGACTGTGTCTTGTTTTTGTAGATCTTCTTGAGTGTTGTTTTGTGCATTATCTTGCATCATTATCCTTTGTATACCAAGGAGATGACGCAAGTTTGCTTAATGCAAGGCACCGTCCCCTTAAAGTATTTGGCGAATTATACCCAAGTAAACCAAAATTAACATTGAAGTATATTATATTTGAAATTAGTTAAGTTTATTATGTTACATAATTATCAATAGTTTTCAATTTTAATAGAACTTATTATATACTTGTAGACTAAGAAGGATTTATTAATGGATATATTTATGGATGTATATTTAGTTGCTTTGGTTGTTAGTTTTATTATTCTCCTCATTGTACTTTTTTTATACCTCAAAGAGAGAGATGGAGTAAAGCTTCTTCATGTAGAAAATGAAGAACTAACCAAAAATTTGAGCGCGTTAGTGCAAGAAAAAAATGACCTCCAGCTACAATATGCTGTTTTGGGTACTCGTTATGAAGAGGAGGTTAAATCTTCAAATGAGAAATTACAAACTCTCAAGGATGCCAAAGAAGAACTCTCTGGAGAGTTTAAACTTTTGGCAAATAAAATATTTGAAGATAAGGCAAAACAGTTTAGTTCATCAAACAAAGAGCAGTTAGAACTACTACTAAAACCTTTTCGAGAGCAGATAACAAATTTTTCTACGCAAACAAAAGAGCAGTTTAATACAGAAGTAAAAGATAGACACCTTCTTAAAGATGAACTCTCCCGTTTAAAACTAATGAATGAGCAGTTATCTCAAGACGCTATAAACTTGACAAATGCACTCAAAGGTGAAAATAAAACACAGGGGAATTGGGGTGAGATAGTTCTTGAGAGTATACTTGAGCAGTCTGGACTTAGGAGTGGTGTTGAGTATGAACTACAGGCTACACTCAAATCCCAAGAGGGGAAGAGTTATAGACCTGATGTAATTATACATATGCCACAAGAGAGAGATGTTATTATAGATTCTAAAGTATCACTTGTTGCTTATGAAAGATTTGTAAATGCACAAGAACCTACTGAGAAGGCACAGGCACTTAAAGAGCATATATTGAGTATATCTTCTCACGTAAAAGGGCTGAGCGATAAAAAGTATGAAAAACTTGAAGGGGTCAACTCTTTAGATTTTGTACTTCTTTTTATGCCTATTGAGGGAGCATTTTTAATAGCGCTTGAGCAGGATGGAGAGTTTTTCAAACGTGCTTATGAAAATAATATTTTGGTCGTTTCCCCTTCCACTCTTTTAGTGACGCTTCGAACTATAGAGCATATTTGGAGAACACAGCGTCAAGAAGAGCATGCTAAAAAGATAGCAGATGAAGCAGAAGCTATGTATGATAAATTAGTTCTTTTTGTAGATGAGATGCAAAAAGTTGGAGCTCATATACAAAAAGCGCAAGACTCTTATGATACATCAATGAATAGACTCAAAAGTGGTAAGGGAAATATTATAAAACGCGCGGAAAATATGGTAAAGCTTGGCTTGAAACCTAAAAAAACTTTACCAATTTCTAGTGAGGAAACTGAGTAGTTATTGCGTGAACTCTAAATATCTAGTGCGTACATATCTTTTGGATATTTCATCCATTCTACTCGCTACAAATATAGCGACTACAAAGGTTGCAAGGTAAACATATGTTTGCGAAATCTCTAAATAATATGAAATAGCACTAAACCCGAGGATAGGAATTAAGACAAAGAATAGACCTAAAATAAGTTTGATTTTGAGTTTAATGCTTGTTTCAAATTTTGAATCTACTCCAATCATACACCCTAAAGGGTTCTCTTCAAATTTTTTAAGCTCTTTTTTTAAATCTACCTTGATGTCTTTTTGTCTGTATCCATCTTCGGCTTTAGCAAAGGCACTCTTAACGCTATGACATAAAAAATTATCTGTTGTATCTAAAAATAGTTGTAGTAGCATTTTTAATCCTCTTATAATTGTTATAAGAGGATTATAACACAAATATAAAAACAGATATTTTTTACGTCAGATTAGAATATATTATTTTATCATTTTTAGCTATTATATAGTTATGAATATACAAACGCAATATAGCTATGAGAAAACATGGACAGATACGAAAGAGCGTGATCTCTTAAGAATTATAGAAGAAGAGATAGGTGATGCTGATTCAAATGGAACTTTGCTTTATGTAAAAGAAGCAATTAAAAATGGTAAAGTTATAACTGTTGGCAGTTGTAGATTTCGAAAAAAAGTTTAGGAGTAAAGAGTGTTTCAAAGTAATGATATAGGTAAATTAGTATTAAGAGTGAGTGTCGGGGTTTTGATGCTGTTTCATGGTATGAGTAAAATAATTCATGGAGTAGGCGGTGTTAAGCATCTGTTGTCAGAAGCAGGGCTTCCTCAGTTTTTGGCCTATGGAGTTTATGTTGGAGAAGTTATAGTTCCTATCTTTCTTATACTGGGACTTTATGCGAGGGTAGCTTCTTTAGTCTTAGCCTTTAATATGCTTGTCGCAATTATTTTAGCCCATGGTGGAGAGATGTTTAGTCTCTCCAAACATGGAGGACTTGTGATAGAAATTCCTCTCTTTTATTTACTACTGTCTATAGTAATATTTATACTTGGAAGTGGAAGATATGCAGTTAACTCTAAGTAGACTCCTTGAGAGTCTATGGATGGGGTACTTTTAAAGTAGAGTTTAAACTCCATCCGATGATCGCCATTAAGGCTATTACAACAACAGCTGGTATAAGTTCATAAGCATTTGCGAGATAAACCAACCATAAAAGTATAGCGCCAAGTGGAGTTGGAACTCCTGTGAAGTATTTTGCAACTTCTCCAGCATCGGCATTTATATTAAAATGAATTAATCTTCTTAGCCCAGAGATAACGTAGTACATTGTGACGAGGCCTGCTAACGCTAGTAAAGTGCCATCAATTGAAGGTGCGTAAACAGCTTGAAATATTAAAAATACTGGAATGACAACAAAACTCAAAAAATCTGCAAAACTATCAAGCTGTATACCAAATTCGTTCGATAGACTATATTTTCTAGCGATTTTACCATCAAAAATATCAAATGCACCTGCCACCCATGCAAAGACAACAGCTGTAAAGAAGTTGTTTTGGAGTATGAAGTATGCAGCTAAAAGACCAGCTGAAATATTGATATATGTGAAAAGGTTTGCCAGATTAAAGTGAGAAGAGGATGACCATAAAAATTTCATTAAACGCCTTTGAATTAATTATTTGTAATTGTATCTTAATTTTTTATATCTATTTTAAAGTAGAAATAATTTTTATCCTTTAATAATAAATTTTATTATAAAATTCTATAAATATGAAAAAAATAAAAAATACTCTACTATCGGTTTTACTGTTTTCATTCGCTTTTTTAGTAGTTCATGATTATACTATGACTAATTTAGGTGTTTCTTCTTACCAAGGGCAGCCTTTAGAAAAAGTAAGTACGTCGCTAGAATCTACTTCAGATGTTTTATCAGGAGTTTCTCATCTTCACGATAGTATACATACTATGATTACAATGGATGGTGCTAGGCTTCTTGATACCTCTTTAGTTCCATATGGCAAACCATCATATGTTGAACTTGGTTTTGCTACTAACAACAACTCTGTATTGGAACGTCCCCCTCTAAGCTAACTTTTTTACTCAAATTTAACAAAACAAATTTTTATAAAAAGGTACAAAATGAAATTTAGACTATTTTTGATTCTTTTTATCTCTGTTTATGTAAATGCTTACAGTTTACAAGAGATAAAAGAGTCCCTAAAAACAAACAACAAAACAAAATCAATAGAACTAAAAAGAGATTCTGAGATAGCACAGAGCTCTCTCTTAAGCAGTTATGAAGCACCAGCTCTTGGAGTAAGTGTTTCTCATGCTAAAGCACCAGATGAGAGTGGTTTAGAATATAGTATTGGAATCTCTCAAGAAATAGCAACTCCATTCTCATCTTCAAATAAAGATAGAGCTGTGACACAAACTTCAATGGCAATTATGCAAGAGGCTAAACATCAGCTTCATGTTATTGAACTTGATATCTCATCAAAGTATTATGCGGCATGTACATCAAGAGAGATACATAATAAATCAACACAACTATTTTTAGAGCAAAGTTTAAGATATAAACAGATAGAAAGAGCATATGAACTTGGAGAAATCTCTAAAAAAGATCTTCTTTTTAATAAATTGGACTTATCGAAGCTTCGCCAAAATATCAACGGGTATGAGTTGGTATATTTAGAGGATTTTTCTAATATTCAAGAGAGTGTAGACACTCTTAAGATTGATGATATTTCTTGTGATGACCTACTCCCACCTCAAAAAAACATACAACTAAGAGATATAAATGAGCATGGAGAGTTGAAAACTCTTGAGTATAAAAAGAGTGCTTCAAAAGCTTTGTACGAGACACATGATTCTGCTATTCAAAGTATTGGTTATGAACTTCTGTATGAAGAGGAGTTAGATACTAAAAGATACACAGCAGGAATAAGTATACCTTTAGGAGCAGTGAGTTCTGAGCAAGAGATGTTAAGAGTACAAGAGTTGTCTATGAGCTCATCTTATGAGGCAGAAAAAGAGTCTATGAAAAATGAGATTCTAAATAATTCACAAAAATTAAAATCAAAACTTGAATTAATCTATTTTGAGCTGAGAATACTTCAAGATGAGATACTACCGCTAAATGAAGAGTTATTAAAACTCTCTAAGTCTGCACTGCAAGAGGGTGAGGGAACTGTAATGGAATATATTGACGCTTCACGTTCATACAGTGAAAACCTGCTTGGAATGCTAGAACTTAAAAAAACTTACTACTACGAGCTTTTTGAACTTTACAAAATCGCTGATATGGAACATGGAGAAAAATAATGAAAAAAATAATTAGTTTAACTTTAATAACTCTGAGCCTTTATGCGGCTCAAACTATAAAAATTACAGCAGAGCAACAATCTGACTTAGGTGTGAAAACGCAAAAGGTTACAATGGTTGATAGCATCTCATTTACGCCGTATAACGGTAGAGTTGTTATGGATAAAAAAGATGTAATTTCAGTGAGCTCAAACATAGAATCAATTGTAAAAGAGATATATGTAAGTGAGTTTGAACAAGTAAAAAAAGGGCAAAAACTCTTAACTCTAAAGAGTAACGCTCTTTTAAGTCTTCAACGAGATTATATAG
>Ga0209345_10001517_pt1 | contig 27490 bp, 24 predicted proteins | sample Cruoilmetagenom7_FD_187294 | JGI IMG/M metagenome (GOLD analysis project Ga0209345, IMG submission 187294) | Oil polluted marine microbial communities from Coal Oil Point, Santa Barbara, California, USA - Sample 7 (SPAdes) (version 2) | ecosystem: Environmental > Aquatic > Marine > Oil seeps ...
CAGAAGATTCATGGACCAGCTCCTACCCACCCTTTGACAAACCGGAAGGCAGGGTACATTTTGTCTACTATTATCCGAAACCGGATGTCATTACCGAAGATCAGAAGTCCTACCTGCAGGATTATGTAGATTCCTTTGAGGAGATACTCCATGGTTCCGGTTTAATAATCGCATGACCGGATACGCTGCCTATATGGACGTCAACTCCTTCAGGGATTATTTCATTTTGAGTGAGGTATCCAGAAATGTGGATGCCTATAAAAAGAGCCGCTATCTGTTTAAAGATAAAAAGAGTAAGGGTGGGAAAATGCATTCTGGCCCTCCCTGGGACTATGATTGGGCCTGGAAAAATATCTGGGATTGCCAAATGTTTACAAATACCGATGGATCAGGGTGGGCCTACCAGGTATATGATTGCGATGTTTGGCCACCCCCCCCGGTATACATGACAAGGCTCCTCCAGGATGAACATTTTGCCAATAATATTAAGCAGCGGTATGAATCCCTCAGGGAATCGGTCCTTTCCACTGCATCCCTCTTTTCCTATATTGATTCGGTCACCAGCTACCTCAGTGTAGCCCAGTCCCGGCACTATACCCGTTGGGATATTCTGGGTGAAAATGTAGGCGCTCCAGAAGTGGATTATATCCCCACAACTTTTAATAGCGAAATCGGCAAGTTCAAGAACTGGATTGAGACCCGCCTGAACTGGCTGGATGTAAATATGCCCGGTGATGCAAACGGGCCTCTTGGATTTACCAGTCAATCGAATATCCATTTAATGCTCTTCCCCAACCCGGCCATCGATTTGGTCTATATAGAATCCAATCAAGCCATGAGCAAAATCGAACTTCTCCGGGTATCAGGGGTCCGGGTTTTGGAAAAACAGGACCAGGGTGTTTTCTCCACCGGGCTGAATGTATCTAACTTATCTCCTGGCTTTTACCTTGTAATGATTACCCTGGAAAACGGTGAGAGGATATCTCAAAGGCTGATCATCCACTAGAGGAATACCTGCTGCCCGGGTAAAATAGCCCTTCCAATTTTTAGTCTATGGTTTTCTACCTGTTCATCAATAAAATTTGCTGTTAATCAATATTTAAATCGTGTGCTCAGGGTCCTTTTTGTCACTTACATACCCTGATTTCTATATATTCTCAAAGCATTCTGGATTCTTATCAAACTAGCTTACAAAATTTAAAGCTATTTGCTACATTTAGGTTGTGGAATTTAACGGATGGAAGATTTAATCTTTTATAATATATACTGTATATTCAGGATTGATTCATTGAGCGAGTGAATTACCTCTGCTTATAAGTGTCATCAATAAAATAAATATATAATCTCAGAACATTAACCTAATATAATCGCAAATGGAAATGAAACGAAAAACAGTACTCTTAAGTGTCCTGTTATTGATTTTTGGATTTGTATCAATACAGGCACAGGAAGCTATTGCCGCATCTGGCGGTGAAGCAACCGGCAGCGGAGGCGAGGTGAGTTACACCGTTGGACAAGCCTTCTATGTCACCCATTCGGGAACAACTGGTTCCCTGGCCGAGGGTGTGCAACAAGCAATTGAGATTTCAGTAGTAGTGGGCGTTGATAAACCTGGTATTACCCTGAATATCTCTGCATACCCTAACCCTACCACTAATTTTTTGCACCTGGAAGTGGATGCTTCCTTGTCGCAAAATATTCAATCATTGCGCTACCAGCTATTTGACCTGAACGGACGAATGTTAGCTTCGGAAGAGATTGTAAGTGATGTGACTACCATTGTTACATCCCAATTAAGCCCGGCAACATATTTCGTAAAAGTCCTGGGTAATAATGAAGAATTGAAAACATTTAAAGTCATTAAATACTAAATATTATGAATAGAACATTTACTTTTTTTGCTGCATTCTTATTGCTAGCTACAAGCGTGTTTGCTCAATCACCTGAAAAATTGAGTTACCAGGCAGTAGTCCGTAATCCCGGTGTTGGTTTAGTGACTGGCCAGGTTGTAGGTATGCAGATAAGTATTCTGCAGGGAACTGTCGACGGCACAGCCGTATATACAGAGACCCAAACTCCCACCACCAATGCCAATGGATTAGTTACCATTGAAATTGGAGCAGGTACAAGCAGTGATGATTTTAGTCTTATTGACTGGACAGCCGGACCCTATTTCATTAAAACTGAAACGGATCCTGCAGGTGGTACCAGCTATACCATTACAGGCACAAGTGAATTATTAAGTGTGCCTTTTGCATTACATGCCACAACAGCTGGAACAATTACCGGTGCGATTACTGAAAGTCAGGTTTCTGATCTGCAGACTTACCTGCTTGCAGAAACGGATCCGGTTTTTGGAGCCTGGGACCTGAGCACAGGTATCACCATTACCGAAAGTCAGGTTACTGATCTGCAGACTTATCTGACGGCTGAAACTGATCCGGTTTTTGGAGCCTGGGACATGAGCACAGGTATCACCATTACCGAAAGCCAGATTTCTGATTTGGGGACCTATCTGACAGCTGAAACAGATCCTACTTTCCTTTCCAGCCAGGCTTTCAATATCACTGTAACTGACATCTTCAACCTGGGGAACCTTTCAGGAGCGAATACAGGCGACCAGGACTTAAGCGCTCTGGCACTCAGCGCCAATGTATTGGAGCTGGACAACACAACTGCATTCACCCCCGATGCTGACTACGAACCGGCTACCAAGAGGTATGTTGATGATGAAATTACAGCTGCAGTTGGTGGGCATTATGTTGGTGAAATCTTCGGAGGTGGTATTGTGTTTTATGTATCGGAAGATGGAAACCACGGACTTGTTGCCAGCCTGGATGACCTGAGTCCTTCGACCTGGGGTCCGCTGGCCACCGCAGTTACATCTTTTGATATGACGGATGGTGACGCAAATACAGCCCTGATACTCTCTACCACTCCCGGACCGGGTACTGCTGCTTATGTATGCGATACTTATTCAGGCGGAAGCTTTACTGACTGGTATCTGCCTTCTGTCAGGGAGCTGTTCTTAATGTGTTCACAAGATGTTATGATCGATGATATCCTGGATAATGACGGCAATGGAAGCACCAATGGCTTTAATCAGGAGTTTGCAGGGGGCGTTTTCGGTTTCTACTGGAGCTCCACAGCCTACGGCCCTGACACCGCCCTGGCTTTTGGATTCATTCAAGGAAGATCGGATACAAATGTGAAAGATAACACTCGTGGAGTGAGAGCAGTAAGAGCCTTCTAAGGAAGGGTTATTCTCTGACTCACGTTTTGAAAAAAAGGAGGGCTTTTTGCTCTCCTTTTTTGCATTGATTCCAGTTGATATTTGAAGTATCTTGGTTGAAACGACTTCATATCAACCAGATGACGAAAATTATTCCATTCCAATCCAGTTTAAACACCTGCTACATACTAAAGGATAAAGGGGCTGTTCTGATTGATGGTGCCTGGCCGGGTGAAGCTCCATCATTTGCAAAATTGCTCACAGAGTCCGGCATAAAACCTGAAGAGATACGACTGATCATTCTGACCCATGGTGATTTCGACCATGTGGGGGGAGCCAGGGAGATACAGGAGCTCACCGGTGCTAAAATTGTCATGCATCAAAAAGATTCCATAAACCTGGAGAAAGGGATTTTTCACTGGCCGGAAGGTGTCACTGCCTGGCCCAAAATAAAGCACCGTTTGTATTCAGACCAAAATTGCCTATCTATGCAAAAGATCTGAAGCTTTTGAAGGAGAGCTGGGCCAAATTGCTCAACATGGGAGTCCATACCATCTATCCTGGTCATGGGCTTGCGTTCCCGGTTGAGAAGATTACCAAATATTTAAATTGAATCCCATGAGATTTTCCAAAACGTTAACAATACTCCTCACATTGGTGTATTGTGTAGAGAGCTATTCCCAGTCAGATACCCAAGCCTTATCAGCAAACAGTCCGAAGTACACAGAGAGTCACGGTCCCACAAACGGAACCCTTATGGTTATCGGGGGAGCTGCATCGGAAATTTTTTATACGAAATTTATGGAACTGGTCGGAGGTGCCAATGCACCAATTGTAGTTATTCCTACTGCCATTACCAGTGACAAGCTCACATCAGAAGACCTGGAAAGGTTTAGACAAAGTTTTATAGAAAAGGGATTTACCAGGGTCACTGTCCTGCATACAAGGAACCGTAAAGAGGCCAACAGTAAAGCCTTTGTGGAGCCCCTGAAGAAAGCTGCAGGGATCTGGTTCAGCGGTGGTAGGCAATGGCGTCATGCCGATTCCTACCTGGATACACGTACACACAAAGCTTTCTTTGAGCTTCTGGAACGAGGCGGAGTTATTGCCGGAAGTTCGGCCGGGGCAACCATCCAGGGCTCTTACCTGGCCCGGGGAGATACCCGGAAAAACACCATTATGATGGGTGACCATGAAGAAGGTTTAAGCTTTATCACCCACGTAGCTATCGATCAGCACCTTTTTGCCAGGAACCGCCAGTTTGATATGTTTGAGATCCTGGAGAATCGGCCGGAGCTGCTGGGGATCGGACTTGATGAGGACACAGGTATAATTGTGGAGGGCGACCAGTTCACCGTTTTTGGGAACTCCTATGTGGCCATCTATGATGGTACCCGCTGGTCAGCTGAACGGGATACCATCTATACCCTACCCACTGGAAGCAGGGATTTTTACCTGCTCAACGAAGGAGAAAAGTACGACCTGCTGCAACGACAAGTAATCACAGAATAGCACCCAACAAAATTTTAATATGAAGAAAACACTGAAAATTATCGGTATAATACTCCTTATCCTGCTTATTGCCATTGCCATCGCCTGGTTTGGATTTCTTAGACCCGAACCTCCTCCCATCTCCGTAGAAGACCGGACAGACATTCTAATGATGCCACTGCCCGCAGAAATGAAACTGGGCAAAGGAGTGTTTATCCTGGATAATGAACTGGGCCATGAGTTTCCAGAACTTTCAACTCCACGCTTGGGAAGAGCAATGGACCGCTTTTACAAGAAGTTATCCGTGAAGACTGGATTGGAATCGGGCAGAGGAGCAAAAAGCACACTCATCCTTGAGTGCTACGGAAAAGAAAAATCATATCCCGCCCTGGGTGACGATGAATCCTATTCTCTTTCAGTAACAGAAAACAAAATTGTCGTGAAGGCCCCGGAGGAAACCGGAATCATCTATGCCCTGGAAACGCTGCTTCAACTCACCAGACAGAAAGATGGAGCATGGGGGATTCCCGAATTATCCTTGAAGGATCAACCTCGCTACCCCTGGCGTGGCTTAATGATTGATGCCTGCCGACACTGGATTCCCAAAGAGGTCATTCTACGTAACCTGGAGGCCATGGGCACTTTGAAGATGAATGTTTTTCACTGGCACCTGACCGAGAGTCAGGCATTCAGGATCGAATCCCTGCGATATCCCAAATTGCATGAGCAGGGCTCCTGGGGGGACTATTACACCCAGGATGACATCCGGGAGGTAATTGAATTCGCGGCTGACCGGGGAATCCGGGTGGTTCCGGAATTTGATGTTCCCGGACATTCAACTGCATGGTTTGTGGGTCATCCCGAACTGGCAAGTGCTCCGGGCCCCTATTATCTGGACACAGCCATGATGGGCATTCAGGCAGCAATGGACCCCACCCGGGAGGAGGTATATGAGTTTCTGGATCAATTATTTGGAGAAATGGCGGTCCTGTTTCCAGATGAATACCTGCATATCGGCGGCGATGAGGTGGTTCCCACTCAGTGGAACGAGAACCAGGATATACAGAAGTATATGAAGGAGCATGAGTTGGAGGATCCCCATGCCCTCCAGGCACATTTTAATACACGCCTTCAAAAAATTGTGGCGGCTCGTGGTAAAAAAATGATGGGATGGGATGAAATTCTGCATCCCGATCTGCCCAGGGGTGAAATCGCCGTACAAACATGGCGTTCCCATGAATCCTTATGGGAATCAGCGAGGCAGGGCAGTAAAGCAGTGCTGTCTGCAGGATATTACCTGGATTATAAGCAGACGGCAGCCTACCACTACGGGGTAGATCCTACCCTTATTCCCGGCGCGGTGGACATAGAGATTGATTCCCTGAATTGGAAAGGATGGGAGTGTACCATGAGCATTGGCGAAGAGGTGATGGACGGAGCCCTCTATCTATTCGGTGAAGGAGATGAGCTGAGAGGTGTTATGGAATTCCTGGGAGGAGCCATGGGTTTCACTAAAGTCAGTTACGAAGCCAAACAACTCTCCTTTATCATTGAAGGACCCATGGGGAACATGGAATTCAAAACAGAATTGAGAGGAGATTCTCTTACAGGTTCCTCGAAAATATCAGTTTTCAACCTGGTTCTGAAAGGTCACCGTTCAGGCGGAACGGATATGGAAAACGGTATCCCCTTACCTGAGTTTAAAAAGATTGAAGCGCTTACCCCGGATCAGGAGAAATTTCTTATTGGTGGGGAAGCATGTATGTGGTCCGAACAGGTAGATGGACTGACCATCGAATCGAGGATCTGGCCCCGGGCAGCTGCAGTTGCTGAGAAAATGTGGAGCCCAAAGGTATTAACCGATGATGTACCCAACATGTACCGGCGCCTGATGGTGATGGACAATAACCTGGAAGAGCTTGGATTAACACACCTTACCTATCAGAATATACTTCTGACCGACATGGTCTCCGAACCTTACCGCGAAGCACTCCGGGTGCTGGCAGAGCTTCTGCAGGAGGATAAGATGTTTGCCCGAATGGCATTGTATCAGCCAACGATCTACACCACCACTCCATTGAACCGAATGGTGGATGTGGCACGACCAGAAAGTTATGTGGCTTACCGTTTTGGCCAGGATGTGGATCTATGGATCGGGAAAGAAGATGCAGCGGCCCGGGAAAGGATAATCATCATGCTGGAGTCCTGGTCTTCTCATCATGAACAACTGGCACCGGCATTTGAGGGCAATGAACGACTACAGGAAGTCCAGCGCCATTCAGAACACCTTTCCCAGCTCTCGGCTCTGGCCATATCCGCACTGTCTGATCCCACATCTCAGAATGGAAAAGATGATGAAATAGCCAGGCTCATCCAAAAGGCTTCAGAATCTTACGGTGCTACAAATCTTCCCATAGTACAACATGTTCAAAAGCTTGTGGAATCTGCATTAAAGAATTAAATAACTTTGAATTGCAGATCGAATAGTAGAGATACCGAACATGAGCCAGACCATACTTGAGTTACTGAATGACCTGTTCAACAGGTGGTGTGGAGAGAGCATTATATCCATCACTAAACTGCCGGCTTCCGGCTCTCCTCGCGAATATTACCGTATTACGGGAACAGACAATACAGCCATTGGAGCCATCAACCTGGACCGGGAAGAAAATAAGGCCTTTATAGAGTTCAGCAGGCATTTCCATTCCCTGGGGCTTTCCGTTCCGGAGATCTATCTCATTGACCTGGAAAACAATGCTTACCTGCAGGAGGATCTGGGGGATCTGACCCTGTTCGATCACGTTTTTCAGCTTAGAGATAACGGCAATTTTCCTGAAGCCCTGACAGAAGTATATAAAAAAGTATTAAGCGAACTGCAAAAGTTTCAGATCAATGGGTCAAAGGATCTTAACTACTCTGTGTGTTATCCGCGTGCCAGTTTCGACAGGCAGAGTATGCAGTGGGACCTGAGCTATTTTAAGTACTATTTCCTGAAACTGGCCGGAATTCCTTTTAACGAACAGCGCCTGGAGAACGACTATAACTCACTCATCGAATATTTACTTGCCCAGGATACTTCCTACTTCCTCTATCGCGACTTTCAGTCCAAGAATGTTATGCTTCGTGATGGCTTACCCTATTTTATCGATTACCAGGGGGGCAGAAAGGGAGCACTTCAGTATGATGTGGCCTCCCTCCTGTACGACTCCAAGGCTGATATTCCACCGGAGGTGCGCGAGGAACTGCTGGAACACTACATTGCCGGTCTGACCAATTACCCTGCTGTAGATGCAGAGAAATTCAGGGGATCTTACTTCGCCTATGTGCTGATCCGTATCATGCAGGCCATGGGCGCCTACGGATTCAGGGGGTTCTATGAAAAGAAGACTCACTTTCTACAAAGTATCCCTTATGCCCTCAATGACCTGAAATGGATCCTGAACAATGTGGAATTTGAAATTGAGATCCCCACACTACTCAAGGTGTTTGAGGACTTGCTTGACGCTCCCAAACTCAAAAGGTTCAGGGACAAGGGTAGCAGGAAATCGGCGCTGACAGTCAACATCAATAGCTTTAGCTACAAACATGGGATTCCTGAGGATCCCAGCGGACATGGAGGGGGCTATGTGTTCGACTGCCGGGTAATTACCAATCCTCACAGAATAGACCAACTCAAAAAGTTGAACGGCAAGGACAAGCCAGTGATTGAATATCTCGAACGACATAGCGATGTCAATGAATTCTTGAGCTCTACCTTTTCACTGGTTGATATGTCGGTGGATAAATATGATGAAAGGAATTTCACCCACCTGCGGGTAAGCTATGGTTGTACGGGAGGTCAACACCGTTCGGTATACTGTGCTGAGCGTCTGGCTGAACACCTGCGGGAAAGCCAGAATGTGCGAGTTACCCTCTGGCACCGCGAGCTGGATTAAAGTCTGCCTTACCTCATTTAATAGTCTCTGGGATCGTCTTCAAGAATGGCATAGTGAAAATTATCCTTCCATTCTCCCCGGATGGGCAGAATCTTTCGTCTCAAGCCTTCCCTTGTCATACCCGCCTTTTCAAGCACACGAATTGATTTTTCATTTTCAGTGGCAACACCTGCCTCCACTTTATGAAGGCGAAATTTATCAAAGCCAGTAACTATCAGGCATTTTGCAACTTCCGTCGCATAACCCCTACCCCAGTATTCAGGAAGCAGCTTGTAATAGATCTCCCCCAATCTGAACTTATCATTGGAGAGTGTTATTGCTGCCAATCCTATGAAATCACCAGAGTTTTGCAGAATAATTCGCCAGGTATACCTGCCTTGAGGCTCAATGTTTTTTACATCAATATCAGGCCGCATAAGTTCCCTGGTCTCTTCCAGGTCACCCGGAATCCCCAGGGTATTAAACCGGTCGACTTCAGGCTCTGAATGGAGTTTGTGTATTTCTTCCAGGTCATTCCAGCATATCTCTCTCAATAGCAGCCGCTGTGTATTTAGATCCATTCTCTCCTCTTATTGATTTCTTCACTTACTGTACTAATTCATTCTGATCCGGAAATTATATACTCCGCTCTCAATTTCAACCAGGGCATAGCCATTTTGCATTTCCCTGAAAGTGACCCGATCTGCCTGTTCCAAATTCAATCCACCTTCAGTAATCAGGCCCGGATCTGTGGCAGGTAGATATGCTGTGGCATGGCAGCTTACAGGAACAGTTAACTCTAAAACTAATGTGTCCTCCTCGTTCCGCCAGGTGATACCCCCCTCCCCATAGGGAGTCTGGTTGGTGTAGCTAACGAATTCCAGCTCCTTTACAGGCTGGGGTTTAAAAATTATATGCCGGTAACCTGGTTCCATTGGATCGGCCTGCATACCCGCCAGGTTTCTGTACAACCAAACCAATCCGCCGCCGAACATGGGATGATTGTGAGAACCATCCTCGTTCCAGTTTTCACGGGTGGTAGTGGAGCCCAGCTCGATCCAGTGTCCGTAGGAGGGTTCTGTTCGCTTGTCCATGGCCTCAAAGGCAAGCTGATTCATTCCATGATCGGCCAGCATTTCGAAGAAAAACCGGGTTCCCAGGATTCCAGTATCCAGGTGGCCCTTGTTCTTCAGAATTCCTTCCTTCAGCGCTTTAAGGACCCGTCCATATTGCCTTTCTGGAACACCCATTTTCAGAGCCAGAATATTACCACCAGCATCACCATACGATCCTGCCTTCGCATCGTAAAAGCGACTTTGAAATGCTCCTTTGGACCTCTCTGCAAGCAAGCCGTACTCCTTTGCCTCATCTACCATACCCAATTCTCCGGCAGTTAAGGAGGTAAGGTGGGCACAATACCAGAGCACAAAAGTATGGACCATCTCATCAGGAATAAGTTCCCCGGGCGGGAGCCAGTCCCCCAGGTTGTACCACTTCACAATGGAGCCGTCGTTCCCTGTCCGCTTCGAATGCATAATGCCATCCTTGCCGGTCCAGCTTAAAAGATACCTTACATAGCCCTTCATGGCCTGGTAATTGTCTTCCAACATATCCCTGGAGCCATATTGCACGTAGAATTCCCAGGGCATAACACAGATGGCGGCCCCCCAGGCCGGTCCTCCCCCACATCCCGGTTGCCAGGGGGCCCCGTTGGGCACATATCCGGTCTCCTGGATCTGAGCATCACGCATATCCGTGATCCATTTCTGATAAAAATTCTTTGCATTGTAATTGTGAAGCACCGTATTGCAGGCAATCTGACCATCTCCCGTATATCCCGATCGTTCCCGATGGGGACAATCGCTGGCGATTCCCCCATGCATATTATCTATCTGACTCCTGCGCCAGATCCGGTTGATTTCATTAAAAAGCTCACTGGAGGTTTCAAAGGTAGCCGAGGGTTCAATGTAGGTATTAACAGCTTCTGCGATCAGATATTCTGACTTTAATTCGCCTGGCCAGTTAATGATTTCCACTTCCCTGAATACAAACCAGTTGAAGCGTGGTGCATAGGATTCTGAGCCCGTTCCTCTGAATATATAACTGTTCTTTCCTGAATTGAGATTGGCCCTGGGGATTATCTCAACTTTATGTCCTGCAGGACCATCCACTTCGTTCAGACGCACCCAACCTGAAATCTCTACTCCAAAATCAACCATATAGTGACCCTCTCCAAGTTTTGTAATAGAGACCGGCGCCAGGCGTTCAGTTATCCTGTCGGGATGGGCCGTATGAGCAACCAGCTTCCCATCCGGAGGACGTTTGATGGCAGCTGCCTCCCAATGGGAGTCGTCAAATTCGGGTGTACACCCGCCCATATGTTCCTCCCTGGCATCATACTCCTCGCCATAATAGACCATATTCATCAGGATGGGGCCCTTCGAAGCCTTCCAGGTGGTGTCGGTTATTACAAGCTCTTCAGTACCATCGGTATAGCTGATATGCATCTGACAGAGAAACCTGGGGGTGCCATATCCTTCGGTCCAGAATTTACCCGGATTGTAAAACCCGTTTCCCACAAAGCTGCCTATGGTATTCTTACCCCGTCCTAAATATTCCTTCACATCATAGGCCAAATACATGACCTTATATTTGGTAAATGAATCTGGTAAAGCGATAAGGGCATCCTTCAGCTTGGGCCTGAATCCATAGTTGGTCTGGTTAGGTACAAGCACATCACGACCTACTTTGAAACCATTGAGACAAAACTCGAAATAGCCCAGTCCGCTTACATAAGCCACTGCACTTTCAATCTTTTTCTCCACCTGGAATGTTTTCCGGAACTGAGGGGCAGGTGGACCCATATCTTCAGGCTCTGCATTTGGAGAATCAGGTCGTTCAATAGGCTCTTCACCCTGCCACGGAGCCCCGATCCATTGGGCCTTCCAATCCTCAGAACTTAGCAATCCCATACGCCACATAGCCGGTTTGCTCCACTCAGAAACCAGATCATTCACATCCCACACACGAACCTGCCACCAACACTCCTGCCTGGATTCCAGCTGCTTGCCCTTGTATTTGATGCGGGTTGACTGCATGGAGGGCTGCTTTCCACTATCCCATAGATCGGGTTCCTCCAGGAGATTCTCAGAACCTGCCACACGCACCTGCCAGGCAGTCTGCTCCTGTCCGCGCTCTCCCTCCCGGGCACTATTGATCCATGCCAGGCGGGGCTGTGCCTCATCCACCACAGACGGATGTTCCAGGTATTCACAGGTAAGATGACCGGGAACCAGGGCTTGGTAATTCATAGTTTCCTCAGTGGCACATCCCAACAGGAGGCCAGCTAAACAGCATACAATAAGTTGTCTCATGTACATATCTCTTGAACTAGGTTAACTCCATTGCCGGTCCCAGGAACGCCTGGCATCCCACTTTTCGGTGGGAGCAAACAGCTCTTCTCCCTGGTGCAAATGCTCTTTTACCACCTCTTCATTTAGCTCCACTCCCACCCCGGGAGCTTCAGGAACAGTCACGTACCCCTCCCTGACCAGGGGTTTGTCAATTCCTGTCACCAGATCCTCCCACCAGTGTTTATCCACTGAGTGGTGTTCCAGGGCCATAAAGTTTTCTGTGGCCACAGCCGTATGAACGCAACCCATGAAAGAGACAGGAGAGGAAGCATGATGCAGGGCCATTGCGATCCCATGCTCCTCGGCAAAGTCACCAATGCGCTTTGTCTCCAGGTAGCCCCCTGCAGAAACCGGATCGGGGTGTACCATATCCACAGCACGTTTTTCGATCAGTTCGCGAAAGCCCTCCTTCAGATAGATATCCTCCCCGGTGAGGGTGGGTATATGGACAGCCTGAGAGATCTCCTTCCACTGGTCCGCATACTGCCAGGGGATCAGGTCCTCCAGCCATGCAATATTATAAGGCTCAAAAGCTTTACCGAGTCTGATCATACTATTCAGCCCCATATGTCCCAGGTGATCAATGGCCACCGGCACTTCCCAGCCAACCTGCTCTCGCATGGCTGCCAGGTATTTCACCATCTCAGCAATTCCTTTCTCGGTGATCTGGACCCTGGTAAAAGGGTGCATGGTTAAACCATAACTTCCTTTGGTTTGCTCCCATCCCCGCATCTCGTCCCAATGCTCCGTATTGGTCAGGGTTCCGGGAATATCCTTGATCAGGCCTATCCCAATATCCATTTTCATAATGGTATAGCCTTTGTCAATGCGATCCTTCATTTTTTTAGCAAACTCTTCCGGATCATTAACAGTAGGCGTATCCACGTAGATCCGTACCCTGTCTCTATACTTACCACCCAAAAGTTGGTACAGGGGGACATTATAGACCTTCCCGGTGAGATCCCAAAGGGCCATCTCTACACCCGAAACTCCGCCACCCTGTCTTCCGTGGTCTCCAAATTGCTTTATGATTTTAAAAATCCGCTCTACGTTACAGGGATTCTCACCCAGAATACGGCTCTTCAACATCAGGGCATAACGCTTATCAGCCCCGTCGCGAACATCACCAAGTCCATATACCCCCTGGTTTGTATAAACTTTTACGATGGGGACGTTCCCAACCTGTGCAATGCGCATATCTGTAATCTTCAGGTCGGAGGGTCCGGAATAGCGACTGACCTTCTGGGTAAGGTATTCCAGCTGTTCCTCTGCAGGTGCATGCATGAACATACCCAGGCCCAAACCTCCCAGACCGGCCTTTTTCAGGAACGACCTCCGATTTTTGTAAGATTCCATATAAAGTTCTGTTAATTTAACCATACAAATTATTAAATAACTTCATATCTTCCCGTCCAACTATGAAGAAAAATAATATTTACAAATTCTTGCTGGCTCTTGCAGGACTATTTCTGGTCTTGTTTCTGGTGACAATCCTTTCGTCAAGCAAGGTAAGCAGCGGGCCCTTGCTAATCGGTTTTTTTATTTTACTGGCATTTGGTGTGCGCGGGAACCCCATTTCCAAAGGCTTCTCCTATACTATCATGATCTTTGCCGCAGTCTCTCTCTCTATGTTCTATCCGGGGCTGTTTATCAAGTGGGGCGATTTTGAATTGAAAGCTACCATTGTTCCGCTGTTGCAGATCATTATGTTCGGCATGGGATCTCAAATGAGCCACCGGGATTTTGCCGGGGTGATTAAAATGCCAAAAGGAGTTTTGCTTGGTCTGATCTGCCAGTTCACCATAATGCCCATCATCGGGTTTACCATTGCCACCACCTTTGGCTTTCCGCCTGAAGTGGCAGCTGGGATCATCCTGGTTGGCTCCTCTCCCAGCGGTTTGGCATCCAATGTGATGTCCTTCATTGCCAAAGCCAACCTGGCTCTCTCTGTTACGCTGACCGCAGTGGCTACCATGCTGGCACCACTGATCACTCCATCTCTTATGAAATTACTGGCAGGACAATTTGTGCCCATTGACTTCTGGGGTATGATGCTAAGCATTATCAACATCGTTATCCTTCCTATCGTTGGTGGACTGATGTTCAATGCCATGGCTTACGGAAAGGAGAATCTGAAAAGCAAAATGATCCAGGGGATCATATACTTACTTATTATTGCCGGAAAGAACCTGATCCTCTTCCAAACCTCCGACCTGACAACTGGAGCAGCCTTCCTGCAATTCGGGAAGGATATTTCATGGTTTCTTGTCCTGCCTGTGGTGGTGGCACTACTATTCAAAAAACTGGCAGGGACTAACAAACTGGCTCTTGATAAACTAATGGCCTTTATCTCTATGGCAGGTATTGGTATCATAATCGTGGTCATAACAGCAGCCGGGCGCGATAGCCTGATGGAGATTGGTCTGCTGTTAATCCTGGCCTGTCTGCTACACAATTCAGCGGGCTATTTTCTGGGTTACTGGATCTGCAAGCTGGCCCGGATGGATGAAAAATCATGCCGCACCATCGCCCTGGAAGTGGGCATGCAGAACGGGGGTTTGGCCTCGGGGATTGCACTTGAGATGGGAAGGGTAGCCACCATTGGACTGGCACCTGCGGTATTTGGACCCATGATGAACATAACGGGCAGCTCCCTGGCCACCTGGTGGCGTCGCAAAACTGAACAGAGCGCTGCTTCCAAATCTGCCTAAACTTTTTATTGAACCAATTGTGCTCACTAAATTTGAACTACTAACCACAAATATTCATACAATGAAAAAGTCCCTATTCCTTGCAACAATCCTTCTCCTGGCCCTGAGCCTGAATTCCAAAGCTCAGTTCTTCAATACCCCCGAGGAGCTTATATATTATACCAGCGAGTGGACCGGGGAGCGCTTCGAAGATGGCAGGCCTAAAGTAGCTGATGAGATCCTGGAGAGAATGCGAAAGGTTTCCATTGAAGAGGCCTGGGGAGTCCTCCGTTCCAAAGGGTACCACACCCAGTTTGAAGGTAACTGGGTCATCCTGCACGACGACCAGGCTGTAGTTGGCCGGGCACTGACAGCCCAATATATGCCAAAGAGAGCTGAACTTATGGATCGTCTCACAGCAAAAGGACACAGCCTGGGACGTGTGGGAGCCATGAACTCCTGGCCCATTGATGCACTTCAGCAGGGCGATGTTTATGTGGCCGATGGTTTTGGAAAGGTGATTGATGGAACTCTGATCGGTGATAACCTGGGAAATGCCATCTATGCCAATTCGGGTAACGGGGTGGTATTTGACGGGGGATCACGCGATATGGCCGGACTGTCGAAGATCGATGGCTTCAACGCCTTTGTAAAAGGATTCGACCCCTCTTATCTGACCGAATCTATGATGATGGGCATCAATGTACCTATCCGGATCGGCAGAGCGACAGTTTTACCGGGAGATGTGGTCCTGGCTAAAAAAACAGGAGTTCTTTTCATACCCGCACACCTTGCCCAGGAGGTCGTGGATCGTTCTGAATTTATCATGCTTCGTGATATGTTCGGAATTTCAATGCTGAAGAAAGGGGTCTATACACCCGGGCAGATCGATGGGCAGTGGAGCGAGGAGATTAAAACCGCTTTTCTGGAATGGGTGAAAAACAACCCGGATGAGCTTCCGATGTCGAAAGAGGATCTGGATGATTATCTGAAAGATAGAACCTGGTAGAGAGCTCAGACACTCAAGAAATGCAATACCCGGGCATAAATTGATAGATATTTTGAGCTGATTATTGCTACTTTTGATCTTCACTATTAATTGATCATTCCAAATATCATGAAAAAAATAATTCTTGTGTCTATTATTGCCCTATGCTCTTTTGGCCTGTTTGCTCAGGGTAGCGGATTGGGCCTTGGGGTAGTTTTTGGCGAGCCAACCGGCTTGAGTGCCAAAATGTGGACGAGCGAACGGACTGCCTTTGATGGTGCGGTTGCCTGGTCTTTCGCAGGTGCAGGCTGGCTACATGTTCATGCAGACTTCCTGATTCACAATTATGACCTGATTGATGTAAACCAGGGGGCACTTCCCGTCTATTTTGGTCTGGGTGCTTATGTCTCGTTCTCCTCAAATCTTGGATTGGGCGCAAGGGTCCCATTCGGACTGGCTTACCAGTTTGAAGATGCCCCGGTAGATATCTTTGTAGAGATTGTGCCTGGCCTAAGCCTGCTCCCCGGAATTGACTTCTACCTGGGAGGAGGTATTGGTGTCCGTTACTTCTTCTAAATATTACTTCCTGCTGAATGTGAGACTATATCCTGAATACCCCGAACATGCCGGGGTATTTTTTTGTTATATATTGACACACTCTTCTGCTTTGCGAATGGAGCCATATTATGTAATCGTATTTTGCTAAGGCAGGTTCTTGACAAGTATTATTTTATAAATTGCTAATCTAGAGGTATCTTTATCCAGTAAATAAGCCAAACCAAACGTCCATGAAAAAATTATCATTAGTATTCCTATGGGTAGCAGCACTGGTCCTGACTTCCTGTTCGAAAAAGACCCCAGACTTTGTACACAGCATTCCGGATGATGCCATTGCTGTGCTTTCACTGCACCCCATGCAGATCCACACCAAGAGCCAGATAAATTCTTCTGCCTCCATCAAAGAAAGGGTGAAAGATGAAATCTGGGGCCAGATTCTTGAAAATCCGCTTAGTACAGGGCTCATGATGAATGAGTATGCCTTTGTGTTCGTCAAAATGGAAGAAAAAGCCCCCATTATAGGAGTGGTAGCAGGAATAAAGGATATCAAAAAATTCGAATCTACCCTCTCCAAAATCAAGGAGGGGATCAGTGAAGAGTTTCAGATCAATGATCAATATACATGGATGCAACCGGACAGCGAGGGGGTAATCGCCTGGAACAACAAACAGATGATTGTCCTTGCCTCACCTGATAATGATGAATTTGAGACCTCCTATTTTACGGAGTCTCTGGATAAAATGTTCAGCCCGGTCAAAGAGGAAGCCATAACCAGCATGGTTGATTTTAAAGATTTCCTGGGAAAGATGCAGGATCTCAATCTCTGGATATCCTCCAATGAAATGTTTGATATCGTGGAGAAACTAGTGGGTGATGATATGCCAGATTTTCCTGTAGCCCTCTATCATAATTATGCACAGATTTACGTGGATTTTGCCGATGGAGCCATGAACATTAACGGGGAGACCCATTTCAGTGAAGAGGTAGAAAAGAATATCGAGGAATTCCTGGTAATGAAGCCTGCCCTCAACGAAGATATGTTGAATCTGGCACCTGGAGGTAATCTTTTACTGGCTGTTGCCGGTTCAATGGACCTGGCTAAAGCACAACAGATGGTTGAAAAGTTTGCCCCACCGGACCTTGATACCGTCAGTAATAAAGTAGAGATGGCCACAGGAATGGAAATCCAGGATTTACTGGATGCTATTTCAGGTGATTTTACCATTGCTGTTAATGGCATTGAAGGTGAAGCCATGATCCCTCTGGAAATATACCTGGGGATCGGTGTTAATGGCCAGGCCCTGCAGGAAAAACTGATGGAAACGGTTCAGGGACTTGCCTCCGTTGAAGAGGAGGGTGATTTTTTTATTGTAAACATCCAGGGCAACGAAATTTACAGTGGGATCCTAAACGATGTACTGGTGGTTACCAATTCAAAAGGATATAAAGAAGCTGTAAAGAATGGAGCACATGATACACCCCTGACCAGATCCAGGTTTGGTGATTTTACAGATGGATCCCTTGGGATGTTTGTGAATCTCGACCTGGCCCAATACCCGGCCATGATCCAGGGTCTGCTTGGTCAGAAGCCTGAGAGACAAGAATGGGTATCGCGCCTCACAGATCCTTTTGACTACCTGGGTGTAAGTGCCAGCAATTACAAAAATAAAATAATAGTGAAGACCAGCGATCCTTCAGAGAACAGTCTCTACACCATCATGAAAATGGTTGACTCGCCGGAATAGGACCTGGATCCGAATCACAGTACATGACCATTCGCTTTGAAAAGATGATCCCCCTGCCGATGCTGGAGCAGGATACTTCCGGCTCGGAAGTTTGGGAAGCTGATTCGCTGTTGCTGGAGCAGGGAAAAAGTTATGTGGTTGAGGCCCCCTCGGGAAGGGGAAAAACAAGCCTGCTCTCGGTAGTCTATGGCCTTCGCACCGACTACCGGGGAGTGGTTTTCATCAATGACCGTGATCTTACCTCCCTCTCCATGAAGGAGTGGTCGGCTATCCGAAAAAGTAATCTCTCATTCATCTTTCAGGGACTTGAGTTATTTGATGAACTGACAGCACTCGAGAACATCCGTTTGAAAAACGAGTTGACGGCTTACCATAGCAGCGATAGAATCCTGAAGATGGCCAGAATGCTGGGAATTGAACCTTTTCTTAAGCGAAAAGCCGGGATTCTCTCCTTTGGGCAGCAGCAGCGGGTGGCTATTATTCGTGCACTGTGTCAACCCTTCGACTTCCTGCTGGCTGATGAATGTTTCAGCCACATGGACCGGAAGAACAGTCTCATTGCCTACCAGCTTATCCGCCAGGAGTGCGACGCACGTCAGGCAGGATTGATCCTTACTTCCCTCAATAAGGCGGACCTCCCCAATACCCATGCAAGGTTGAAATTATGAGACTCATCTACCGGATATTGTGGAAAGATCATAGCAGGGCGCACCTTCTGGGAGCATTTCTGGGTACCCTGGCAGGATTTGTTCTCCTGCTGGCGGGCATTCAGTTTTATATGGATATCAAATCGGTCCTTACGGAAAACCGGGACCTGCTCGATCCCGAGTATATTGTCATCAATAAAAAAGTAAATATCGGTCAAACACTTGGGATCGACATGGCAGGATTCACAGAGGAAGAGATGGAGGAGATTGAAGCGCAGCCTTTTGCCGACCAGGTGGCGGCTTTTATCTCCAACGAATTTCCTGTAAGAGCCTATACCGAAAATGAACGCTTCCCTGATTTCATCACAGAACTTTTCTTTGAGGCAATCCCCGATGAGTTCATTGATGTCAAATCGGAAGACTGGCAATGGGATCTGGAAGAAGGGATTATCCCTGTTATCATTCCACAGGATTATCTGAACCTCTACAACTTTGGTTTTGCACCCAGCCAGGGACTTCCCCAGATCCCAAAAGGGGTTGTTTCCATGATCAATTTCAAACTGAGGCTTCAGGGTCAGGGCCGCGGAAACTTTGAAGACTACCAGGGACGAATTGTCGGTTTTAGCAACCGTGTGAATTCCATCCTTGTCCCGCTCGATTTCCTGGAATGGGCCAACAAAAAATACGGCTATTTTAAAAAGAACGATCCTTCCCAGGTAATCCTGGTATCAAAAGATCCCACCGATCCCTCCATCATCAGATTCATTGAGGAAAAAGGCTACGATACTATCCGCGAAAAGCTGAAAAGCAGCCGTATGAATATCATTCTCAAATTTGTAATCAGCTTTCTGGTAATTGTGGCCGCCATCATTATTGGACTGGCCTTCCTCGTATTCCTGCTTAGTCTGCAACTAATGATCAGCCGGTCTTCCGATAAGATCAGAAGACTAAGCAAGCTGGGATTCCATTACCGGGAGATCAGCCGGCCCTACATCCTTTTACTGCTCCTGCTCATGGCCGGTATAACCGGACTCTCCCTCCTGCTCACCTCTCTGCTGGCCGGGCAGCTTCATCAAACTGCGGAAACATGGAGCCTGAGTATCTCTTCCTCCCTTCATGGGATCATCTACGGAACAGCCCTGGGACTTATCCTTCTGATATCGGTAGCTAATGTGGCCGCAATTCTGATAAGTACCAAAAAGCTATGCAAATAGCCCTCCATTTTTGCGACAAATTGTTTGTATCATTCAAATTAATCACTATTTTTGCATCCCCAAATAAATTGTAAGGCGATTATGGCACATCATTTATCAGCAAAGAAGAGGATCAGGCAAGCAGAGTCGAGGCGTGTAAAAAACAAGTATTACGCCAGGACCACAAGGAGCGCCGTTAAGAAATTGCGTGGAACCACCGATAAGGAGGCCGCCACAGAGCAGTATTCAGAAGTTGTTTCCATGCTTGATAAGCTTGCCAAGAACAATGTGATTCACAAGAACAAGGCATCTAACCTCAAGTCGAAGCTTGCAAAGCACGTGAACAGCCTGTAGGGGCATTCACCTTTATGATATATGATGGCCTTCCACCTGGTGGAGGGCCATTTTTTATTTAATACTGAGGGAGGGCTGATCTCCACACTGATGTTTCTGTTTCTGCCATATTAAAGAGTAAAACAGGAACATGAATAACTACAACTCACATGCCCTGACCACCTGGGCGGTGGAGGAACGCCCCAGAGAAAAGGTACTGGCCAATGGGGTACTCTATCTCTCCGATTCGGAGCTCCTTGCCATATTACTGGGTTCAGGAACAAAAAATATAACGGCGGTAGAACTTGCCAGGTTAGTTCTGAAAGAATCAGGAAATAGCCTGCAAGAGCTCGGAAAACAGGGCATCAGCGACCTGGTCAAAATAAAAGGGGTGGGACCTGCCAAGGCAATCACACTCCTGGCAGCCCTGGAGCTCGGCCGCAGGAGGGCCGGAATGCCACAGTCCGAGAAAATACCTGTCAAATCAAGTGATACGGTCTTTAAGATTTTTCATCCCCTGTTGGGCGACCTTGAACACGAAGAGTTCTGGCTACTGATGCTAAACCGGGCCAACAAGGTGTTGGGTAGATATAAAGTCAGCCAGGGAGGGCTCTCGGGAACCGTAATAGATACCAGGATCATTCTGAAAAAAGCCCTGGATAACCTGGCCTCATCCATTATCGTCTGTCACAACCACCCCTCGGGTAACAAGCAACCCAGTGAAGCCGATGTGAAAATCACCGAAAAGTTAAAAAAAGCAGCTGAAATGCTCGAAATTAAGCTATTGGATCATGTGATTATAGCAGATAAGTCCTATTTTAGTTTTGCAGATGAAGGATTGATTCACTAAGACCAAGGCATTTTGACTCAGATTCTACTTACCATACTTTTTAGTTCCTTTAAGTTTGCTGCTACCTTTCCCCTGGTCATCGTGAAGTTCGAATTTTCTTTTGCAGAAACCATTCTCTGGACCAATGTAGGGGGGATAGCAGGAATCTACTTCTTTGCTTTTCTCTCCGGAAAGTTGCTGGCCTGGTGGAAAAGGACATTTGGAAAATCCAGACGGAATATCCTGGAAGATGAACAGCAGGTAAAAAAGATTTTCACCAGAAGGAACAGGCGAATTGTGCACATAAAACAGAAATACGGGCTGATTGGAATTGCCCTGTCTACCCCCTTCCTGCTCTCCATCCCAGTGGGGGTTTTTCTGGTCGTCAGATATTATCGCAGCTCCAGAATCAAATTCCTTTACCTGATCGTCTCGAACCTTTTATGGTCGGTTATCTATACGGGATTCTATATGCTCTGGGATGTACTTCTGTTGAACAGGGCTTAAGGCATCGGCTTAACTTCAGTCAGATCAGAACATTCCTGCAACATCTTACCAATGCGAAATCCGGATACAGGGTGAATCAGTTCAGGGGCAATTTCAGCCAGTGGAATCAGAACAAACCTGCGATCTCCCATGGAAGGATGGGGAAGTGACAAGCGGGGATGATCCAGCTGATTGTCGCCATACAGCAGCAGATCAATATCAATGATCCGGTCGCTGTAACCCGGTCCCCTTCTTTCTCTGCCCATCTCCTTTTCGATTGCCAATAACTGATCCAGCAAAAGCAGGGGAGGGAGATTGCTTCTGAGCGATACGCAGCAATTACAGAACCAGTTTTCACTGGTATATCCCCAGGCCTGCGATTTATAGTAAGAGGAGATGGCCTCAATCTTGCCGATCCTGCTTTGAATCAGCTTCACAGCTTGGTCAAGGTGTTGCTCCCGCTTGCCCAGATTACTTCCAAGTGAAAGGTAGATCAGATTCATGTTTTCTTCACACTAAGGTATTTATTATCAGGCACAATTTTAGTACATTGCTCCCTCAAAATTACAGATATGAAAAATTTTCTTAGTAGCCTATTAGCTACCATTACAGGCCTGGTAATCATGACTGTTCTGGTTTTTATCATATTCATGGGAATTGTTGCAGCCTCCACCTCCAAAGCCCCGGTTGAGGTCAAGGAGAACTCCGTTCTCCTGGCAAAGTTTAACGCGCAGATCCTCGACCGTACCAATGAGGATCCCTTTGCTCAGCTCTTCTCAGGAAATTTTATATTTGACCAATCCATGGGACTGAACCAGATCCTGAAGGACCTGAAGAAAGCCAAGACTGATGATAACATCGAAGGAATCTTTATGAATCTGGGTGGAATAAATGCTGGAATAGCCACTCTGGGTGAGATTCGTGAAGCCATACTGGATTTTAAGGAAAGTGGGAAATTCATCTACGCCTACTCGAATGCCTATACCCAGAAATCTTATTACCTGGCTTCTGTGGCCGATAGTGTGTTCATGACCCCCGAAGGCATATTCCTGTTTAACGGGATAAGCGCACAGGTCATGTTCTACAAAAAGGCCCTGGAAAAAGTGGGGGTAGAGATGCAGGTAATCAGGCACGGTTCCTATAAGGGTGCCGTTGAGCCCTACCTGAGAAATGACCTGAGCGAAGAGAACAGGGAGCAGATTGAAGGGTATGTGGGAGCCTTGTGGGGCAAGATTGTAGACGATATCGCTGAAAGCAGGGGCCTGACAACAGAGAAATTAAATCAGATTGCCGATGAACTGGCAACCATCGATTCAGAGAAGCTGGTTCAAACCGGTATGATCGACGGACTGATCTATTACGATGAAATGCTTTCACTGATGAAGAAGAAGCTGGATGTGGAAGAGAAAGATGATCTGGAGGCAGTCTCCCTGAAGAATTACAAGGATGCTACTGTAAAAAAGAAGGATAAAGAATACAGCAGGGATAAGATAGCGGTTATTTATGCCTATGGTGCAGTGGTAGACGGAAATATGGGTGAGGGCTATATTAGTTCGGAACGTATCTCCAAGGCCATCCGGAAAGCCCGGAGAGACAAGTCGGTCAAGGCCATTGTATTCCGTATCAACTCCGGTGGAGGCAGCGGATCTGCATCTGATGTTATACACCGGGAGGTGATGCTGGCGGCCAAAGAAAAACCAGTGGTCGCTTCCATGGGAGATGTTGCCGCTTCCGGGGGGTATTATATTGCAGCCCCGGCTGATACCATCCTGGCCGGACCGGGCACCATCACCGGATCTATCGGGGTATTTGGCCTGTTTCCGAATGTGCAGAAACTGATGACTGACAAAATTGGCATCACCACTGATGTGGTAAAAACCAATGAAAATGCCAACATGTTGACAGCCATGGATCCCCTGGATCCTGAGGAGCGGCAGATCGTTCAGAAAATGGTCGATGATTTTTACATCAATTTTGTGAACATAGTTACCGATGGACGTGAAAAATCCTATGACGAGATCGATGCCATTGCCGGTGGACGGGTCTGGGCCGGAGCAGATGCCCTGGAGTTGGGTCTGATTGATATGTACGGAGGATTGGATAAATCTATTGAGGTAGCTGCAGAGATGGCCGGATTGGAGAACTATCGTGTGCAAGAGCTGCCCAGGCTTGAAGATCCCATGACTGCCATAATGAACCAGCTTACGGGAGGATCCATGGTTCGGGCCGATCGCATCCTGAAACGAGAACTCGGGGAGGAGTATCAATACTACAGGAAGATTCAGGAGATCCGAAACATGCATGGTATTCAGGCCATCATGCCCTATGAGATTGAGCTGCATTAATCAGGAAAGACAGAAGCTTACCTGAACATCGGATTTTCAAACATGACTAAAACCGGTCGCAATAACTGGAAGGTCGTTCTTATCCCCTTCTCCTGGCTCTACGGCCTGGTGATCTGGATCAGGAACAGCCTGTTTGATGCCGGTTTTTTGAAGTCCGATGAATTCAATATCCCCCTGATCTCGGTTGGAAATATCACCGTGGGAGGTACCGGAAAGACTCCCCATGTGGAGTATCTGGCTGAGCTGCTAAACAATGAATTCAAGGTGGCTACCCTTAGCCGGGGATATAAAAGACGTACAAAGGATTTTAGAATTGCCTCGGCCGATTCAAATGTCAGTGAAATAGGGGATGAACCGCTCCAGATCAAGAAGCGCTTCCCTGGCATTGATGTGGCGGTGGACCGTAAACGGGCCAATGGGATCAAGGAGTTGATGAATCTGGCCCCCTGGCTGGAAGTGATCCTTATGGATGACGCCTACCAGCATCGTTCCGTGAAACCTGGCTTCTCCATCTTGCTTGTGGATTATACCAGGCCCATCAGCCAGGACCGGCTTCTTCCTGCTGGTATGTTAAGAGAACCGGCCAGGAACCTCATCCGTGCCAACATCGTTCTGGTTACCCGCTCACCCGAGAGGATAAAACCCATAGAATTAAGGGAGTATGCGAATACCATAGGCCTTTCCATAGGTCAACACCTCTATTTCACCACCATGCGCTACGGAGACCTTTCACCTGTATTTTCAGAGAGCAGCAAAAGAGATGCTGCCTGGTTTAAAAAACATGCGGGGGCTGTCCTGATTGTTGCCGGGATCGCCAATCCTCGCCCCCTCCGTCAATATGCCAGGAGTATCAATACCAATATCCGGGAACTATCCTTCCCGGACCACCACCATTATTCCGGTAGAGACATGGCTAAGATCTCAGGTACATACGGGGAACTAAAAGAGCAACACAAGGAGGTCCTGGTACTGACAACCGAAAAGGATGCCATGAGACTGCGTGATCATGATCCGGATGAAAATTTGAGGGACGCTTTGCATGCCGTGCGCATCCATGTGCACTTCCTGAATGATGATAAAGATGAATTTGACAGACAAATATTAAACTATGTTAGCAGCAATAAAAGAAGCAGTATCCTTTATCAGGGAGAAGATTCATGAGACCCCCAATACAGCCATAATTCTGGGAACCGGACTGGGAAAAATAGTGGACCACCTGGAGGTGGAGCACGTGGTGGATTACGAATCCATCCCACATTTCCCCGTCTCCACGGTTGAAGGACATGAAGGAAAGTTGATCTCCGGCTTACTGGGAGAAAAACGTGTTCTGGTGATGCAGGGGAGATTCCATTACTACGAGGGTTATGACATGAAAGAGGTCATTTTTCCCATCCGCGTGATGAAATTCCTGGGGATTAAAACCCTTGTGGTCTCCAATGCTGCCGGGGGGATGAATCCCGATTTTGAAATTGGCGACATCATGGTAATCAATGATCATATCTGTCTGATGCCCAATCCACTCATTGGGGCAAACGATCCTGAGTTTGGTGTCAGGTTTCCGGATATGAGTCAGACCTACGATCCTGACCTGCTTAAGAAGGCACGAAGCCTTTCCCGGGAACTTCAAATTCCCATCCGGGAAGGATGTTATGTGGGGGTAAGCGGGCCAACCCTGGAAACTCCAAAGGAGTACCAGTACATGAGGATTATCGGGGGGGATGCCGTTGGGATGTCCACAGTCCCGGAGGTTATCGCTGCCCACCAGATGGGTATCAGCATCTTTGCGGTTTCTGTGATAACTGACCTGGGAGTACCGGGGAAAATTCAAAAACTCACGCATCACGATGTGATCGAAGCTGCAGAAAAAACTGCTCCTAAACTCACCCGTTTAATCATCAACCTGATCACCGGCTGATGCAAGCAGCCCGGGACGGATTTGAAAAAGGGAGGGTACTGACCATATCGGCAGTCCATTTTGTGCATGATTGCTATACCGCCTTCCTGGCACCGGCTTTGCCCCTGCTCATTGAAAAACTTGGGATGTCCTATGGGATGACCGGACTCCTGGCTGTGATCCAGCGAATTCCTTCCCTGATTAATCCGATGATTGGAATCATTGCCGAACGGCCGGTAATGCGCTACATGGTGATCTTCTCTCCGGCCCTTACCGCTGTGTTCATGAGTCTGATCGGCATCGCACCAGGATATACCTTTCTGGCCATCCTGCTCTTCTTTTCTGGAATCAGTTCCACCCTTTGGCATATTCCCTCACCGGTCATTGTGAAACAAGTCTCCGGGAATCGCGTGGGGAAAGGAATGAGTTATTATATGGGGGGAGGAGAGCTGGCACGCACAGCCGGTCCCATGGTTATCCTGGGAGTAATAAGCTGGTGGGGATTGGAAGGGATGTGGAGAATGATGCCCCTGGGGATAATTGCCTCACTGGTCCTCTGGGTCCAGTTCAGAAAGGCTCGTTTTACACCCCCCTCCTCATCCAGGAAACATCAGGAAGGAAGCTACTGGAAGATCTTCCTTCGATTTTCAGCCGCATTTACTCTCACAGGAGGATTCACACTCTTCCAGGCGGGTATGAAGGCATCGGTTACTTACTTCCTGCCCACTTTCCTTACTTCAACGGGGAACTCTCTCCACTATTCGGAGCTGGCCCTGACGGTTCTGCAGCTGGCTGGTGCCATGGGAGCCCTTTTTGCCGGGACCATCAGTGATAAAATAGGCAGGTTCCGCACACTCCTGATCATCAGTATAATCACTCCACTGCTTACCTTGCTCTTCCTGAACCTGGAAGGTTTCTGGATCTTCCCTGTCCTGCTGCCGCTGGGATTTTTCATCTTCGCTCCCACCTCTGTAATGCTGGCAACAGTACAGGAACTGGACACGGAAAAGAAAGCTTTTGTGAACTCCATCTACATGACCCTGAACTTCTTTGTAAGTGTCATGGTTTATCCACTGGTGGGTGCCGCCATTGACAGGGTCGGATTCCTCCCCACATTTCGTTTTATTGCCTTTCTGGGATTTGGTGCAGTTTTTATAGTATTGCTTACCAGAAGAGGACTCCAGAAGACTACCGGTACAGCAGCCCAACCGCCTTCCTCCTGATCCATTGTTCTCCCGTACCGGGGTGATATCCGCGGGCATGAATAATATAAAACCCCATAGCTTGTATGGATCCGTCTTCCCCTTCCCCGTCCCAGGTATAGCTTACTGAGGGTGCTGCCAGGTGATTATTGGCCAGGATCCTGATCCGGTTTCCCTGAAGATCACTGATCCATAATCCCACTACCCAGTCGTGTCCCCCCGGCGTCAGCCTTATAAAAAGCAGGTCCTGATATCCGTCGTTGTCCGGGCTGAAAACTTCCGGTTCTACGCTCAGCAATCCCTCCGGCTCACCCTCAACAGGTCGTTGTGAATTCTCCCTGCCGGGTGTGGCATAAGCTTCCATGGAGGCCGCAGAGTGCCAGTTATCCGGATCACTCCCCGGCCGTTCTGCAGAGATCCGCTCCAGGCTGATCCCCTTGGGATCACCCAGCAGCTCCATATGCATCTCACTGCTGTATGTTGCCCTATCCACCACCCGTCCTGCCCGGTCGGTCAGGTAGATCATCCCG
>Ga0209345_10001520_pt1 | contig 27465 bp, 25 predicted proteins | sample Cruoilmetagenom7_FD_187294 | JGI IMG/M metagenome (GOLD analysis project Ga0209345, IMG submission 187294) | Oil polluted marine microbial communities from Coal Oil Point, Santa Barbara, California, USA - Sample 7 (SPAdes) (version 2) | ecosystem: Environmental > Aquatic > Marine > Oil seeps ...
GGCTGAGTGAGCGGCAAAAAAACCCACGCCCGCTATGAAACGTCAAAAATCCTTCGGCCACCAGTCTGTTCATCGCCTCTCGCAGGGGTGTTCGGCTGGTGCCGAGCTGGACAGAAAGCGCGCTTTCATTGATCCGCGCATCCGGTTTTAGCTCAAAGTTGGCCGCCAGCTCCCGTAGTTGGGTGTAAACACGATCGACGTTGTTTTGTTTCATGGCGGGAGTGTTTCCAGTCTAAATAGATCAGGTAAAGGATAGAGGATGCTTGACTTGAGTTCAATATTGAATATTAGATTGTATACAGTTAAGAATACATAAGAGAGCCACCTTTAAGAAAGCGATATTTGTCTTGAAAAATACCTTGTCTGGTGCCGAAGCAATGGTGCGTATGCTGGATGCGCAGGGCGTGAAGCACATTTTCGGACTGTGCGGTGATACAACATTGCCGTTCTATGACGCCATGCACCGTCTGGATCACGGGATCGAACATGTGCTGGTCAGGGACGAGCGCAACGCCGCTTATATGGCCGATGCCTACGCGCGTGTGACAGGGCGCGTCGGGGTTTGCGAAGGGCCGTCTGGCGGTGGTGCAACCTATATTTTGCCGGGGTTGATCGAAGCCTCGGAAAGTTCCTATCCGGTGCTGGCGATCACCAGTGATATTTCGGTCGGATCCTACGGAAAATACCCCCTGACCGAGGTCGATCAAGAAGCGCTGATGCGCCCGCTGACCAAATGGAACACAGTTTTGCGTCGCGCCGATCACATTCCACGCATGGTGCGCACAGCGTTTCGGGCGATGACAACGGGCCGTGCGGGGGCAACACATATCGGCCTACCCTATGATGTGCAGTATGATCCGGTTGACCCCGCCGACATCTGGGCAGACCCCGAAACCGCCACCTACCCTGCCTATCCGCAAAGCCCTGAGCCGGGTGTTGCCGAAGCCGCACTCAACGCAATCTTGTCGGCTGAAAACCCGCTAATCGTTTGTGGTGGCGGGGTGGTGATTGCGGGCGCAATGAGCGAGCTTGATCGGCTCGCTACACGGTTGGACATTCCCGTGGCCACCTCGATTTCGGGGCAGGGCTCATTGGCGGAAACCCATGCTCAAGCGCTGGGCGTTGTCGGTTCTAACGGCGGCACCGATGAAACGTGGGAAATGATGCAATCCGCCGATTTGGTCATTTTCATGGGGGTGCGCGCGGGCTCTACCACCACCTCGCGTTGGGAGGCCCCGGTGCAAGGCACCCGCGTGGTGCATTTTGACAGTGACCCGATGGTGATCGGCGCAAACTACCAGACCGAAGTTGGCGTGGTGGGTGATTTGCGCCTGTCATTGCAACAGGTCAACGCGGTGCTTGACGGTCTGGCGACAGATGTCAAAACGTTCGGCGGTGCCAAAGCCGTGGCCGACATCAAGCGGCGCAAGTTTGGAATCTTTAGGCAACTTGCAGACAGTAACGAAACCCCGATCCGACCAGAACGGCTGATGGATGCGATGATGAAGACGCTGCCCGAAGACGCCATTATCGTCTCGGACCCCGGCACCTCGTGTCCCTACTTTTCTGCGTATTATGAGCTGCCGCGCGATGGCCGTCATTTCATCACCAACCGCGCGCACGGGGCTTTGGGTTATGCGCTTTCTGCCGCGCTGGGCGCTTGGTATGGGCGTCCCGAAAGCAAGGTGGTGGCACTGATGGGGGACGGGTCGTTCGGGTTCACATGCGGTGAGTTAGAGACTGTCGTGCGTGCCGGTGCCCCGATCACATTTATTGTTCTTGCAAACAATAATTTTGGCTGGATCAAGGCCAGCCAAAACGAAAGCTACGGCTCGCGCTACTACAACGTTGACTTCAAACCGACCGATCATGTCGCTATAGCGCAAGCCTACGGGCTAAAAGCATGGCAGGTTGAAGATCCGGCAGATATGGAGCACGTTTTGAAAAGCGCCATGGATTATGACGGTCCGACGTTGATCGAGGTGGTCACGCAGGCGCTGGAAGAAAGCAATGCGCCAGTGCGGCGATGGATGGGGTAAGGCATGGCCAACAAACAGATCATTGTTATCGGGGCTGGCATTGTCGGAGCATCCAGCGCGATCTGGTTGCGCCGCGCTGGGCACGAGGTGACACTCATCGACAAAGGCGAGCCGGGCATGGGCGCGTCTTATGGCAATGGGGCCATTTTGGCGGCCTGTTCGGTAGTGCCTGTGACGTCACCCGGGCTGCTGTTAAAGGGCCCCAAACTGCTGCTCGACCCGAACTTTCCGTTGTTCATGCGCTGGTCTTATCTGCCCAAGCTGATCCCGTGGATGGCGCGCTATATGTCAAACGCCAATGACAAAGACACACGACGCATCGCGCATGGCATTACGACGATTGTTGGCGACAGTCTGGAGCAACATCAGGCGCTAACGGCGGGCACGGATGCGGCTAAATGGGTGCAGGAAAGCGAATATAGTTTCGTTTATCCCGATCGCGCCGCCTTTGATGCGGACGCATATGTCTGGGAATTGCGCCGCGAGGCAGGGTTTGTGCCGGCGCTGATTGAAGGCGGTGCCGTGCAAGAAGTAGAGCCTATTCTAGCCAAAAACATTGATTTACTGGCGGTGATGAAGAATCACGGGTTTATCTTGAACCCCGCAGGTTACGTCCGGGATCTGGTCAAATCACTAGAGGCCGAGGGTGGTAGGTTTATCCGCGCCGAGGTCAAGGATTTTGATATCAGCGGTGGGAATATTTCAGCCATTGACACCGATCAGGGGCGCATGGAATGTGACCGCGCGGTGCTGGCCACTGGTGTCTGGTCCAAGCCCTTGATGGGTAAACTGGGCCTGAATGTGCCGCTTGAAGCGGAGCGTGGCTATCATATTGTTTATCAAAACCCCAACATACGCCCAAACGCACCGATGATGCTGACCACAGGAAAATTTGTTGCCACACCGACAGATGAGGGGTTACGCTGCGCAGGTGTTGTCGAATTTGGCGGGCTGAAGGACAAAAAATCCAAAGCTGCCCTTCGGCTGATGCGCAAGAAAGTGAACGAGGTCTTTCCAACGATGCATTCAGCAACCGAGGAAGAATGGCTGGGATTTCGCCCCGCCCCCAGCGACAGCTTGCCGTTGGTTGGCGAGGTTGGAAACACAGGCGTTTTTACGGCCTTCGGGCACCACCATATTGGCCTGACTGGTGGGCCAAAAACAGGCCGGATGATCGCAGATATGGTCACGGGCAACACGATGAATATCGACACGACCCCCTTTGCACCCGACAGGTTTGCCTCAGGGGCAAAACACTAAAAAACTTTCAAAATCAGGGAGATTAACAAAATGAAAGCCATAAACCTAACACTAGCAGCGGCGCTCGCGGTTGCGGGCTCTGCGGCACTGGCCGAAAACTGGGATATGCCGATGGCCTATTCCGCCACCAACTTCCATTCGGAAATGGGCGTGGTTTTCGCGGAACGCGTGGGCGAATACACAGGCGGGGCGATGACAATCACCGTGCACCCGGGCGGCTCTCTGTTTAAGGGCGGCGAAATTAAACGCGCCATTCAAACCGGTCAGGTCAATATCGGCGAACGTTTCATGTCGGCCCACGCCAACGAGGCACCGCTACTGGGCTGGGATAATTTGCCGTTTGTTGCCACCACATATGCGGACAACGAAAAACTGTGGGGCGCGGCCAAAGAATCTGTGAACGCACAGCTTGCCGATTTAAATCTGGTGGCACTTTATACCTGCCCATGGCCGGGACAGGGGTTTTATTTCAACAAAGAAGTGAAATCCTCGGCTGACACCCAAGGTGTTAAATTCCGTTCTTACAACACAGCGACGGCCACTTTCGCCGAAGGTTTGGGCATGGTGCCTGTGCAAGTCGAGGCTGCCGAACTGTCACAAGCATTGGCAACCGGTGTTGCCGAGGCGTTCATCTCGTCAGGTTCAACCGGCTATGACCGTAAAGTGTGGGAGCATCTTTCGCATTACTACAAGGTCAACGCATGGCTGCCGCGTAACTATGTGATGGTCAACAAAGGTGCTTGGGACGGTCTGGATGCAGCCGTTCAAGCCCAAATCCAGAAAGCTGCGGACGAAACCGGTGCGGATTGTGCCGCGAAATCGGCCGATTTGGCAAACTGGTATTTTGAGCAACTGGAAACCAACGGCATGACCGTGACTGATGCTGGACCAGAGTTTTTAGCCGAGCTGCAAACCATTGGCGCGAAAATGCAAGCTGACTGGCTGGCAGAAACCGGTGATGCGGGACAGGCCATTCTGGACGCTTATAACGCGAACTAAACCTAAAACGATACGATTGTCGCGGCCCCAACGTTGATCGGGGCCGCGATGTGCTGCGGGGTAAGGGGGTTATACTATGCGGGACTGGCAAAATTATTTAGGCCTGCCATTGTGGGTTTGGCTGTTCGTGATGCCAGCGGCATTGGCGGCGCTCTGCCTATTTCAACGCGAAAGAATGGGGCAGATATTACGCCCACTTTGGCGCATCCTTGATAAGGTCTATTTTGCCTCGGGCGTGGTGGCTGCGTGTTTCATGGTGATGATCCTGCTATTGATCGTTGCCCAAATGATCGCCCGTTGGAGCGGCTGGGTCTTTCCGGGATCGACTGAATATGCAGGCTACGCGATGGCCGCGACCTCGTTTTTCGCGTTGGCCCATGCCTTGACCCGCGGGGCCCATATCCGCGTGTCTATCCTGCTGAACATCAATAATTTCGTCAAATTCTGGCTCGATGGGTTTGCGATGCTGATCGCCGCCGTCACCGCCACGTATTTCGCACGTTACGCGATTAAAACCAACTTCATGTCGGAAATGCTGAACGACCGAACCCAAGGGCAGGATTTTGTCCCCGAGGCGGTGCTGACATTTTTTCAGATGTTTGCAACTGCCCCGTGGAATTGGGGCACCCTGTGGGCAAATAGTGAATCAGGGTGGGTTTATACGCCGATGTGGCTGCCGCAATTGCCGATGTCGATTGGCAGCGCTTTGTTGGCCATTGCCGTGTGGGATTATTTGACCCGCCTGTTGGTCGACCGTGAAACCAGTATCATCGGAGAGGCCGTCGAATGAGCGAGCTTTACGCAACCGCAATATTCCTGTTCGTCCTGTTTGCCCTATTGGGTTCCTCAGTCTGGATCGGGCTGGCCCTGATGGGGGTCGCTTGGGTCGGGATGGAACTGTTCACTTCGCGCCCCGCAGGCGACGCGATGATCACCACGATCTGGACGGGGGCCTCTTCATGGACGCTGACGGCTTTACCGCTGTTTATCTGGATGGGTGAAATCCTCTATCGAACCCGATTATCCGAGGACATGTTCCGTGGCCTTGTGCCGTGGATGCGCTGGTTGCCGGGCGGATTGTTGCACACCAATATCGCAGGCTGCACGATCTTTGCCGCTGTGTCAGGTTCCTCCGCTGCGACCTTGACCACGGTTGGTAAAATGTCGATCCCCGAGTTGCGCAAACGCGGCTACCCCGAACATATGATCATCGGCACATTGGCCGGTGCGGCTACGCTTGGCCTGATGATCCCACCCTCGCTAACCCTGATCGTTTACGGGGTAGCGATAAACGAGAGCATCACCAAACTGTTTATGGCCGGTATCATTCCGGGGCTGGTGTTGGCGGGGCTGTTCACGCTTTACATCTTTGGCTGGCACTTCTTTTCCAAAGGCCAACGTCCGGAGCCAGAGCCACACATGAGCTTTGGCACCATGATCAACGAATCCAAATTCCTGATCCCCGTTTTGATGCTGGTCACTGTGGTGATCGGGTCCATGTATATGGGTTTTGCCACGGCAACCGAGGCTGCAGCGGTGGGCGTAATTGGCTCGCTCTGTTTGGCGGCAATGCAGCGATCGTTGAACTGGGGCACGTTTTCGGCGTCCCTAATGGGGGCGACCCGCACCAGTGCGATGATCGCGCTGATACTGATGGGCGCCTCATTTTTATCCTTGGCGATGGGATTCACGGGCCTCCCACGTGCTTTGGCGGCATGGATTGACGGTATGAACTTGTCGCCAGTCGTATTGATCGCAGCGCTGACGGTTTTCTATGTGGTGCTGGGCATGTTCCTTGACGGTATTTCTTCGGTGGTTTTGACCATGGCCATCGTCGAGCCGATGATCCGCCAAGCTGGCATTGACGTGATCTGGTTTGGCATTTTCATTGTCGTGGTTGTCGAAATGGCCCAAGTTACCCCGCCAATCGGGTTCAACCTGTTCGTTCTGCAAGGTATGACCAAACACGAAATTTCCTATATCTCGAAAACGGCGCTGCCGATGGTTGGGTTGATGCTGCTGATGGTGGTGATCCTTGTTGCATGGCCAGAACTGGCGACTTGGTTGCCGGATAATATTCGAAAAGGACCGTAAGGCGGCATTGGCCGCCGCTTCAGGAATTTCGTCAAACTGCCGAGCAGGTGTCTGGCTCGGGCTCTCGGTTTGAAACGCAGTCTTGTTGACCTATTTGGGCTATATCAAGCCCCAGTTGGTAGTCGAATTTTGCAACAAGGTCAGGGCGGTTTGGCCACTGCCTATATTTACGTTCAGAGCCTGCACATCTGATTGCAACAAAAACAATTTCGTCAGCTCTTCTTGCATTTCCGAGGACGCAAACTGTTTGATTCCGCCGTCTCCAAAGGCAGATTGTGCTCTGTCTTTGAAGGTTTCCAGCTGCTTGTCCAGATCAAGTGTGCCAAAGGCATCCGGCAGGTTGAATGCGGTTTCAAAAACGGCTCGCAATGGCGCGTTGCCCATTACTGTAAACCACAATGTGTCCTCTTGCAGATCTTTGTTAGCAATATCTGTCAGATCGCGGCTTATGCCCAAGGCAAGCCGAAAATCTTCGTTCTGATCGCCAACAGCCGCTTCGAACTGTCGTTCTTTAAAGGCCGTCGTAATCTTTTCACCAAAATCACTAAGCACAGTGTTTGGCACAGGAAAATCACCGAACCCAAAGGCCTGGGATAATTTCAGGTATCTTTGGTCGGACAATTTATTGGCCAGCGCATCCTCGGCAAACGTGCCATCTTCCAATACCTTGCGAATGAAAAATTTGTTATTTATGTCGTCGCCCAACCCAAAAGCCTCAAGTGCAACCTTTAGCATTGTATGGTCGGCCATCAGATCTTTGGCAGTCTGAACCTTGCTGATGTTTTCCCTGAAATAATTCACTTCGCGGTTGACCTCGGGCGATTTTGCGTAGGCCTCTTTCTGATCATCTAACGTACGGGTCAGAAAGGACCAGCCAGCAAAACCGCCAAAGGGCACTACGGGCTGAAACATCAGGCCGCACTCGCTGCAAGCAACCGTTCTTCACGTGGAAGCAATCCACGCAACGCTTTCATGGCTTGATAATACTGACCTTCCAATACTTCGTTCGAGGCTGCCGTCAAAAGGGTGCGGCTATCGTGATCGAGTAGCACCTGACTTAGCTGTTCTATCCCGCGCAAAAGCTGCAACTTTGCATCTTCCTTTTCGGCGTCACCAGACAGCACCAGCTGGGCAATATAGCAAACCCGTCGTACGGGCGTGTTCACCTCTTCTGGATGGATCGCATCACGCAGACGTAGAATGTTGGCGTTGGGAGTGACGATGGACAAACGGCTGCGCCGGTCTCCATTTTCAATCACCGCCCCATTGATCAAGACCCGCTCCTTGGGTCCAAGCTTCAGAACAAGACCGCTCATGATACACCCACTTCACTGCGTAGGCCGCGCATGACGGCAGTGTTGATATCCACCAGTACGTCGACCGAGGCTTCTTTGCGTAAGACTTTGCTCGTGTGTTGTGTGGTGAATTCATAAAGATAGAAAATCCGACCGCGTAATTCTTTTGGAAGCGGGTTGCCGTTGTCGGAAATATCAGCCGCCAGAATGGCCCATAATTTTTTATTTTCATAAAGCGCTGCCGCAAGGATGTTGAACTTGCTGGTGTCTGTTGCAGAGGCTTTCATACGGTGCGTGATGCGGGCAAAGGCGTCATATTCGGTGCCGCGAGGGGTTCGGGTTGGGGAAGTGGTATCAGCGTAGGCCATTTTGGCCATATTAAAAGCGTTCATGTCATTACCTTTCAATGACAGGGGGCATTAGAACGCGGGTTTTACCGCGAAAGAAAAGGGGCGCCAGTTCCGGCGCCCCGATCTATGCGCTTATCGGAAAAGTGAAAGAACCGATTGCGGCGCTTGGTTCGCGATTGATAGCGCCTGAACGCCCAGCTGTTGCTGAACCTGCAGGGCTTGCAGACGGGCAGACGCTGCCTCCATATCGGCATCGACCATTGAACCAATACCGGCTTTCAACGAATCTGTCAGTTTGCCGACAAAGTTGTTTTGGGTTTCAATACGCCCCTGCGCCGAACCAAAGTTGGCCGCAGCATCAATAGAGGTGTTGATCAGAACTTCGATATTGGCGAGCGCTGCATCAGCACCACCATTTGTGCTAACGTTAATACCGCCTAACCCGAACAGACCACCAGAGGCCTCGCCCCCGGCGGCGCCCGATTCAGACAAGCTGGCTGCAGAAGCGCTGGAGTTATCGATCTTCAGCACGGCTTGGCCAGAACTGTTGGTGGTTACCTGGGTCGAGATACCCGTAACGCCGCCAGCATCAATCGCTGCTTTCAAGCCATTTGCAACATCACCAAAATTTTCGCCTTTACCGGCGATATAGCTAAAGGTTGTGCCACCAACAATCGCCTTATAGCCGTCCCCTTCATTGACGTTCGCAGATGCAGAGAACGTAATGTTTTCTGCCCGTTCGCCAATCTCGGTCGCGGCCCCGCCGAATGCGATCCCAGCCCCGTCTTTTGTGGCCGAAACATCGACAGCTTCAAAGGCACGGGTCGATGTAATTGTAATCGCATCGCCACTGACGCTGGCTGTGATTCCTTCTAGACCCAGCGCGTTAACCGCACCGGAAATGGCGGTCGCAGCAGCACCCTGATCACCTGTCAGGTCTCCCGAGGAAAAAGATACCGTCGTTCCACCAACCGTCAAGGAGTAACCATTATCACTGACATCTGCCTCGGCGGCGAGTGTCAGAACCGCTGTATTCCCAGTGTTGGTAATGGATACAGCACTTGCAGTAGAGTTGGCCGATAAATCGGTGCCGGTGCCAAATGTCCCAGCGGATGTCGACAAATCCTGACGGCTAATCGTGATATTCGAGGCGGCAACAGTGCCATCGTTGGAACGATCCAGAGAAGAAAGGATATTCACATCGGCTGTGCCGGAAAGCATGTTCAGCCCGTTAAACTGGGCGGCTCCGACAACAGACGAAATCTGGTCGCGCAAAGCTTTGATATCAGTTTGGATCTTGCTGCGGTCAACGTTTTCTTCTTGCGCGGCAACAACCTTGCTTTTGATATCTTTCAGCAGGTCGGTCACAGTTTCAGCGCCTTGGCGGGCAACGGCAACGGTGGATTCCCCTAGCGAAAGACTGTCTGAAATAGCTTTAAAACCCGCAACATCGGATTCCATAACCTTGGAAATAGCCCAGATGGCCGAGTTGTCTTTGGCCGATGCAATAGTTTTACCTGTCGAAATTTCGTTTTGAACACCTTGAAGGTTTGAGTTGATGGATTTCAGGGTTTGCAGCGCAACCATGGCGCTGGTGTTTGTCAGAATGCTGGTCATAGTGTCGTTCCTTAATTCATGCGGTGCTTTTGCACCGATTTACACTTGGCCACCCCAAGAGATGGCGTCCGGCGTCTTTCTGACGAATGCGGAATGAGGGCTTGGCCTGATCCGCGCCACCTTTCATAAGATGCAAAATCTATCCTGAAGTCTAAATGCTAACAGCGTCCTAATGCTGCCCAACCAATTGCATGGCATTTAAACTAAAGCGCCCATACTTCAGGCACGCCGATGCAGTGCGCCCTGATGACGGTTGCCCAATGTTGTGCGCTGCCCCGCGCGGTCATAGGTGTTCATGCCGCTTGGCCCGTTCCGTAAGACATCCAACCGCGCTGTGACCGCCCGCACACCACTAATCGCCGCGGCCAGCAGTTGTTGGTTGCGTGCGGCTTTGCGCTGCACCCGATCCAGTGTCTTTTGATCCGGCGCCTTCAGTTCGCGCCGCTCCAGAACACTCTCTTTTTCGTTGGCGATCCGCCCCATGTCCTCAAATGCACCGTCCAGAATTGCGGCACGTTCCTTGTCCAGCAAATCTTCCAACGCATCAATCATATGAAATGTATCACTCGGCATCTGCCCGCTCCTTTAAGGCTTCAAACAGGCTCTCGGCCAATCCGATCCCCCCCTGTTTTACCATTTCTTTGGCCTGTTCCTGTCGCAAAAATGATCCGAACTGCTCCTCGCCAACCCCGCCCCCATAGGCATCGCGGGGTTTTCCAAACCCCGCCGACTTCAACATTTCGGCCAAAAATGACGCCTCCAGATCCTGCGCTGTCTGAAATAGCGCGGCATCCCGCTTTTCTGTCGGCAGTTGCTGCGTTGGGCCAAGGGGCGACGAATTAAGTGCGATAGGGGTCATAACGGATCACTTCCAATTAGAGGTAGTTTTCTGCAGTTTGCATGGATTGGGTAAAGAACTGGTAACTACTGTCGGCGATAACAGTGGCGACTGAGGAAGAATTCCCGGATTTGACATGATATATATACCCACGACCGACATACTGACGCCGATCACTGGCGAGGTTGAAAAACCCATAGCGAATGATCACAGCGAAACGGCTGCGGTCAGCTTCCTGAGCGTTATTGCGGCGGAAGATACAGATGCGGACGTCCTGATTGCCGTGTCAGATCAGCCACAGATTTCCCAAACACAAAGCCCCCCCCAAACAGACCATGTGGGTTTTGCAGCGACCTTCCCTGCTTACATCATAGTGCCCGATACGGTGCCCGACCTCGTGTTGCCGCCGCAAGGTGGCAATCCACCCTCCACAAACCAGTTTGAAACAGTGTCTACCACCCCGATCTTGGTCGCGGCTGAATTGGATGGAGACAGGGGCAATGCACAACCGGCTTTGATTGGTGATGAGCGTAAAAAAATATCTGCCACACCACCTTATCTCCAAGATACCCGCCGCACTGATCTGGGTGCTGCCCCAAGGACTATCAGTGATGTGCCTTCCCAGATCGTGATCAGGAAAGGTGCAACACAAGTGCCGATGGTCGAAAAGGAAGCGACGGGAAATATATTGCGCGCCGCCACAACAGACCTGCCTCAATTGGGGGGCAGATTGGCGGGACAACCACCGAATGAAACACCTGTTCTCGCCCAGTATATTATTGCTGGTCCGACGAAAGAAGCAAACGCAGGCAGTGCGGGCGTCGCTCAGAAAAATGCGCCAATGGTTACGCCAACCAATGCCGTTTCACCCAGCACAGCACCGCCTAAGTTGCTTGTCGATTCTTTCGGGGGGGGACAGCCCTTTATTGATCCCCCCAAGGTGAGCGCAGCTTCACAAGACAAACCGACTGTTACCGGGCAAATCCCGAAAGCACCACAATCCCAAAGGGAGCCCATTGCGCCAAAATCTGTGCAGCCCCCAGTTCAAGGTTCTGCACCACCTCCAATTCAGGTGTTATTTGCTGATCTGCCAGTGAACTCTGCCGAGTTCAATATACCCGCACACGACCAGAAGATCGCGCTCAAAACAGATGTCGCGCAACCCGACCTTGCGCGCACGCCTGCCATTCCGCAGCTGCAAAACCCATCAGAGGCAATCACGATTCCCAAGACGTCCCAGAAGGAAATTCAAGCGCCTGTGTCGGGGCGCCAAAGTCAGGTAAAACAAGGCACAGAGGCCACCCCAATTAAATCCGCGCAACTCCCGCCTGTCGGGTTGGCACCACAAGCCACTTTGCCTCCAATAGCCAAACAACACACAGGTAATCCGAATAGTGGACCAACACCCGTGTTGCAAACTCCTGTCTCGTTCAAGAGCAATAGCACACAACCCGCCCGCTCATCTGATGCCTTACCGTTGGTGCCGGTGACCGATGCCACCAAGGCCGAGACCCTAGAACCGTTTCCAAATCTGGAAGTTATGCCATTTGAGGCTAAAAGTACCGACATTGTCTCGCCCCTGCGCCATGACGCGAACGTTAACCGCCCTGAAGTGATGCGTCATGTTGCACAGCAGTTGGTCGATGTGGCCCGCCAAATGCCGGATCGTCCAGTTGAACTGGCCTTGAACCCAGAGGAGCTGGGACGGGTGCGCCTGACGTTTACAACTACGGACGGTGGTATCCACATCGCGGTTATGGCCGAACGGGGCGAAACTATGGATTTGCTGCGCCGCCACATTGAAACGCTGGCACAGGAATTTCGCGAAATGGGATACAAGGACGTCAATTTCGAGTTCTCCCAAAACAGGCAGAATGATGCACAAAAGGGTGAAACGGATGCACAAAGCCGCGCCGACCCAGATGCCGAACCCACACAAACTCAATCCCTTGCCCCTGTCCAACTGTCGCTCGAACCCTCAGCGGGTCTCGATTTACGTCTCTGAAAAAGGAGTTAAATTATGGAAGTCAATTCAGCCGCCACATCTCAGGCCGCCGCACAAGCGCGGGCCACTGCTGCCTCTGACAAGTCAGTCATCAATTCGGATTACGACACATTTCTTAAAATGATGACCGCACAAGTGAGAAATCAAGACCCGCTTGAACCGATGAGTTCGGATGACTTTGCAGCTCAGCTCGCGACGTTTTCCGGTGTGGAGCAGCAAGTGAAAACCAACGATTTACTGACCGCCCTTGGTGCCCAGATGGGCGCTATGGGGATGTCTCAATATGCCAGCTGGATCGGGTTGGAAGCCCGCGCTGCGGTTCCTGCTCAGTTTGATGGCAGCCCGATCAGTATTTCACCCAATCCCGCAGCGGGTGCGGACATAGCCGTCCTTATTGTGCGTGACAATCAAGGTAATGAGGTTCAGCGTCAGGAGTTCACCCCTTCAACGGATGATATTGAATGGGCGGGGGTTGATGAGGATGGCAATCCATTTGAGCCTGGGTTCTATACCTTCGAGGTGGAAAGCTATTCTGGTGAAGATCTTTTGAACGTAAGTCAGGCAGAAATATATACCGAAATTGTCGAAGCCAAAAGCCAGAATGGGGCAACTGTGCTGGTCCTAGAAGGCGGATCGGAAATAAAGGCTGCGGATGTATCAGCGTTGCGGAATGGTGGCTAAGTCCCCAATAACACTGATATGGTAAAACCACCTGCCGTAATGGCCGCCCCCAGAAGAATGTACAGCAATGGCCGCAACCGTGGCGGTTTTATGGGGACTGTTTGTTCGTTGACTTGCCGCATCAAAGCCGCCTCGGCCAGTTTGGGTAACTCTGGCCCGAACCGCGCCAGAACGCGCGCAGTTTTGACCAAATCGCGCAAGATAGCACGCGGCCCCAAATTGGCCTTGATGTATTCCTCGACCACGGGTTTGGCCACATCCCAGATGTTGAGATGCGGATCAAGCGAGCGTGCGACCCCCTCAACCACAACCATTGTGCGCTGCAATAGGATCAGTTCGGTGCGGGTTTCCATCCCGAACCTTTCCGTCACCTCGAACAAGTAATGAAACAGCCGCCCCATTGACATTTGCGAGGCATCCATACCGAAAATAGGCTCGCCCACGGCGCGCAGGGCTTGGGCAAATTCATCCACGTCTTGGTCGGCAGGCACATAGCCAGCCTCAAAATGAACTTCGGCCACGCGTTTGTAATCGCGGCGAATAAACCCGATTAGAATCTCGGCATAAACCCGGCGGGTGTATTCATCAATCCGACCCATAATGCCAAAATCATAGGCGATGATATTGCCATTTTCGGCCACCTTCAGATTACCCTGATGCATGTCGGCATGAAAATATCCGTCCCGCAGCGCGTGGCTAAGAAACAGCTGCAACACCCGTTCGCCCAGCACCGTCCGGTTGTGTCCCGCAGCATCCAGTGCCGCGTTATCACCCAAGGGCAATCCATCGGCCCAGCCAAGGGTCATCACCCGCTTGCCCGAAAATTCCCAATCCGCCAACGGCACCTGAAACATTGCATCCGCAGCAGTGTTTTCGGCAAATTCGGACGAGGCAGAGGCCTCGCTACGCAAATCCAGTTCACCCGTGACCACATGATCGAAATGCTCAATCACAATCTGTGGCTTTAGACGGCGGGCGGAGGGCGATAAAACTTCGATCACCCAAGCCGCGAAATAAAAGGCATCAATATCTTTGCGAAAGGCGCGTTCAATACCCGGGCGCAACACCTTGACGGCCACTTCTTCACCGCTGCTGATCAGACGTGCCTTATGCACCTGCGCGATGGAGGCCGCAGCAACGGCTTCGCCAAATTCACTAAATATTTCATCGGCAGGCTGGCCCAGTTCGGTTGCAACCGTGGCTTTGGCGACATCCGTTGAGAATGGCGGCAGTTTGTCTTGCAATACCCGCAACTGGAGGGCCAGATTATCGCCCACCAGATCGGGGCGGGTCGATAGGACCTGACCAAATTTGATATAGGCTGGACCCAGCGCAGACAAGGCCCGCGTCACCGGCGGCATTTCAGGATCGCCTTTGAAACCCAGCCAACGCATCGGCCAACCAAACACCCGCGTCACAACACGGATCGGGGTCGGGGCATCCATTGCGTTCAGCACCACGCCCAAGGCACCTGTGCGCTCAAACGTGGCGGCGGTGCGGATCAGGCGCCAGATATTGTGTGGCCCGCGCATCGGCTAGATTTTCCAGCCAGAATGAAGCGCGGCAATGCCCATCGACATATTGCGGTATTTTACATTGTCAAAACCGGCGTCGGTGATCATCTGCGCGAATGTATCCTGGTCAGGAAACTTGCGGATCGATTCAACCAAATACTGATAACTGTCAGCATCATTGGCGATCATCTGTCCCAGTTTCGGGATGATGTTGAACGAATAGAGATCATATACCTTTTGCATCATGTCATTCGGGATCTGGCTGAACTCCAGCACCATCAGCCGCCCACCGGGCCGCAGCACGCGGTAGGCTTCAGATAACGCGTCGGCAATCCGTGTCACATTCCGGATGCCAAAAGAAATGGTATAGACATCAAAGGTATTGTCGGCAAAGGGCAGGGCCATCGCGTCGCCAACCACCCAATTCAGGCTACCAGCCATTTGCGCGGCCTCGGCCCGTTTGGCGCCTTCAATCAACATTGGTTCTGTCAAATCCAGCACCGTGGCGTGGGCATTTCCGGCCCGTTTCAAAAAACGGAACGAAATGTCACCGGTGCCACCGGCCACATCCAACAGCTTTTGACCGCTACGCGGCGCAAGCCAATTCATCATCGCATCCTTCCAGATACGGTGGATGCCCATCGACATGGCGTCGTTCATCACGTCGTATTTGCTGGCGACATTGGAAAAAACGCCATGCACCATCCCAGCTTTGTCATCTTCAGCGACGGTCTTGAACCCGAAATGGGTGGTCTTTTCGGTGTTGTTGCTCATTGGCTTTTCGTCCTTAATACTTGCACCCTTATAATACCCCTGCCGCGCGATACAATGAGAGGCAACACCCTATGCCAGAATTACCTGAAGTCGAGACAGTCCGTCGCGGGCTAATCCCTGTGATGGAGACCAAACAGATCATCTGTGCCGATGTAAACCGCCCCGATCTGCGTTGGCCGTTTCCTATTGGCATGTCTGAACGGCTGACCGGTAAAACCATTGAACGATTGCGCAGGCGTTCCAAATACATCCTTGCTGATCTGGATTCGGGGGAAACCTTGCTGATCCATTTGGGCATGTCAGGCCGGATGATGATCTCGACTGGCGAACATCCCGATACCCAGAAACATGACCATGTGGTGTTTCACATGCAGGATGACGCGCGCGTGGTGTTCAATGACACGCGGCGCTTTGGCGCAATGGATATGGCCCCCACCGCAACCATTGCTGACCACAAATTATTGGCCAACCTTGGGCCAGAGCCCTTGGGGAATGAGTTTGACGAACCCTATTTGGTGGAGCGGCTCAAAGGCAAAAACAGCCCTGTTAAGAACGTGCTGCTGGATCAACGCATTATTGCGGGCCTTGGCAATATTTATGTTTGCGAAGTGTTGCTGCGGGCAGGGGTCTCGCCTGTCAAAAAGGCGGGGCAAATGTCGGCGGCCAAAGTGCGATCCTTGGTGCCAATCATCCGCGATGTCCTGGGGGAAGCTATCGAATCGGGGGGCTCGTCGCTCAAGGATTACCGACAGGCAGACGGAGAGTTAGGATATTTCCAGCACAGTTTCCGGGCCTACGGACGCGAGGGAAAACCTTGCCTAACAGACGGTTGTAAAAGTAAAATTCAGCGAATCGTGCAGGCGGGTCGGTCGACATTCTATTGTGCGCAATGCCAAAGATAACTTGATCAGATGCTCAGGGCTGATAATGAATCGATCCAACTGTAACAACACGGTAAAAAATCACCATGGCTTACGAAACACTGATCGTAGAAACAGAAGACCACGTTGCTCTTATCAAACTTAACCGCCCCGAAGCGTTGAATGCTTTGAATTCCCAATTGCTGGGCGAACTGGCTGAAGCGCTGAAATCGGCAGAGCAGAGTGACAAGGTGCGTTGCATCATCATCACTGGCTCGGAGAAGGCATTTGCAGCGGGGGCTGATATTTCGGAAATGGTCGACAAAAGCTTTGTCGATATGTTCATGTCCGATTTCTTTGGTCGCGAAACCGACCAGATATTGAAAACACGTAAACCGATTATTGCTGCGGTTTCCGGCTATGCGCTGGGCGGCGGTTGCGAACTGGCGATGATGTGCGATTTTATTATCGCGGCGGATACAGCCAAATTTGGCCAACCCGAAATCAATCTTGGCGTTGTGGCCGGCATTGGTGGCACGCAGCGTTTGACCCGCTTTGTTGGCAAGTCCAAATCTATGGAAATGCACCTGACAGGTCGTTTTATGGATGCTGATGAAGCCGAACGTTCGGGGCTTGTTAGCCGTGTGGTGCCTGCGAAGAAACTGATCGACGAAGCCATGGCAGCAGCACAGAAAATCGTCGAGAAATCGATGCTGACCACAATGGCGGTCAAAGAGGCCGTGAACAGGTCTTATGAAACCACCCTCAGCGAAGGGTTGTTATTTGAACGTCGCCTGTTCCACTCGTTGTTTGCAACCGAGGATCAAGCTGAAGGCATGAATGCCTTCCTTGAAAAACGCGAAGCCCAATTCCGCGCCAAATAGCAATGCGCAGATTTTTCGATGTTTTCGCTTCCCCTTTGGATGATTCTATCCTATAGGGCGCGGATACATGCGTGTGAGGCCCGCTCTGGCCGGAACGACCGGTTGATAAAACCCGGACGGGGATCTTGCACAGATATATCGTAATTGACCCCTGAAAGGGACCCGGACACATGGCTAATACGCCCCAAGCAAAAAAGCGCGCTCGTCAGAACGAACGCCGGTTTGAAATCAACAAAGCCCGCCGCTCGCGTGTGCGCACGTACCTTCGCAAAGTAGAAGAAGCCATCGAATCAGGCGACAAAGACGCCGCCAAGTCAGCGCTGCGCGACGCACAGCCTGAATTGATGCGTGGTGTTAGCCGCGGTATTTTCCACAAGAACACAGTCGCACGCAAAATGTCGCGCCTGTCATCTCGGGTAAAATCGCTGGGATAACCTGCGAAAAATTTGAAATTTTAAAAGGCGCAAGTGTAATGCTTGCGTCTTTTTTGGTTTTACCCCAGTGCGTCTTTTACCGTTTTCATTGGATAAATCTGCACCTCACCAGATTCGATTTAACAATCTTTGAGTCAAGTTCGAAGTTATGTTGCGTGAGCCCATTTTACATTGTTAATTTAGCTAAGCGATTCACATCGTGATGGGGAAGACATACGGCCAATCGGCTCTGCGTTGCTGCTAATACAAGACGATTTTGTGAGTGGATATGCACTATCTTTTTGTGCGGCAGACCGGCTGTTCGTGTCCAAAAACCATATTATTGGTTGCGCTCAAAACAGGCGCATCGGCTTTTGGGCCGACCAATAGTTGATTGTGACGCGCAACAAATTTGTGGCATTAATGGTCGTTGGATCAAAATGCTTATGCGGCGATTATAGTTTTGAAACGGGTTAGTGAAAAATGACAAACGAGTTATGGGGCCAAGTCCGACAGCAGTTGCTAGAAACCGTTGGCGCGAATAATTACTCGACCTGGATTGAACCGCTGGAATTTTCCGATCTGCGTAACGGTGTGGCCACATTTAATGTCCCGACTCATTTTATCGGTGACTGGGTGCGCCGCAATTTTGCCGACCAGATCAAACAATTGCTGCACACAACGGATACCCCAGTCAGTCGCATCGAATTTGCGCTGGCCAAACGCGCGCCTGTTGCGCAGCCGACAGCCTCTAGCCAAACCACAAACACCCAAGAAAAAACAGAGCTGCCAGGTGCGCCTCTGGACAGACGCCTGACCTTTGACCGTTTTGTCGTCGGGAAGCCAAACGAGCTGGCCCACGCAGCAGCCAAGCGCGTTGGCGAAGGCGGGACCGTCACATTTAACCCGCTGTTCCTTTATGGTGGTGTTGGTCTTGGTAAAACCCACCTGATGCACGCCATTGCACACGACCTGGCGACCAACCGCCCCGACCTGAACGTGGTTTATCTGTCGGCGGAACAATTTATGTATCGCTTTGTGCAAGCCTTGCGCGAACGCAAAATGATGGACTTCAAAGAAGTGTTCCGCTCGGTCGATGTTTTGATGGTGGATGATGTGCAGTTCATCGCCGGCAAAGACAGCACCCAAGAAGAATTCTTTCACACCTTCAACGCGCTGGTTGATTTGAACAAACAGATCATCATTTCCGGTGACCGCGCACCGGGCGAAATCAAAAACCTTGAAGAGCGGATCAAATCCCGCCTGCAATCCGGTCTGGTGGTTGATCTGCATCCAACAGACTATGAATTGCGTCTTGGCATCTTGCAGCAAAAGGTCGATAAATATCGCTCCGAAAATAGCGGTCTGGTGCTGGCGGATGGTGTCCTTGAATTCCTCGCCCACCGCATTTCGACCAATGTGCGTGTACTTGAAGGCGCGCTGACTCGCCTGTTTGCCTTTGCCTCTCTTGTCGGGCGTGAAATCACGCTGGAACTGGCGCAGGATTGTCTGGCTGATATTCTACGTGCCTCGGCTCGTAAAATCACCATCGATGAAATTCAACGCAAGGTCAGTGAACATTACAATATCCGCCTTAGCGATATGATCGGTCCACGCCGGATGCGCACATTGGCGCGGCCCCGCCAGATTGCGATGTATCTGTCCAAACAGCTGACATCACGGTCCTTGCCCGAGATCGGACGCAGCTTTGGCGGCCGTGACCACACCACCGTCATGCACGGCGTGCGCAAAATTGAAGAGCTGAAAACACTGGATAGCCAGATTTCTGACGATTTAGAGCTGTTGCGCCGCGCTTTGGAGGCCTGAGGGCACCCTAAGCCCTTGACGGCACACCTAATCCAGCGGACATTCCACAAAAGACTTGAGAAGGGTGCGAAATCAGGTATTTTCGGCGCCCCAACCACTCGCCCAAAACTCGCTAGGGAGCAACGGAATGAAAATCAGCATCGAACGCGCGGCACTACTAAAGGCTGTCTCGCAAGCTCAATCCGTCGTTGAGCGGCGCAACACTATTCCGATCCTTGCCAATGTCCTGATCGAGGCCGAAGCCGATACCGTCAGTTTCCGCGCCACCGATCTGGATATCGAAGTGGTTGATAAAATCGTAGGCCAAGTGGAACGCGCCGGATCAACCACTGTGTCTGCTGTGATGCTCCACGAGATCGTGCGTAAATTGCCCGATGGCGCGTTGGTGCAACTGACCGATGATGGCGCATCTGGCCGTTTGACAATCGAGGCAGGGCGCTCCAATTTTTCGCTCGCCACTTTGCCCAAAGAAGATTTTCCTGTGATGGCGTCATCTGAATATGCCGCCAACTTCTCGGCTAAGGCCGACGTTCTGCGCCGCCTGTTTGATAAAACAAAATTTGCGATCTCGACCGAGGAAACCCGTTACTACCTGAACGGTGTTTACATGCATGTGGCTGACGCCGAGGGCGGTAAGATGCTGCGCTGTGTGGCAACTGATGGCCACCGTTTGGCCCGTGTCGACGCCGACTTACCTGATGGGGCCGCCGATATGGTTGGCGTTATCGTGCCGCGCAAAACCGTGAATGAATTGCGTAAATTGCTGGAAGACGACGATGTGCAAATCGCCGTGTCCGTGTCGGAAACCAAGGTGCGTTTTGCGACGCCGGAGATCACCCTGACCTCCAAGGTGATTGACGGAACCTTCCCAGATTACACCCGCGTTATTCCGACCGGAAATACCAAAAAGCTCGAGGTTGATGCCGCCGAATTTGCCAAGGCCGTTGATCGTGTGGCCACCGTTTCGTCCGAACGCTCGCGCGCTGTGAAACTATCGCTGGACGAGGACCGTTTGGTGCTGTCCGTCAACGCGCCCGACAGCGGAGCTGCCGAAGAAGAGCTGGCTGTCGCTTATGGGGACGAGCCGCTGGAAATCGGATTTAACGCGAAATATCTGTTGGAAATCGCCAGTCAAGTGGACCGTGAAAATGCAGTCTTTATGTTCAATTCAAGCGGTGATCCGACCTTGATGCGCGAAGGCAATGACACCTCTGCCGTCTATGTTGTGATGCCGATGCGCGTTTGACGCAGCTGCGCATAAAAGAGCTGGCGCTCTCTCATTTCCGATCCCACAAGGCGCTGACCCTAACGCTGGATGATCGCCCCATCGCGATTTATGGTGCCAACGGGGCTGGCAAAACCAATATCCTTGAGGCCGTGTCGATGTTGTCGCCCGGCCGTGGTCTGCGCCGTGCCACCGCCGATGAAATCACCCGAAAACCCGAAGCCGTCGGTTGGAAAGTCACGGCGGTTATGCAAAGCCTGCACCAGATGCACGAGATCGAGACCCGGTCTGAGGGTGGCGCATCGCGCAGTGTGCTTATCGACAGTAAGACCGCCACGCAGCTGGCGCTGGGGCGCGTGGCCCGCATTCTGTGGCTGGTGCCCTCAATGGACCGGTTGTGGACGGAGGGGGCCGAAGGGCGGCGCCGTTTTCTTGACCGGATGACGATGAGCTTTGAGCCCTCACATGCCGCAAGCGTTCTGACCTACGAAAAGGCCATGCGCGAACGCAACCGTTTGTTAAAGGACAACCAGCGCGATGGTGCGTGGTATGGTGCACTGGAAACCCAGATGGCTCTTGCAGGCGCACAGATGCACGCCAATCGCAACGCTGCCCTGTGCCAGCTTATTGCGGCGCAAACTGCGGCTGAAACCTCCTTTCCCACCGCCACGCTGTCTCTGATCCATCCCGAAGGCTCTGACATGCTGGAAGACTCGGATGCACTGATGTCGGCACTGCGTGATAGCCGCCCTCGCGACCTTATGGCGGGTAGGACGCTGATCGGGCCGCACAGGGCGGATCTTTTTGCGGAATACACCGCCAAGGGTGTGCCTGCACGGGATTGCTCCACCGGCGAGCAAAAGGCCCTGCTGGTGTCTCTGATCCTTGCCAACGCACGGGCGCTCAAGGGCGAAATTGGCGCCCCGCCGATCCTGTTATTGGACGAGGTTGCCGCCCATCTGGATGCTGCCCGCCGCGCAGCCCTTTATGATGAAATTTGCGCCCTTGGGGCGCAAGCGTGGATGACTGGTACGGGGTCAGAATTGTTCGACGCGCTGGGAAAACGGGCGATGTATCTTGAGGTCGACGAGGCTGATGCGCTCTCATCCGTGATAGCGCGTTAAACCCCTTAATTATTGCCTGATCTGCGTGACATCCCAGTCCTTATCCCGTATAAATTCCTGAAATGAACAAGGAAAATGCGCGTGTCAGATAATGAACAAAACTCCGAAGAATACGGGGCAGATTCTATCAAGGTTCTCAGAGGGTTAGAAGCGGTTCGCAAGCGCCCGGGGATGTATATCGGTGATACTGACGATGGTTCCGGTCTGCACCACATGGTGTATGAGGTGGTTGATAACGGGATTGATGAGGCATTGGCAGGTCACGCTGACGCCGTGACCGTCACCATCCACGCAGATTCCTCGGTTTCGGTTTCCGATAATGGCCGTGGCATCCCTGTTGGCATCCACGAAGAAGAAGGCGTTTCCGCCGCCGAAGTGATCATGACCCAGCTGCACGCGGGCGGTAAGTTCGACAGCAATTCCTACAAGATTTCAGGCGGCCTGCACGGGGTTGGCGTTTCGGTTGTGAATGCGCTGTCCGAATGGCTGGAATTGCGCATCTGGCGGGACGGTAAAGAACATGTTGCGCGGTTTGAACATGGCGATACAGTCGAGTCGCTGAAGGTGGTTGGCGATTGCGGCGAACAAACCGGAACGGAAGTGCGTTTCATGGCCTCGACCGAAACATTTTCCAACCTTGAATACAGTTTTCACACACTTGAAAGCCGCCTGCGCGAATTGGCGTTTCTGAATTCCGGCGTGCGGATCATTCTAACGGATGAACGCCCTGCCGAGGAATTGAAAGCCGAGCTATATTACGATGGCGGGGTGAAAGAATTTGTGCGCTATCTTGACCGCTCAAAATCAGGAATGCTGCCGGACCCGATCTTTTTTGTGGGCGAAAAGGATGATATTGTCGTCGAGGTCGCAATGTGGTGGAACGATAGCTACCACGAAAATGTGCTGCCCTTTACCAACAATATCCCGCAACGCGATGGCGGCACCCATATGGCTGGTTTTCGTGGCGCGCTGACCCGCACGATTAACAATTACGCGCAAGCCAGCGGTATCGCAAAAAAAGAAAAAATCAGCTTTACGGGTGACGACGCCCGCGAAGGCCTAACCTGCGTTTTGTCGGTCAAAGTGCCTGATCCCAAATTCTCGTCCCAAACCAAAGACAAATTGGTTTCCTCCGAGGTGCGCCCTGCCGTTGAAGGGCTGGTGAACGAAAAGCTGGCCGAGTGGTTTGAAGAAAACCCAAATGAGGCCAAAATGATCGTATCCAAGATTGTTGAAGCGGCCCACGCCCGCGAAGCTGCCCGCAAGGCCCGCGATTTGACTCGGCGTAAAACCGCGATGGATGTGAATTTTCTGGCAGGAAAGCTCAAGGATTGTTCCGAAAAAGATCCCTCCAAAACCGAAGTATTTTTGGTGGAAGGCGATAGCGCTGGTGGGTCAGCGCAAACAGGTCGTGACCGGATGACACAGGCGGTTTTGCCGTTGCGTGGCAAAATCCTGAATGTGGAGCGGGCGCGGTTTGACCGCATGCTCGCCTCTCAGGAAATTGGCAATCTGGTGATGGCACTGGGCACCGGCATTGGCCGCGATGAATTTGATATCAGCAAGCTGCGTTACCACAAGATTGTGATCATGACGGACGCTGATGTTGATGGTGCCCACATCCGTACACTGCTGTTGACGTTCTTCTTTAGGCAAATGCCCGAACTGATTGAGGGGGGGTATCTCTATATCGCTCAGCCTCCGTTGTTTAAGGTGAGCCGTGGCAAGTCCGAGGTTTATCTAAAAGATCAGCCAGCACTTGACGATTATCTGGTGCATCAAGGTATTGAAGGCGCGACGCTGAGGTTGGCATCGGGCGAAGAAATTACCGGACAAGATTTGCTGCGCGTGGTCGAGGAAGCCCGCCAGGCACGCCGCGTTTTGCAGGCTTTCCCAACGCTTTATCCGCAGCACATTCTGGAACAATCCGCCATTGCTGGAGGGTTCATTGCCGGGCAAGTTGATGCTGATTTGCAGGGCGTGGCTGATGCGGTTGCGACCCGTCTGGACTTGATTGCCGAGGAATACGAGCGCGGCTGGAAAGGGCGGCCGACCCAAGACCACGGTATCCGCCTTGCCCGTATGGTGCGTGGCGTGGACGAGGTGCGCACCTTGGATGGTCGCGTGCTACGCTCGGGCGAAGCCCGCAAATTGGGCTTGATGACCGATGCCTTGCAAGAGATATACGCCAAGCCCGCCAAACTGATCCGTAAAGACCGCGAACTTCCGATATTCGGCCCGATTGATCTGTTGAACGCCATTTTGATCGAGGGCGAAAAAGGCCTGTCGCTACAGCGCTACAAAGGTTTGGGTGAAATGAATCCTGACCAGTTGTGGGAAACCACATTGGACCCCGAAGCGCGGATCCTGTTGCAGGTGAAAATCGACGATTTCGCCGAGGCGGACGATCTGTTCACCAAGCTGATGGGTGATGTGGTTGAACCCCGCCGCGAGTTCATCCAGACAAATGCGCTAAACGTGGAAAATCTGGACTTTTAGGCGCAGATAGAAGGAGAAATCGAAATGACAAACGCCCTAATCGTCATCGACGTGCAAAATGATTTCTGCCCAAACGGTGCGCTGGCCGTGGCTGAAGGTGATGAAATCATCCCCCGCATCAATGCTATGATGGGCGATTTTGATGCCACCATCCTGACCCAGGACTGGCACCCCGCGGGCCATACCTCCTTCGCCAGTAGCCATGCAGGGAGCGATCCCTATACGCTGATCGACATGCCCTATGGCGCGCAAGTGCTGTGGCCCGACCATTGTGTTCAGGGCACGGACGGCGCCGCCTTCCACGCTGATCTGAATACGGACACAGCCGATATGATTATCCGCAAGGGTTATAATCCAGCCATCGACAGCTACTCGGCCTTTTTTGAAAATGACCGTAAAACACCGACTGGCCTTGATGGGTATTTGCGCACCCGTGGCATCACCACCCTAACGATGGTCGGCTTGGCAACGGATTTTTGCGTGCAATATTCTGCGCTTGATGCTGCGACGCTTGGCTTTAACGTGACCGTTCTTGAGGGCGCGTGTCGTGCGATTGATATGGATGGCTCCCTTGCCACGGCCCGCGCCGCGATGCAGGGTGCTGGTGTGAAACTGGAGCCATAACAAATGCCTGACATCGCCACCCGCGTTTATAACCAGAAATGGAAGATCGATCCGATCGTGAGATCCCTGATCGACACCGATTTTTACAAATTATTGATGTGCCAGTCGGTTTTTCGCAACAAACCGGATACCGATGTTACCTTTTCCCTTATCAATCGCACTAAATCCATCCGGCTGGCCGATCTGATTGACGAGGGCGAGCTGCGCGAACAGCTGGATCATATTCGTTCACTGTCTCTGTCACGTGGCGAGAGCACTTGGCTGCGGGGCAACACATTCTATGGCAAACGCGCCATGTTCAGCCCAGAATTTATGGAATGGTTCGAGGATCTGCGCCTGCCACCCTATCACCTGGAAAAACGCGATGGCCAGTATGAGCTGACGTTCGAGGGAAAATGGCACGAAGTGATGCTCTGGGAAATTCCGGCGCTTGCTGTGTTGATGGAGCTGCGCAGCCGTACCGTGCTGCAAGAAATGGACAAGTTCGAGCTGCAGGTCCTTTACGCCCGTGGCATGACGAAGCTGTGGGAAAAAGTTGAGAAACTGCGCGATCTGGACGGGTTGCGTCTGGCCGATTTCGGCACTCGCCGCCGCCACAGTTTTCTGTGGCAGGATTGGTGTGTGCAGGCGATGAACGAGGGGCTGGGCAACAAGTTTGTCGGCACCTCGAATTGCCTGATTGCCATGAACCGCGAGGTCGAAGCGATTGGCACCAACGCCCATGAATTGCCGATGGTTTACGCCGCTTTAGCCAAATCTGATGAGGAATTGCGCCGTGCCCCTTATGATGTTCTGGCCGATTGGCATGAAGAACACGATGGCAATCTGCGCATCATCCTGCCTGATACTTATGGCACCAAAGGGTTCCTTGATAATGCGCCGGATTGGCTGGCTGGCTGGACCGGCATTCGCGTCGATAGCGGTGATCCGGCCACCGCCGCCGAAATCGCCATCGACTGGTGGAAAGCTCGTGGTGAAGACCCGACCAAGAAGATGGTTATTTTCTCGGACGGGCTGGACGTGGAAAAAATAATAGAACTGCAAAACCAGTTTAGAGGTCGGGTTATTCCGTCATTCGGTTGGGGCACATTGATGACAAATGATTTTCGCGGGTTAACTCCAAACGACGGTCTTGCGCCGTTCTCAGTCGTTTGCAAAGCTATCAGCGCCAATGGTCACCCGACGGTCAAACTGTCGGATAATCCGAACAAGGCAATGGGCCCAGCAGATGAAATCACCCGTTATAAACGGGTGTTTGGTGTCGGGGATCAAACGGCACAGGACGTGGTGGTTTAGGTGCATTCGCCCAAATCGGGCTGTGCTAGCCCGTGAACAGTGGCGCGCCCGTTAAGAATCGGGTAGCGGCCCGGACGGCGCGATCTGCATATTCCGACAGAACGGGATCATCCGGCGCGTATCTGGCAATCGCCCACCCGCATGAGGCCAGCGTTCGGATCACGGTGAAAGCCGGAATAAGCTTGGCTTCCTCGGGGCTCAATCCGTAGCCTTCAACCATTGCTGCCGCCAGATCTTGAGCGTTTGGACGTGCCCAGACTTGTGACATAGCAACCCCCAGTTCATAGAGGCGGAACCCGAAAACCCCGTCGTCAAAATCAATCAGGATGACGTTGCCATCCGCTGAAAAAACATTTTCACTAAGCGCGTCAGCGTGGATCAATCCAAAATCGGCCCCCTTCGCTTGATGCGCCTCCAGCACACCTCGCAAATGCGCTCGCATCGTTAGCAGCAAGTCTTTTTCCGTAGCCGTCAGTGCGGGGTTCTCCCAGAACCGTCCCCAATTTGGGTTGTCGCCCAACAGCCCTTCGATATCTAAATGGGGCCTTACGAAATCATCGGGCAGGGCTAACGTGTCGCTCAACTTATGCAGTCTAGCCAGTTCGACTCCAAGCTTGCCAAACAGGTCCACCTGCGCCGCCGCACTCCATTCTTGGGCTATTCCACCGTCGCCCAACGGCACCCCGTCAACCCATGAAACAATCGACGCCATTCGTCCGGCCTCTGAAACGAACGAAATCAAATCGCCGTTTTTACAGGGTATCGGGCGCGGTAACTCCATGCCCGCATTGGCCAGTTCTTGCGTCCAGATCAGCTCCGAGCGAATTGCATCCTCGGTTTGATACCCCGGTCGGTGCAAGCGCAAGGCGGCGCGGTTCCCATCAGGGGAAACCACCTCAAACACCGCGTTTTCACGATTCTTGATCAGACGCGGGGTGAGGTCTGACATATCCCAATCGGCCAAGGCCAGCCTTGCAAAGATGACTGCCTCGGCATCATTCATCGTCCAAAACCGTTTTGATAGCGTGGTCCATAACATCAACCAGTTGATCGACATTTTCCTGTGAAAATACACAGGGGGGGCGGATTTTCAAGGCATTGCTGAACCGTCCAACCGTGCTAAGCAACACGCCGTTATCCCGCATCTCGTTCACGATCTTGAGGCAAATATCTGTGGCCGGTTTCCCGTCTCGCATCAACTCGACTCCAAAGAACAAGCCCGACCCGCGGACATCGGAAATCATATC
>Ga0209345_10001521_pt1 | contig 27454 bp, 33 predicted proteins | sample Cruoilmetagenom7_FD_187294 | JGI IMG/M metagenome (GOLD analysis project Ga0209345, IMG submission 187294) | Oil polluted marine microbial communities from Coal Oil Point, Santa Barbara, California, USA - Sample 7 (SPAdes) (version 2) | ecosystem: Environmental > Aquatic > Marine > Oil seeps ...
TGCCACGTCCGACACGAAGGAGACCTGGGCGGGAATGACGATGCCCGGTGCCGCATCCAGGATCAGGCGGACCTCGGTCCCCGGTCCGGCACGCCCCACCGCGGCGGTCTGCAGAAAGAACGTCATATACACGTCGTTGAGATCGACCATGTTGATCACGCGCCCGCCGGCACCTATGACTTCGCCCGCCCGTGCAACGACGTACTGCACCCGTCCTGGCCGGGGCGCCTTTAGCGTGCTGTCCTCGATCTGTACGTCTATCACTTCGATCATCGCCGTTGCCGCCGCCACCGCCGCTTTGGCCCCGACCACTGCCGCTTTGGCTGCGGACACCCCGATCCGCGCCGCCGCAAGCATCGCCTCGGCCGAAGCGACTGCGGCCTCGCCACCAAGCGCGTTCGAGCGGTCGATATCGAGTTGCCGCTCGGATGCGACACTACTTTGCGCCAGCGCTTCGGAGCGGGCAAACTGGCGCTGAGCGGCATCGAGGGCCGATTGCTGCTGTGCCAGAACCGCCTCTGCCGCGCGCACTTCGGCCTGACGCTGCTGGATCATCAGCCCGGCGTTCTCAACCGCGATCTCGGCACGGCGCAGTTCCGCCTCTGCCTGGTGGCGGTTGGCTTTTAGCTGACGAATGTCAAGCGCGGCCAGCGTTTGCCCCGCCTCGACGAGCTCGCCCTCTTGTACCAGGATGGCTTCAATCCGTCCGGGAAGCTTCGAGGCCACATCGATCTCGACCGCTTCGACGCGCCCGTTGCCGCGCGCGAAACCCTCGGGGACCACGCCGTTGCCGTTGCCCTGCCAGTATAGGAAACCCAATACCACCCCGGCCACGACAATCGCTGTGAAGAGAAAATACCTGGTGTTTGTCATGTTGTGCTCGATTGCTGTTATGGGTCGGATTTGGTGGAGCCTTCAACCGATGACTTCACCAGAAAGCTCTCTGCTCGCGATCTTGTAAACGCGTCGATTGGCCCAGATTGGGTGATCGGTTTTGCCTTATGTTTCATTCCAATCTTTGATTGTATTGTGATTTTAACAGGCTTCTGAAAAGTCGGCAATGCGGGACGGTGTCCCATCATCGCTATCTCCGAGGTTCCACAACCGGGCGCTCAGAACATTGAAGATTCTGGACGAACACAGCCAGGAAGTTCGATGGGGTTTTCGATTTCACCAATCGGTCTCGACAAGAAAATGTTGGCAAGCGCATTTAGACTCTGCGTTCGCGGATAGTATCTTCACGGCCGCCGCAGTGTGTCGCCGTAGCTGATCATAGGTTCCAGAACCACGCGCTGGGGGCCGGAGGCCGCGCCTTCCGCGCTGGCGGCGATGATCTCGGCTGCTTTGCGCCCAATCTCTAACCGGCAGGCATCCATGGTGGCCAGCTGTTTGGGCAGGCCTTTCAACAGGCTCACCCCGTTGAACCCCGATAGCCCGATGTCTTGTGGAATGGCCATGCCCTGCTCCATCAAATAGAGCAATCCACCCGCACCAATCAGATCGTTGGAATAATAGATAAAATCAATTTCGGGCTCGCGTTCCAACAATACCTGCGTCATTTCACGGCCCTTGGCCAAAGCCGAGCCGCCAGTGTAAAACTCACGGTCGGCAATCTCGACGCCATTCTTGGCCAGTGTTTCCGTGAAGCCTTCAAAGCGTTTGCGCGCGCGGTGATCCAGCGCCATCTTGGTGCCCAGAAATCCGATCTTCTTATAGCCGCCTTTCAGGATCGCTTCGGCCATCTTTTGCCCGGCGCGGCGGTGCGAAATGCCCACGACGCTGTCCACCGGGGTGCCATCCACATCCATGATCTCAACCACCGGGATGCCCGAGGCACGCAACATCGCACGCGACGCATCAGTATGTTCAATGCCCGCAATGATCACACCAGAAGGGCGCCACGAAAGCATTTCGTACAGAACTTTCTCTTCTTTTTCGGGCAGGTATCCAGTAATGCCGATCACCGGTTGCAGCTCGGTTTCTTCCAGCACTTGGGTGATTCCGGTCATCACCTCGGGGAACACCATGTTGGACATCGACGGAATGATCACCGCCACCAGATTGACCCGGTTGGATGCCAAAGCACCTGCGATTTTGTTGGGCACATAACCCAGCTTCTTGGCGGTCTCCAGCACACGCTTGCGGGTTGCATCCGAGACATCACCGCGATTGCGCAGGACACGGCTGACTGTCATCTCAGAGACGCCCGACGCTTCTGAGACATCACGCAGAGTTAAAGGGCGGTGGTTTGGGCGTGTCACGGGGGCATCCTTTGAAGTGTCACGAAGGATGTTAACGCAATCACTCAACCGCGCGCAATGGGGTGCAATCAAGTCGTGAGATATGCAGATGGTTGTCCTATCCCGATAAGAGCACAGGTTCTTGTGCCACATCTTTGCATTGATGCCAGTGCAGATGGAGAGAAACATACATTCTGCGCCCGGCCCGATAGCTTTCTGGCTGACAAGGCCAAGCTGGGGCGCTAAGAATCGCCGCAGTGGTCCCGTGGCTCAACTGGATAGAGCAGCCCCCTCCTAAGGGGCAGGTTGCAGGTTCGAATCCTGCCGGGGTCACCAGCCTAAACCTTTTAAAACATTGAAGATTATACCAATTTCAGGGGGTGTTTTTATCTCACCTTTTAAGTTTAATGCACTCATTTGCGTGTGAATGACCCGAGACTGCACGGATTATCCGTGCAAAATCCGTGCAGTCGGTTCTCCATGTTTTCCGTTTATTTTACAGATTTTGAGCGGTTGAAATCTGGATTTCCAAGCACATTTATGAATGATGCATGCTATTGTTAATTTCCCTCAGTTGATCTTGTTGCAACTTCGACTCATCTCGACATGTTCACCATTTTTGGCTTGATGAATTTGCCGATACAGATGAGAATGAAGTCACAAAAAAATCAAAAAAAGGAGGCAATGAATATGACAACATCTCTCGAAATGCTGGTAGAGCAGGCTCGCAAAGTACAGATGTCGGAGCCCCAGAAATTTGAGCAACGCGTTAGTTTTGCATATGGTACGGCTAAAATCGAAAACGATGACGTAACTCGCGAAATGGTTCAGGAGGCTGCTAAAGCAGCTGCCAGCTAGCTCTCTGATGGCGGATCGAAAAAGCGAAGCGGAAATTCCAGCACTAATCAAAGACCCCATTGAACTTGCAAAGAAGGAGGCTGAGAATGCCCTCCTCCAGTTTGATTGGGCGATGGAAGAAGTTGAACGTTGGATTGCAGACGGGAGTCCCAAAGTTCGCGTCTCTACGCTTTTGGCATTGCATCGCAAAGCAATGGACGGCATCGACCAATATGCTGGAAATTTTCGACCCGCCAGTGTGGCCATCAAAGGAAGTAGCCACGATCCCGTGGCCGGTGACGACGTCGCTCGATATGTCGAGGAAATGCTCGACTATATAAATGAGAAATGGACTGAAGAGCTAGCAATTCACCTAGCAGCTTACGCAATGTGGCGACTAAATTGGATTCACCCATTTGCAGACGGCAACGGTAGAACATCAAGGATTCTTTCATACATGGTCCTTTGTGGAAAACTCGGGCAAATTCTACCGGGATCAAGGACTATTCCGGAACAGATATCAGAAAAGAAGCAGCCATATTATGATGCGTTGGAAAAGGCTGACAGAGAGTTCAAGCGAGGCGCTACAAATGTTCGTGCAATGGAGCAGCTTCTAGAGGGCTATCTAGCGAACCAACTTATAGGAATTCAAGAACAAGCAACCGGTAACAGTTATCTTCAAAATTCTGACCCGGAAGATAACGCGATTTCAGAAAAGCCAAAGAATGAGTTAATTCGGGTAATTGAAACCCACCCAGTGATAGTGTCTTCTGTAGTGGCAATTATACTAGCTCTTTTTGCATTTATTTTTGCATAGGGAATCGCAGCAGATTTCTGAGTGGACCTCAAAAAATGGAAAATTTAGCAATTTATAACAAGTAGTTAGGCGTATAATCTTGAGTGCGTGCAAAATCCGTGCAGTTCAACGAGAAATCCGGACTATCCAATTGTAAATAAAAGAAAAAAAGGTGAAGGCAACGCCCCTCCTAAGGGGCAGGTTGCAGGTTCGAATCCTGCCGGGGTCACCAAAAGTGCTAGCAAAAACTGATGCTTGCACTGGTGAACACCCTGCCAAAAACACAAGGAAAATGAATAAAACGGGAACAAACACCCGGAATCCGCGGTGTAGCGGTACAAATCCCGTACAAAAGCATTCAGCTTATTCCCCGAGTGTTTTCGAATCTCAAAACCAAAAATCCAACGCAGCAGCAACCGCATCTGTGTTAGGGGAAGTTAATACAAATGAGCATTACTGCTCAAAGCTTGCCCAAACACCGAGCCTCATCGCAACTACCAATGGCGTCCTTGAAGCACTGGCGCGCTGCTTGGAATTGGGCAACCCCGATGGCTGGGCTGACTTCGCGGGCATTCTCGCGACCCTACTTCCCCGCCAAGCTCGGGCGGGCATAGCCTACGCTGCCCTGAGAAGCCTTGGCGACGATACGGCCTATCAGGTGGCGAGTTACGCACTGTTCAGCACCTTCAAAGAGGGGACAAAGCAATGAGTATCGCAGCGTCAAAATGGGCTTGGCAATCTGACCTTTCAGGCCCACTCAAACTGATTTTGCTTGCTCTAGCACATTGCCACAACGGGAAGACCGGACAATGCAATCCCAGAGTCGAAACCATTGCCGGCATGGTTGGTCGTTCAGAGCGCTCTGTCCAGTACGTACTGAAGGACTTGCAAGCCGCCGGATACATACGACCCATTAAGCGACGTAGGGGGCGGCGTCAGGCCTCAAACCAATTCGCATTGGCTCTCGATGGCGTTGTATTTCAGAGCGAAAAAACCAGCCCACTGAAGAACGATCGTCAAAGCAAGAAATTGCACCCTGTATATAGAACAGGAATCTGAACAGGAATGCGCACAACCCTCAAACCTCGGCCCGTTTGGCAATGCTAGGAGTGGCTGAGAATGGTAGGAGTTTCCACAAAACTAGCCCCAACCCCCGGAGATTATTTCTGTGGGTGTGGCGCCGTGTATCACCTGTTCAGCGCTGGGTGGCGCGAATTGGCTCCAACGAACGAAGGAGGCGCTGTCTGATGGCAGACCGAAACAACGGCAAAGAATCGGGAAGGAATCCGGACGGAACCTTTTCAACAGGCAACCCTGGTCGACCCAAGGGCTCTCGGCACAAGTATCTGCTGGCAGTCGAAAGCCTGCTGGACGGTGAGGCTGAAGGACTTGCGCGCACAGCGATCGAACTTGCTCTCAAAGGCGACACCACGGCTCTGCGTATTTGCATGGAACGCATAGTACCGCCCAGAAAAGACTCTGTAGTCAGTTTTGATCTGCCACCCATAAAAAGCGCCTGCGAGGCTGCTGTTTCCGCACAGGCGGTTCTGAAGGCGGTTTCCGAAGGCGAGAAAACTCCGCTCGAAGGCGCAACGGTCATGAATCTCGTTGAGAGTTTTAGGCGTGTACTCGAGCTTTCCGAGTATGAAGGTCGAATCAAGGCACTCGAACAAGCAACAGCAGGTGGCATCGCATGAAAAAGGTTTCTCCTTTGGTCTACGAAGGCCTTACCCCAAAACAGCGCGTGGTTGCATGCATCGAAGCTCTTGCTAGGGGGGATGAAGACGAGAGGCGCCACTTGATCCGCAGCTGCCCTAAATTGATATACCACCAATCCGACGCGTGTTTTTCAGAATCTATGGAACGACTGATGGGTTTAGCCATGGCTATCGAAGCTGATTCAAAAGAGCTCCTTTTGAGGTTTTTCGTTTTAAATCAGGTCGAACCTGAAAGCTCACAGGAATGCCTGCAAGACTTCGCCAATTTACGGGAGGCTTGGAAAATGACCCTGAATGCCATGGGAATTGATGAGGAGACAATGGCGTCGGCTGGTCCACCTTCAAGCCCGGTTTTTGGGTTGTTTAAAGGTTTCGTTCCTACACCTCAAAAAAAAGGCAGAGACATCTTTAGCCGAAATGTTGAAATGTTTGAGTCAGAATTCCAATTCGCTTGAGGCAGGAGAGTAAGTAAGAACTTAATAGGGCCAAGAATGCCGCTGTAGCTTACTAGGTAGAGCACATGATTCGTAATTAGCGAGTCCCCGCTAGAATGACTTGCAAAACCAAAGGGTTCGAGGCACGAGAGTAAAATTAGTAGGGCCATGGTAGGGCCGTGAAAAGAGAAGAATGCCGCTGTAGCTCATCAGGTAGAGCACATCATTCGTAATGATGGGGTAGTAGGTTCGAGTCCTATCAGCGGCACCACTTCTCCAAATATAATCAGATACTTAAACAGTCCATTCGTCTACTGCGTATCGCGGTATGCCAGCTCGTTTCGGGCGAGCCTTAGGACGCTATCGACGCACTCATAGCGTTTGGTTTCAAACCAAACCCCCGTCAAGCCAAGGCTCGCTAGGAAGGCGTTTCGAGTCCTAAGTTCCTCAAGGTTTTCTGGGCAGGACTCGACGACGAAATGCTGTGGGAGGTCGTCCCCGTGGTGGCTTGCCTTGATTGCTTTGAAAACCTGGATTGTCCGGTCGTTTTGCAGGCTGCACCCGAGGAACAGAAGGCTGTTGTTCCGAAAGTAGTAGTCGAGCAATCTCGGAATGGGCAGAGAAAGATCGATCTCATCTGCGCCATAGGCAGCTTCGTACTGGTCTTTGCTTAGGACGCAGTGGCCTGGGCGACGAATGTCGCCGTGCAGTTTGACCACGGTTGTCTTTTCCGCGTCAGGCAAGTCTGTTGCGTTCTCTCCCGTGATGATCTGTACGGGTTCCGAATTAGAAGAAGCAAACAGACCTGTGAGAGCCATACTACTGAGGGGAATTTTTTGAATTGGTTGAGAAGCAGGATGCTGGGATGCCGCCGACACGGCTGAATCCTGCACCTTTCGATCGAATTGTGCTCCGGCGGTGCACCGATATTTCGCTGGGTAGATCTTGGATGCTGAAAATTAATCTGCTCTTAACACAACCCTTCTTTGGTCGCTCACACAATTGAGGAAGATGCTTGGATGCTGTAGAAATGCCGGAAGACTCTCATGCGCGGGCCGCACAGTCTTCTGCTATAAAAGGAGCGTCACTTAACCACGACAACTCCACTGGCCATCATGAATCGTCAGAGCGCGTCGGCGCTCAAGCACGCTCGGTCACGCCTTAACCGCAAGGAATGATGCCGTCATGATCTTAAAGCGCGCCATGCTTTTGCTTGCCACCGCATTGACCGCCTTCAGTGTCTAAGAGGTTGTTCAGTTTCATGCCGAAATAGTCGTCGCGCGCCGTCGTCGGAACCTATAATATCGCCGAAATTTTTCCCTCCTTTGGGTCTTTGGTTATGATCGACGACGGAGTAAGTTTTCCTGTCCTGTCGATCTGCGGCACTGGTGACGTATTCGTTCAGGGCTATTGCTAGCCAAAACGTTGCCCGCAGCAGGTTACTGCCTCATTGCCACCGCCCAAAGACAATGGCGTCTCGTATCTGAAAGTTCCGATCAACCAGCTTTGATCAGCCACACCACAGTCAGGGTCCATACCGACCGATGACAGGATCTGCGGGGGCACGATAATGAACGTGAATGTGAGCCAACTGGGAACTGTCTCGGAACCTGATCCTGCATCTACAACCGAGGCGTTGGTGCTAAATTGCATGGATTACTGCATGGTTGGCCCTGTCGCTGACTATCTGAATGGGTGCGGATTGCGAGGGCGCTATGATCAGATCGTTCTTGCGAGCGGGGCCATTGGGGTGATGTCTGACTAGGCCAGCGCCTGGTCCGAGACATTCTGGCAGCACGTCAAACTGGCGCTTGACCTGCACGGCATCCGTAAAAGCATCGTCATCGATCATCGCGACTGTGGGGCCTGCAAGGTGTTTTTCGGACAGGCCTGCGCTGACGAGAGAGAGAGCGCGAAACCGTGATCCATATGGTTTGGATGGAGGCGTTGGCCGATGAAATTATAACCCGAGAGCCGGGTCTCGAAGTCGAGTTGCTATTGATGGATTTGAACGGGAGCGTCGAGGCGATTGATCCGTAACGAATGGACGTGGCCTGCCACACAAGCGTGAGCGTCCGGGGCAAATATCTATCCGGCTGAGGTCGGCGCGTAGGCCTTTATGCGATTTATTCTGACGCTAGAACCTGATCTGCCGTAACGTTTTTCAGCAGGGCCATCGCCCGATCACCAAGTCTGATGGCGTCTGACTGATGCCTGGCAAAGACAAGCAGGTTTATCGTAGAGGCCTCGGCTCCGGTCGGAGGAGACATCAGTATGACACCGTTGTCTGCTAGCCCGCCGCAGTACAAGACGCTCTCCAGCGCTGTCACTGCCTGAGATGTGTTGATTGGATTTCCGGGCAGCTTTTCCTGAATGATCACCAGGCCATCCGGGATTTGACCGGTGCTGATTGAGTTCAGTGTTGCCAGCGGGATGGAAACACCACTCCACCGACCGTTGCATTCGATCCAGTGAATTGACGGCTCGGCGGTATTGCCATCACAAATGACCGCATCAAAACTACACCTGCCGTAGTATCCGAGCCGTTGCAATACCTCAGCAACCGCCAGAGTCTGGGCCACAAGCGTGTCCTGAAGGGGTTGGGGCAGCTCGGATTTCACAGCGCCGATAAAGGCGGCCGAGGCCCCAAATACCCGCTGCTCAAAGACACCCTGCGCGCTTGGCTTGCCCTCAGCAACATGGGGTATCCACATTTGTACCGAGGGAGTGCAGGTCACGTTTTCGTCCCAGACACCGACCAGTATCGGATAGCTGTCCGACCATCCGGTGCCATGTAGCCGATCTAGCAAAAGCGCCTCGATTTGATCGACTGTCAGCCCCTCCAACACGGTCTGGTCCAGCCTGACATTCCCTTTTGATCCTGCGCTGTCAGGGACTTTAACGATGACTTGTTGACCTTGAGAACTGAGCCTGAAGATCAAGGCAGCCGCGGCTTTGGGACCATATGCGGACATTGTAGGCGGGACAGCATCGCCACCGATGACAGTTCGGGCAAGATGCGTGAACCAGAGTTTGTCATTGGCCCGTTGACTGATCCGGGGGGAGGGGCCGCTGACATTAATCACAAGGCCTGCCCGCTCTCCGATAGCTTGCGCCAAATGCCAGATCGTCCCTGTGGTAATATAGGGTTTAAACGTCAACCCGCCGTTTTGACATGCCAAATCGACAAAGTCTCGCAGGCGCGCCTGAGAGTTGAGCATCAGCTTGGCAACAGAGTCATTGCGGGAAGGCCCCGCATTCACAAAGGCCACATCCTCAATTCCGCGATAGTCCTTCAGGTAGCGCGCGAAACATGCGTCGTTCTCGCGGACCAAAACCATATCACCGGGCTTTGCCAAATGCGCCATTCGGTGATCAAGATGTGATGCCCAAGCTGTCTGCATCAGGCTGATCTCTGAGGCATCTCCAATCAGAACGGATGGCCCGGACCCGGCACCTTGCGCAACAAATGCACCGAAATCCAACGAAGATAGCAACGCCGGTTCGTCTGCCAATAGGCGATCTGCAATAGTCTCTATATCGGGCATGCTGTGCCTGTGCGGGTGAAAAAACACTTGGAAATTACGCTCAAAAGAGACGAGCGAACTGATTTATGTCAACCTGATTTTGCCCCAACAGATATCCTGCGCCAACACCGGATCGGGAGCGATGAATATGTGCCGCCTTTATGCCATGCATGCCAACGAACCCACGCGCGTTGAGTGTGGGTTGGTCAAAGCCCAGAACGCGCTCATGGCCCAAAGTAAAAGCGATATGAAGGGATACGCCCATGGTCATGGCTGGGGCGTGGCGGATTACAACAACGGGCTGCCCTTGTTGGAAAAGCAAACTTGGGCGGCTTTTCATGGCGAGCATTTTGCACGCAAAGCTGCGCGGATATATGCCCGTACCGTGGTTGCACATGTCCGCCGTGCCACCGTTGGGGGCACGTCTATGGAAAACACCCATCCGTTTCATCATGGCAAATGGATTTTTGCCCATAATGGCACAGTACCAAATTTTGATCTTGTCCGGCCTCTAATCCTTGAGCACATGGATCCCCTGCACCGGGTCGAGATCATGGGGACGACTGACAGCGAGCATGTCTTTCGATATCTGATGAGCTTGTTCCTGCGCCATCCCGAACGCGGATTGAAAGGGGTGGTGCGCGAGGGGCTTGAACAAATCATTGCATGGTCTGCTCAGATTGACCCGGATGCCCGGGTCGGATTGAACATTGTGCTGACTGACGGCCAACATTTGATCGGGTCTCGGTTTAACCGTTCCCTGCATTATCTGGTGCGCGACCATGTCTTTGAGTGCCGAATCTGTGGGCAACCGCATGTGCATCATAGACCGGCCACGGCTTATCAATCTGTTGAAATAGCCTCCGAGCCCATAACCCTTCACGAAGACTGGCATGAGGTGCCGAACAAGACGCTGTACAGTATTGCAGAAGATTACCGGCTGGATATGGAGCCTTTGGGACGCAGGCAAAGCTAGGCGTCTTGCTGTCAACTTTCTGTCAATCGGCTGAGAGCAGAGCGTGGAGGGCAGGGCGCGGTCTTGTCGGGTCTGGTCAAAGATATCCCCTGGATTTGCCCGATGTTAAAGCGCCAACCCCTAACGCCAAGTAATGTCTCTCTGACGGCTATCGCGGAACGCGGGCCGACAGATGCAAGGAGGTTATCAATGTATATGCTCAAGATTGTTGAAGTGCTGGCAGAATCGGACAAGGGCTTCGAGGATCAGCGGGCCGGAGGCTGATGAGTGAGCCATGGCCTGGGACACGATCACAAAATCCGCAGCCGACAAGGAATCTGCTGCATTGCCCGATACAGAGGTGGCGCGAGCGGCCTTTTCCTGGGATGAGGCAAGGCAAAACCTGAGTGGTCTGCGCGGCGGTGGATTGAACATTGCCTATGAAGCGCTGGACCGGCATGTTCTTGCAGGATCCGGCAAGCGCCGCGCGCTCAGATGGCTCGGGTCCAAGGGCGAGACGCGCGATTTCTCCTATGAGAATCTACTGCGCAACGCCTCCAAGTTTGCCAATGTCCTGACCCGGCACGGTATTGGTCAGGGTGATCGGCTGTTTTCGATGATGGGTCGTGTCCCAGAGCTATACTTTGCGGCTCTTGGCACGCTGCGCATCGGTGCGGTCTTTACGCCGCTGTTTTCGGCCTTCGGCCCCAAGCCGGTGCGCATGCGGATGGAGATCGGCGAGGCCAGTGCCTTGATCACAACGGCGTCCATCTACCGGCGCAAGATTGCTGCTTGGCGGGCTGACATTCCCTCCCTGAAACTTGTCCTGATCGTTGGAGATGATGCCCCCGAAGGCTGCATCGCCTTGCGTCAGGAACTGGATGCTGCGCCGGACACATTCGATGTGGTGCAGACCGGCGCCGAGGATATGGCGCTGATTCACTTCACCTCGGGCACGACCGGGCGACCAAAGGGCGTGGTGCACGTGCACGAAGCTGCTGTAGCCCATGCGGCAACAGGGCGATACGCGCTGGAGCTAAAACCCGGAACGATCTATTGGTGCACGGCTGATCCAGGGTGGGTGACGGGCACGTCCTATGGCATTATCTCGCCCTTGCTCAACGGTGCCACGATGATCGTTGATGAGGCAGAATACGATCTGAAGCGGTGGTATCGCACACTGGAGCGCGAAAAGGTTGAGGTTTGGTACACCGCGCCGACGGCGATCCGGATGATGATGCGCGCAGGCAGAGGCGCGGCATCGGACCACGATTTTTCGCACCTTAAGTTCCTTGCCAGCGTGGGCGAGCCACTGAACCCCGAGGCTGTTGTCTGGGGAAATGAAGTGTTTGGCCGTCCTTTTCACGACAATTGGTGGCAATCGGAAACTGGTGGCATCATGATAGCCAACACCGCCGCGATGGATATCAAGCCCGGATCAATGGGCAAACCGCTGCCTGGGATCGAAGCGGACATCGTGACATCCGACGGGACGAAAATGCGCAGCTGCGCGGCGGGTGAAGTTGGCGAATTGGCACTACGCCCCGGTTGGCCATCAATGATGCGCGCTTATCTGCATGAAGAGGCCCGCTATGCCAAATGCTTCCGCGATGGCTGGTATCTGTCCGGTGATCTGGCGATGCGCGATACAGATGGGTATTTCTGGTTTGTGGGTCGGGCGGACGACCTGATCAAGTCCTCGGGCCATCTGATCGGCCCGTTTGAGGTGGAAAGCGCGTTGATCGAACATGGCGCCGTGGCTGAGGCGGCCGTCATTGGTCTGCCGGACGAGACAGCGGGCGAGATTGTGAAAGCCTACGTTGTTCTAAATCCCGGCCGTGGCGCGTCCGACGAGCTGGAGCGCGAATTACGTGGGCATGCACGGAAAAGGCTTGGCCCGGCGGTCGCCCCACGGGAAATTGTATTCCGCAAAAGCCTACCCAAAACACGATCCGGCAAGATCATGCGACGGCTTTTGAAGGCAAGAGAACTGGGCCTGCCCGAAGGCGATATCTCGACCCTGGAAACGGACGAAAAGTGACCTTGCCAGTATAGCAACCCCACACCCCGGAGGCCCTATGACCAAAGACGAGATAAGAACCGCTTTTCTTGAAGAACTAACCCAGATTGCCCCAGACATCATCCCAGCGACTGTGGCGGGGGATGATCATCTGATGGATGACCTTGATCTTGATTCGATGGATATCCTCAACCTGGTGACCGCCGTTCACAAAAGGCTGGGCGTGTCTGTGCCCGAGATCGATTACCCACGTCTCGAAACCCCTGATAGCGCGGTGGCGTATCTGGCAGCCAAGCTGAGTGGTTAATTCAGGGCCACCTTTTTGGCCCAGATTAACCTGCGTCAACGACGCCGTATCCTGATCTGCCTAACCTTCAAGGTGATGATGGTGCCAGGTGGTGCCACTGCGGCGGCCATGACCGGAAGGAGACAATGATGACACATGACTTCAACGCATCGCCACAAGTTGATGAGCAAGAAACAGCCTTTTCCGAATCGCGACGCGGGTTTCTAAAACTCGCGGCGCTGACGGGCGCGGTTGTGTCCACAGCGTCAAGCCATGCATTGGCTGCGGGGGATATCGGATTTCTTGCCAAGGATTTATCGGACGACAAACTGACCGATATGTATCGCACGATCCTGCGTATCCGCTGGCATGAGCGGACACAGGCCGATCAGATGCTGACCAACCCTGATTACCGCGGATACAACCACTTCTACGCCGGGCAAGAAGCAGTTGCGACCGGTGTTTGCGCCGCCCTGCGCAATGACGGGCCGTTTAAGCAGATTGATCTGGTTTACTCGTCTCACCGGCCGTCTGGTCACGCTATCGCCAAGGGTGTCGATATTCCAAAAATGGTTGCAGAAATGGATTTTCGCGCCACAGGAATGAATGGCGGTTATGGGGCAGAGATGCATATTTCCGATCCTTCCGTCGGTTTCATCGGTGCGGATGGCATGATCGGCCCGGCACCGGTTATCGCTTCAGGCTCGGCCTTTGCATTCCGGGCGCGTAAGTCGGATCAGGTGGCCGTGGTTTTCGCCGGTGACGGCAATTATGCTGCGCCACATTTCCATTCCACCCTGAACAATGCGAAGATGTTGAATCTGCCTCTTATCTATGTGTGCGAGAACAATCTTTATCACCAGTATGCGCATTACAGCTATTCCTGCCCGCACAAAGACATCGCCGATGCCGCTGGGGCTTATGGGATAGAAACCGCCATTGTCGATGGGCAGGACGTCATCCAGGTCTATAACGCTGCCAAGGCAGCGGTGGACCGCGCCCGCGCCGGACAAGGCCCGACCTTTATCGAGGCCAAGACCTATCGTTACTACAATCATTGGGGCGCGCCAGGTGCGAAGGCCGGTGAGTTGGGGGCCTTTGGCTATGATCCGCTGGCGATCACATCATTCCGCCCCGAACGCGAAGTCCGCGCCTGGATGCAGCGCGACCCGGTCGATATTTCGCGCAAAATTCTGGTGGACTGGGGCGTGCTGGATGATAGCCGCGCTGCTGAGATTGAGACCGAGATCAAAGCCGAGATTGCCGACGCGTTCGAATGGGGACTGTCGCAACCACTTTGCACGCCCGAGGACGGCCTGAGACACGTATTTGCCGAAGGCACCGTGCCTGCCCGCCAGTTTGGCTGAGGCATCTGGCACCAATTTGAAAGGATAAACCAATGGTACAGAAAAGCTGGATGTATTCGGTGCTTGAGGCCGTACATTATGAAATGAAACAGGATCCGGCAATGACCTGGATTTTCGAATTGACCCCTCCGGTGGCATCAACCCCCGGCAAACCGGTGATCAATCTGGAAACCGAGTTTGGACGCGAGCGGGTGGTTAATACCGGCATTGACGAAAACTGGATGGCATCCGCCGTCCTTGGGGCCGGGCTGGCCGGGTCCAAGTCGGCCACCTATATTCCCTATCAGGGCGCGCTGATGCCTTTGCAGGTCATTCAGAACGTGGCGGGCAAGTTGCGGCACAAGACCGGCGGGCTGGCTGAGATGCCGGTGGTCTGGATCATCGAAATGACGGGCCAGACGCCGGGATTTGGGCAACAGCATTCCTGTTACGAGGAAGACAGCTATTACATGCACATCCCCGGTGTACGCACGGTGATCCCGTCCACGCCCTACGATGCCAAGGGTATGATGCACGCAGCTCTACGATCGCCCGACCCGGTGGTTTACCTTTATCCCGCCGGCCTGCGCACATTAACCGAGGAGGTGCCGGATGAGCCCTATGAGGTGCCGCTTGATAAGGCGGCGGTGCGCATGGAGGGCAATGACCTGACCATTGTCAGCTCTGGTGCCGGGATGCCCGGTGTGCTGGAGGCCGCAGAGGTCTTGACCGGTGAAGGCATGAGTGTTGAGGTGATTGACCTGCGCTGCCTCAAGGAGATGGATACGGATACCATTGTCACCTCGGTGGCCAAGACCAAGCGGCTGCTGACGGTTGATCAGTCCTATTACACGCTGGCCCCCGGTGCCGAGGTAATCGCCCGCGCGGCTGAGAATGTGGAAGGTGCGCGGTTCAAGCGAGTGGCATTTCCTGATGCGCCACCGCCGGCCTCGCCCGAGATGTTCACCTGGATGCGGCCAAACGCCGAAGGTATCGCGGGGGCGGCCCGTGCCCTTGTCTGATTTGATAGCCGAGCCCGTGGATGTGAAATTGTCTCAATGCACCAGCTGCGCCAGTGGGACGCTTGGGCACGACAAAGTCAGCACTGCGCTTTGGCGCGGTAAGGATCTGGTGGTGATCGAGGGCATCCCGGCGCTGGTCTGCTCGAGTTGTGGGGAGCGCTATTTCGAGGATAAGACGGCCATGGCGATTGATATGATGCAGGCGGGTAAAGGAAATGACCACACGCCTGAGCGTATGATGTCGGTGCCGGTTTATGCCTTTGCTGTGCCAGGTGATGCCCGAACCGAGGAAAGTGTGCCATGAGGCGTTTTGGCCTCTTTGCCCTGGCCCCATTGCTTGCGGCGGGAGTATGGGCTGCGGATGAACAGTTTGGCTTCATGCCCGAAGGCGGTCGCACTATTCTGGCAGGGTTGATTGAGGGGCTGGATGCAGATGCCCGCCATGCGGTTCTGACACGCGATGCCGACGCCAACGACTGGGCTGATTGGGCGCGCGCTGCGGCCCCACAGATGAGTGATGTAGCTGCTCAGACCTTTGCAGGCTATGCTGAACTGAACCTGCCACTGAGCGATAGGGCGCTTGAGGCGGCTTCGGCAGGGGAGATCACCTCAGCTCTGCCGCAGGACGGCAAGGATCTGGCCATTGCGCAATGCCAGTTTTGCCATGCTCTGTTTTCTGGCTACCTCATGCATGACCGGGATCTGACCGGGTGGAAGGGCACGTTCAAGGCACCGTTCCATACGGAAATTCCCATGACGGAAATCGAGCGCGATACATTCGCCAGCTATTCAGCCCTGAACATGCCACTGGATTTTGAGGACGTGCCGCAAGAGCTGCGGTTCTGACACGTGCAGGGGCAGTGAAAAAGGAGTGACACCATGAAGACAGGTATCTCGCGTTTGGCGATTCTGCTGGTTGCCATCGTTTTGGGTGTCTCGGCAGCATCACAAGAGGATGATATCTTTTCGTTCATTCCCCAAGGTGGTCGTAGTCTGCTGGAACACCTGCGTATCGAAGGTTTGCCAGCAGATTTGCAGTCCGCCCTTCAATCGGGTGGTGGCGATGCCGCGTATTGGCAGGGTGTTTTGGTAACCGCTGCGTCCAACACGCCACAGATCGCCGCGCTGGACGAGTGGCAAATGCAGACGCTGGCACAATATTTGGCCGTGCGTGCACCGCTAAACATCGGCGCTGACCTGCCGCGCGACGGGCGCGATATGTCTCTGGCGCTGTGCCAATCGTGCCATATCATAACAGTCGTGATCACTCAGGACCGCACACGCGAAGCTTGGCTCGGCACGATGAATTCTCCCAGCCATATCGAGATCGAAACGACACCGGAGGAGCGCGTGCTGATGGCCGAGTACCTGATGGTCAATGCAGGCATTTCGATTGATCTTGTCCCGCCGGCGCTGCGCGCGGGGGGCGCATCATACTAACGGCGTGCGGCGATCAGCAGACAGGGTGAAATCATGCTGTTCACATCGCCTGAATTCCTGCTGTTCCTGCCGGTTACGGTGCTTTTGTACTGGTGGCTTCCCGCAGGGTGGCGTCTGCCGTGGCTGGTGCTGATCAGTCTTGGGTTCTATGCCAGTTTCGCCATTGAAAATCTTGCATACCTGAGCGCGGTTGCGGTGATTGCGCTGAGTGCCGGGCGTTATCTGGCGAGACCTGATGCCTCTCGTCGATGCTTGGTACTCTGGTCGGGTATTCTCGCGCTTCTTGGGCTGTTGGGGGCATTGAAATACTATGATCCGCTTGTCCGGGATGTGGCGTGGCTGCCGCAAATCGGGTTGAGTGCCCCGGCTGGATTTTCCTTTTATGCCTTCACCGCCATTGCCCTGCTGATCGACCGCTACCGCATGCCGACCGAGGCTGTTGCGTCCGTCCGGCAGGACCTGCTCTATCTTGCCTGGTTCCCAAAGATTCTTGCCGGCCCGATTGAACGGATCGCGCCGTTTACTGCAGGGCTTGCGCGCCGTTCGCCGATGAAACCCATACATTTCGCAATCGGCGGCCAATTGTTTCTCTGGGGCTTGGTCAAGAAGGTGGTCATCGCCGACAACCTTGCCCCCTATGTGGACCGTGTTTACGCGATACCAGGCTACGCCGTGCCGCTAGAGCTGATAATCGCCAGCTATTTCTTTGCCTTCCAGATTTACTGCGATTTTTCAGGGTATACGGATATGGCGCGCGGGGCGTCGCAGCTGTTTGGTATTCGCCTTTCCGAAAATTTTCGCCGATCGTACTTTGCGCAGTCGATCAGTGAGTTCTGGTCAAGGCGCTGGCATATTTCGCTGGCTTCGTGGTTTCGGGATTATCTCTATTACCCGTTCATGGGCACATCGCGCACCGCAGTTCGGATGTATCTGGGGTTGATGATCGTCTTTATCGCCAGTGGCATCTGGCATGCCGGACTGGGATATGGAATCGGCTGGGGGTTTCTGGTCTGGGGCGCTCTTAACGGGATCTATCTGTGTGTCGAACGCGCGCTGACCCCGATCCGTCGTAACCTGCGCACGCGTCTTCGCGGGTCTTTTGCCGGCGTAATCTACGGCGGTTTCACAACATTGCTGGTGTTCCATCTGGTGCTGGTCAGCTGGGTATTCTTCCGCGCCGCTGATCTGGGCGACGGTATCACAGTGATCACGCGCATCTGGCCGACGCTTCCCGAACTGCCCGGGCTTGTAAGCCGCTACCCGTTCACTGCGGAGCACGTCTTTTTGGCCCTGCTCATCGTGGGCCTGTTGGCGGTCGAACTGGTGATGGAGCAAAAAGGCCTGCGCAAACGCCTGTCACGTGCACCGCTCCTGCTGCGTTGGATCGCCGTCTATATCGGCTTGTTCGCTTTGTTGCTCCTGGGCCGGTGGCAGAGCGAGGCCTTTGTCTACATGCAATTCTGAAAGAGGGTGCCATGGATATCGCAGACCGGCCTGTTCAGTCTTTCCCCCGTCGTTTGATTGTGGGGTTTCTGGCTCTTTGGGGGATGCTTTATATTGCAGCTGTCTGCGTAGCTGAGGTGACGGTGGCGCGGGTAGGGCAGGGCACCGCCTTTCAGAAACTGCTGAGCTTGAAGGGGCAGGAGGTTGACTGGGTTGTCCTTGGGGCCTCGCATGCCCTGCCGCTGGTCTATGGCGATGTTCCGGAGCGCCATCGGGCAGACACTGCTCAGTCTATGGCGGTGCTGGCCGAGGTTGGTGCAGGTCCGCTTTACAACAGCTTTGTTTTTCAGCAGGCGCTCGAGGACATCAGACCAAAACGTCTGCTCTATGTGGTGGATTCCTTTGCCTTCGCTTCGCCAAGCTGGAACGAGGCGCGGATCAGTGACCGCAAGCTTTTGCGCAAGACACCACTGCGCGCCTCAACAGCGATGAGCATGGCGCGGATCACGGTTCGGCACAAAGCCAGCCCGACCGGTTTGGCCGACTACCTGACCGGCTTTTCGAAACTTAACCCGCCTGATCGTTTCCCGCAGGCAGGCTGGCGCGGCGCGGCAGATTTTGATCGCACGGCCCGGATCTCGCGTCATGCGGTGCAAAGCCGGATCGGCTATCTCTATCCTGAACCTCCACACGCAGACGACACCGCCCGGTATCTTGATATCCTGGATGCGCTGTTCGATATGGCGCAAGCCGCAGACATAGAGATTGTCGTGGTGAAGCTGCCGATGCCGGATGCGTTCCGCACGGCTTTGCCAGACGAGGCTGCGTTTGATCAGGCCCTGCGCGCGCGCCTGGCACCGCGCGGCATCGTGTTTCATGATCTCAGTGCTGACGTATCTGACCCGGGTTATTTCTTCGACACGGACCATCTGAACCGATCCGGTGTTGACGCGCTTTATTCTAATTTCCTGCACGAAATTCTGGCATTCGGGTCCATGCCTTGACCCGCGTTAATGAAGACACACCCGCCTGACTGGTATCATTCTGTCTGTGCTGACTGAGGCTAGGGTGCGATCCGCGCAATGACAGAGGAGAGTGTCAGTAGATGAATCGCGGTTTGTCATACAGATCTTCCGGGTCAATCACGCGCGTATTGATCATCGTTTTGGCTATTTTGCTCATGTCGGCCACAGCCGTTGCGGCAGAAAGGCTGTTTGGTTCTAGCCTGTCAAATTGCGACGGTTACTCTGTGCAAGCAGCCGAAATTGAGCAATGGCTGAAAACGAGACAACAGAATGAAAGATCCGGTAAAAAGGGTGTGGCTGAAATCAACGAAACCGGTTGTCTTGCCTGCCATAGTAAAGCAGGGCGCTTGATCAGAATGGTCGAACCGCCTGCCAACCTTTCCTCAGATGGCTGCGCCACAGCACCGGCCCGCCCACCTTTTCTGGGATATTTCGTCAACAGATCCTTTCCCAGAACGCTTCATGGTCAACTGGGTTGCACTGGCTGCCATGGTGGTAATTCTGACGCTGTAAAGGCTGACGTGGCACATCAGGATCTTCAGGATCCGAACCGCACATGCACCAACTGCCATGCAAAGATCGTGGCGCAACATGATACCAGCCTGCACAAGACGCTGAATGGCATGGAACATGAGCTTCAACTCAGGGCCGGACATAAGGATGTAAGTGCGCTTGAAACAGTCTGGCAATCTGATTGTGCAAGCTGTCACACCACATGTGGTGACTGCCATATCTCGCTGCCTGACGCTGTCGGTGGGGGATTGATCAAAGGGCACGCATTTCTACGCCGCGCGCCCATGCAAGACAGCTGCGCACTTTGTCATGGGACGCGCGCAGGTGGCGAATACCTTGGTCAGTTTGAAGGTATTGCGCCGGACGTTCATTTTGAAGCCGGGATGCACTGTTTGGATTGCCATACAAACGACCTGCATGGGGATGGGCAGCTGTACCAATCCCGCTGGCAGGTGAAAGGTCGGGCCCAATGCACGGACTGCCATGCAATTTCTACTGATACAGGTATCTCTGCGCATGGTGATATGCACGCGGACGTTGCCTGCCAGGTTTGCCACGCGCAGCCCTATCAGAACTGTTTCAATTGCCATACGGGTGAGGAGGACGGTAAGTATTTCCGCCGCGTTGGGGCAAAGAAGATGATTTTGAAGGTGGGCCGCAACACAGCGAAGGGCTATCCCTTTGGTGTTGTCACGCTGCGCCACAACCCGGTCGCGCGCCACAGCTTTGATCATTTCGGCGCAGGGCTATTGCCGGAATTTGACGGCCACCCAAACTGGAAAACCGCTGCGCCTCACAACATTCGGCGCCAAACGCCACAGAACCGAAACTGTGTGTCCTGTCACGAAGACACATCCCTTTTTCTCGGGCCTGAAGACCTGTTGTCCGATGGCCCCTCAACAAACCAAGACGTCATTTTGCCTATGCCGTGACATCTGACCTTATCGCAAACTCGACGCAACGGAGGATAACATGACCCAAATCCATTTCCTTAAACACATCATTTGCACTGTCAGTGTCGCAGTAGTGACAGCCACAGGACCCGTGTCTGCGGGTGAAACCAAGCTTGACGAAGCGGCATTGGCCAATTGGAGACAAGCCCTTGTTGAAGCGCGCGACATGGCCCCAAAATGGGCAGTTCAGGGAGCTGATGCGTTCAAGACCAGCAGCGATGCTGGCGTACCGGTCTTCTACCTTGATGTGAGAACGCCAGAAGAGTGGGATATGGGTGTTGTGGAAGGAGCGGTGCTGGTTAGCCTGACAGACCTACCGACATTGTCTGGTCTTTCAGGCCTGCCTGCTGATACGTCCACCATCATTGCGGTCTACTGCAAATCTGGCCATCGTTCAGCGCTTGCCGTGCCGCTTCTGCATCAGCTTGGATATGTCAATGCTATCAGCATGATGGGTGGTTACGAAGGTTGGGTTGAGGCTGGTTACCCAATCACCGGTGCCGCAGAGTAGTAGGGATAAACTATCGCCCCCTTTACCGCTTGTCTTTTGAAAGAAAAGCAGCGATCACTCGGGAGACGTCTGGGCTTTTCCACCAAGATTTTCAAGCGCCTCTGCCAATACTGAACGAGCGCAGCACGAACCGTGTTACCGGATAGACCAGGCGCAGCGGAACCACTGATTCCGCAGCCTCAATCTGCCCAACAAAGCGAGGCCCCTCAAAGTCAGGTGTGATACACAGATGTTCAGGCGCGGTCGGATGCAGCACATAGGTAAACGGACGAAGCATTCCGAAAAAACAATCCAGTGTCAGCCGGAAGCGTCAGCCTAAAGTGGATAATTCCGGTAAGGTTGTGAGGCCTGAACTGTCGCAAAAATTCAGCCAGAAGCCGAGGGATGTTTGGCATTATACGTTTCGCAAAACCCGTTTGTGACGCTGTCTTGCGACGTCTTGGGCTATCGCGCTTTTTTCGGCCTTCGCCCCTGGGTATTTTGCGATCACTAACAATCACCGTCAAAGGTGGTACGTATCCTCCCAACATGCCAATTTTCAGGACGTAACGATGCTGCGGTGTTGTCTCGTACCGGGCTGACATCTTACTGGTATGGCCAACACAAAAAGAACCAAGGCCAGCAACGTTAATAGGCACCACAGCAGCGACAAGATCAGAATGCTCAGCATGCCATTTCTCTGTCGGCAGATTTTTTTTGCCTTCCGATTTACCCTTCGTGGTCTTTTCGATGGAAAGTAAGGCGGCATCCCTGATCACGTCCGTTAGGCCTGCGGCGACCCGTTTGATGCCTTCGACACGCGGGCCATTCTCATCGAAGATAATAGCGCCGACGGGTTTGATCCCGCCGCCGCCATCGGTGCTGCCACCGTCGCCGGTTTTACCACCGGGTTGCCCGCCTGCTCCAAAGCCGAAGCCGAAACTGACAATCGGTATGACCGTGGCACCGTCACGTTCAATCGGATCTCCCAGCACATTCTTGGTGCTCTGCAACTTGTTGAGTTCTGCGGCCGTGTCCCTCAAGAGGGCTTCAACATCAATCACTTGTTCATCCTCAAATATGAAAGTGTGAATAGCCCCTAGATTTGTAGACGCCTTGCTTGGTAATTTTGGAAGCAAGGAGACAGTGATGTCAGGGATTAGATTTACAGATGAGTTCAAGCGTGACGCTGTCGCCCAGGTGGTGGATCGGGGTTATTCAGTTGTGGAAGTTTCGGAGCGGTTAGGGATCAGCACCAAATCACTCTACACGTGGAAAGCGCAGTTTTCGCAGCCGCGCAAACAGATCAATGAGACCGCAGAACAGGCTGCGGAGATCAGACGCTTGAAGAAGGAACTGGCCCGCGTTTCCGAGGAGCGCGATATCTTAAAAAAGGCCACCGCGTACTTCGCCAGGGATGCAAAGTGAGGTACGCGTTTATGGCTGAGCATCGGCCGATCTTTTCGGTTCGCGCCATGTGCCGTTGCTTGCGCCTGCATCCGAGCGGTTTTTATGCGTGGGTTAAGAATCCGTTAACTCATCGCGCCCAGGAAGATGAACGTCAGACAAAGCTGCTCAAAGAAGCCTGGAAAGAAAGTGGCAACATTTATGGCTACCGTAAACTGCACGATGATCTCCGCGATCTGGGTGAGACCTGTTGCCCCAATCGTGTGGCCCGTTTGGCAAGGTTGGCTGGGATATCCGCGCAAATCGGTTACAAACGCCGCCCTGGCAAGTACGGCGGCAAGCCATCGGTTGTCGTTGATAACACGCTAGACCGTCAATTCGATGTCGAGGCCCCCAACACCGTCTGGGTAACAGATATTACCTACATCAAGACCCATGAAGGGTTCTCGTATCTGGCGGTCGTGATCGACTTGTTTTCGCGACGTATTGTCGGATGGGCGATGCAGAGCCGACAACCAACAGACCTCGTATTGCAGGCGTTGCTCATGGCTGTTTGGCGACGCAAACCAACCCGCAAAGTCTTAGTACACTCCGATTAGGGTTCACAGTTTACCAGCATAGATTGGGCTTCATTTCTTAGGCAGCATAATCTTGAACACAGTATGAGCAGGCGCGGAAACTGCCATGACAACGCGGTTGCTGAAAGCTTCTTCAACCTGTTGAAACGCGAGCGCATTCGCCGCAGGACATACAAAACTAGAGAAGACGCGAGATCAGACGTGTTCAACTACATCGAGATGTTCTATAATCCAAAGCGCAAACACGCTAGGAATGGGATGCTGTCACCAGCAGACTTTGAAACGCAACAAGAACGGAAGCTGCAAGGCGTCTAAGAAACTCGGGGCTATTCAGTGCAGGCGCATCCCCCCACCTCTCTATTTTGGCCGCTAAGACAGCCACCTTAACCAACCTGGATCAAATGGGGCGCTAATTTCGGTGCAAAACTGGGTCCGCAGGAAGGGATTGCTGTGCTGCAACTTAATGCCGGTGCTGTGGCCTGTGTCTCCGCGCATCTGAACACCTCAGAATATTATGGCACGGACCGCAAGAGCGGTTCTGCACTGCGATTGACAAAGATCAAAAGACGTTCGCGCGGACCGCTTAGAAAAAGAAAGTGCAGAGTTCGCGGCGGGATAACCGCGTCTGAAGCAGTCTTTTTTGGCTAACAGGTTCGTGTTTTCAGGTCAGCTGGCCCACGGTTTGTTCGGCAATTCACAAGATGCAAGGAGCAAATGGAAATGGGAACGGCAATGATCCAAAGAGGTGACTTTTCTGTAAGGTCCCGTGTCTTGCCGTTGGAAAGTGACACTTGCGCGTGGTCACGAATGCTTAGCGAAATCGACGAACATGCGCGCGCTTTCACCGTGGCCAGCACGTTGCTGCTGGAAGGTGAGGAAAGCAAAGCCATGCTATTGGTAACTGAGGGCTGGCTTTGCCTGTCAAAATCGCTTGTCGACGGTCAGACTCAAATCATCGACTTTGCTTTGCCCGGCGATATCATTGATCCGTCCTCGGCAGATGGGCTGACGGCACCTATCAGTGTTGAAGCGATGACAGCGGCATCCGTCGCTGCCATTCCATTCCAACGCTGGGAAGAATTGCTGGGCGGTCATCCCATTATACGCCGCCGTGCCCGGGCGATCACCTCGGCACGGCAGGCCCGGCGGGCCGAACGCACGTTGAGGCTTGGCAAAGGCACAGCCGAGACGCGCCTCGCTTATGCGTTGCTGGAACTTTGCCTGCGGATCGGTTCTGTTGATATCTGCGATGGTGCGGTCTTTCACCTTCCGCTAACGCAACAACAACTTGGTGATTTCATCGGTCTCTCATCGGTTCACGTTTGCCGAACCATGTGTCGTATGGCCCGAAAAAAGATTCTTGAAAGGGCGGATCAAATGAATATCCGCGTCCTTGATGCCGGGGCTCTGGCCAATCTGGCCGGGGTCGATGCCGCGACCCTGAGCCGCGAAATCATACCCAGGTGGAGCTTTGAGCCGGTTCATGGCGTTTCCACAGACGCGCCAAGGATACTGCCCGACCGTGTTGCGGGGGGTCAGTGATCACAATTGTGCAATTCAGATCAAACCGGGCCTGCTCAGACGCGGCTGACACGCAGTTCAGATAATGTGCGCAGGTCTTACTCAGACCACGGATGTATATGCACATCCTGTCCCGAATGGCCTTTCATGATCTTGACGGCGAGGTCTTCGTGTTCTTTGTCGCGCGTGCGGACCCACATCAGGATGCCGCCATGGCGGATCTGGTTCTCGTAATACTCCTTGTTGTGTTGCCCGACCCGTCGCGCCAGCAGCGTTCCGATAACAGCCGCAGGGCTGCCTCCGATGGCGACGGCGGCAATCGAGGCGGCCAAAGTGCTTGCAGGCGTCAGCAAAGCGGTCATGGCGATGGCGGATCCCACGAAGAAGAACCCACCTGCGATAGCCCCTTCAAGTTCGCCAATGGCCTCCTTGGACACAAAGTTTGCCCGGGGTGCTTTGGGATCGTCTTCCAGTTCAGACGCCCGCCAATAGGCGCCCCGAGCTTCTCGGTCAAAGCCTCCTGGCTTCCCGGAAGGCTTATGTCCGAGTGATGAAAGCCCACGGACCGCAGATCATAAAAGGCAGCCTGCTGGGCTTCGAGCGTATCAAACACCCCGACAGCTTCGGGAATGTTAATTTACGTCGTTTTGCTGGACTTTGTTGCGCTATCACCTTTGGCCATTGTGGTCTCCATATCATGCAAAGTTGGGTGGCCCCTTTCCAACATGGGTTACGTGGAATGGGTCACTTTGATCTTCTTGGTCTGTTCCACCACTTCCGGGGGTTTGGGGATCGTGACAGTTAACACGCCGTCTTTGACGTCGGCCGTGACTGCGTCGGGATCAATCTCGAACGGCAGCGTCATCATCCGGCGGAATGCGCCTGATGTGCGTTCAATGCGGTGAAACTCCCGCCCATCTTCTTCCCCCTTTTCGTCCACCTCGGATTTCTTTTGGCCCTTGATGGTGATTTGGTTTCCCGCGACAGATACATCGACGTCCTTATCTGTCAGCCCGGGAAATTCAGCCGTGATGCAAATCTCATTGTCAGTTTCGCTGATATCCGAGCGGACCGTCAGAGCATCCCGCCCGGCAAAGAAGCCGTTGCCGAAATCATCGAACAGATCGTCAACTTGTTTACGCAAGGCGAAAAACGGGCCTTTGTCTTGGGACTTGTGCTTGCCCCAGGACGCAGGGAGCCAGTCTTGATATGACATATTCTCTCCTCCGAAATGTAGGTTTGACATACCTTAAGACGTACAACAGCGGCGATCCGCAAAGCTGATTTATATCAATGGAAGTTGACGATTTTGGCATTCAGGCCAAAGTGCTTGCGTGTCATTCCCGCCAATCTGGTGCGCGGTAATGTGGCATGGCCACGATCACAGGGCGAACGGATAGGTTTCGTCTTCTGTTGTGCGTGTCAGTGTGACCAGCGGCGTGACCGCCTGTGTTTGGTCAAACCAGACGAATGCATCATATTGATCCGAAAGGCTGGCGTAGCTGTAATGGCTCGCGCGTTCCGTTTCGGGCCGGTAAATGACGCCGATGTAACGCTGTAATCGGGGCTCTTCCAGAAGCTCCCGGAATCCAGCCGCCTGGTCCTTTTTGAAATCCCACAGGAAACGCTCATGATCAACGCTGTGGCAGAGTGCCTCATAGCTTTCCGGGCGGGGCGGCCGGATATCCTTGGTTTCCATTGCGGTGTCCCATTCTGACGCAGCGGCCACGGTGCCGGACGCTGTCCCGAAACCGATCAGAGCAGCAGCATCGCCGTATGCTTCGCGGCACAGCTGTCCGATATTCAACTCGCCTCGGCTGCGGCCCATGTCTGTATAACGGGCATCGCCTATATGGGAATTATGCGCCCAGACCACGGCCTTTTTGTCTGGTCCAGCATGATTCAGAATTTGGCTCAAGGTCTGGAACATGTGCTGGTCGCGCAGATTCCACGACACTTGCGAGCCGTAATACATGACCCGGTAATACCGCTCGGCATTGGCAACCAGCTGGGCGTTTTGTGCTGCATCAAAAAACTGATCGCCGTCCTGGTCCGCATAATTCAGCTGCTTTTTCAGGAGATCAATTAGAATTTGCCTGACGGGCTCTTCGCATACTGAGAAACCGGGCTGAAGTGCTGCGCGGCCATAAGCGACGGGATCATGCGACCATGCCAACAGGCAGGCATAACGTGAACGGGCCACTTGGGCTGCCGTCTCGTCCACGTGGTCAAGATAGCTCAGAACCGCTGCAATTGACGCGTGCATATTGTAAAGATCAAGGCCATAGAACGCGACGCGATCGCCAGCATCCTTTGAACTGTTGTGCAGATGCAAGGAGCGCGTGAAGGCCTCAAACTCCTCGTTGCGCCACATCCAGGTGGGAAAACGCGCAAATGCTGGCGGTTTCATTGCTGCGGGGCTTTTGTGCCGGATGTATCGGTCAACCAATGCGGCATCAGGCCAATCTGCCTCGACTGCAACAATGGAAAAGCCGTGCTCTTTGATCAGTCGCCTAGTAATGGCGGCGCGTGCCCGGTAGAATTCTGATGTGCCATGGGACGATTCACCCAGAAGCACGACCCGTTTTGAGCTGAAGCGATCAAATGCCGTCGCAAAAGCGGGATCATTGATGGGGGGCAGGGGTTCGGCTGCCGCCCGCAGGATATCACTTTTAACGGCTGTTGCAGGGAGCGGTGATGGCGGTTGTGTATCTTCCCGGCGAAGATGCGTTTTGAACCATGCAGCGGCATGACCCACGGCAGCGTCCAGTGTGCCCGGTTCTTCAAAAAGATGACCGGCCCCCGGAACGATTTCCAGACTTGAGGGGCAAGTCAGAGCCGAAAGAGCCTGTTCGTTCAGGCTGATTACGTCGTGGTCGTTGCCGCCAACGACCAGCAGTGTT
>Ga0209345_10001522_pt1 | contig 27452 bp, 21 predicted proteins | sample Cruoilmetagenom7_FD_187294 | JGI IMG/M metagenome (GOLD analysis project Ga0209345, IMG submission 187294) | Oil polluted marine microbial communities from Coal Oil Point, Santa Barbara, California, USA - Sample 7 (SPAdes) (version 2) | ecosystem: Environmental > Aquatic > Marine > Oil seeps ...
CGAAATGCACGTCCGAGGCACCGCCACGAATAGCGTCCAGTAACATCTTGTTCACATATTTGACGATGGGTGCGTCATCCAGATCATTCGCAGAAGTGGCCGCCTCATCATCTTCCTGTTCGCCACCCTCGGTTTCGACGCCTTCCAGGTCCGCGTCATCGAGGTCGCCCATACTGTTGTCGTGGGACTCGAGATACTTGTCGATAGCTTCGCGGAGCCGGGCATCATCGACCAGAATAGGGTCGGTGCTCAGGCCCGTGTTGAACTTTATTTCGTCCAGGGCCTGAATGTTTGTAGGGTCGGAGACGGCTATAAAAAGGCGGTTTCCCCTTTTATACAGAGGCAGGGCGTTGTGCTTCCGCACCAGCTTCTCGTCAACTATTTTTTCCGGCATCATTTCCGGAAGAAATGACGAGAGGTCCAGAACCGATACCCCGAACTCCATGGCCGCTGAAAACGCCAGCCTGGAACTATCCGCTAGGTTGTTCTGGGTAAGGTAGGTGATTAGCGGAATGCGGTTTTGAGACGCCTGCACAAACGCATCTTTGGCGGTTGCTTCATCAAGAAGCCCGTCATCCACAAAGCGCCGGGCCAGGCCGGTAAGCGTGATATTACTTTGATTAGTAGCCATAAACTGAGTAAAGAATGCCGCCTAAGTGACTGAAAAAGAGTTTTCGTCGATTGTGGAGAGTTTAGATGGCTGGCCTGGGTTTGGAAAGGTGTGTGGACAATTTGGGGCAGGCTTCGGATAAATGGCAGGCAGGTGTGACGTTTTTTGTCAGGAAGTGACGGGCGTTGATGGTCGCAGGCGATAACTCTCTGTTCCAGCGTGTCGCATAAATAGCGCGAGCATCAGCTAACATGTTGAAGTAATATGGTTTTCTATTTTGAGTTTGTAGTTGGCACGTTGGGTGCTTTGTCTGGCTCAGGCTCAATAAAACTGCTTGCGGGCCGTTTCGAGATTCTTAATATCCAAAGTAGAGGTCACATATGAAGAACATGCAAATGAACCACGCTCAAAAAGGTTTTACACTGATCGAATTGATGATCGTTGTTGCGATTATCGGTATTTTGGCAGCTGTTGCGATTCCTCAGTATCAGAACTACGTAACCAAGTCGCAGGTTACCCGTGTAATGCAGGAAACCGGCTCGCTGAAAACAGTTATTGAAACCTGCCTCCTCGACGGCCGTACCACAATTGGCACCGCCGCTGGTGAGTGTGATCTGGGCTGGACCTTCAGTAACCTGATTGGTGACAGCGCAGAGATTCAAGATGGCCTGACCGTCTCAATCGGCGAAGCAGCTGCTGATGAAAGCAGTGTATCAGCCAACTTCGGTGGCAACGCAGCTACTGCTCTCGTAGGCAAAAACCTGACCTGGACTCGTACTGCAGCTGGCGTCTGGAGCTGTGATACTGATGTTGACGACAATGTTCAACCTACAGGTTGCACAGGCTCTTAATAGAACAGAAATGTTCTAGGTTGAAAAAGCCCCTTTAATAAGGGGCTTTTTTATGAGGCTGGCCACTGTTATTTCGATTTACCTTGGGTTCACCCCCAAAATCCAATTCAGCATCGGAACCCTCGGTCTTTTCCAGAGATTGAATGGCATCCAGTGCCACAAGATTTAAATGGTGCTGCCTTGTTATTTATCATTAACTCACATGCGCACCGTTGAGCCTGGAGAGAACATGTCGGATAACATCGATAAGCCATGGAGTTGGGGAAGTTTTGGGTGGGCAGTTTTTCTGCTTGTGCTTCCAAACATAGTATTGTCGCTGCTTGCTTACATCTACGGGCTGGGGCGCCCCTGGCTGAATGTAGACTATGCCCTCGTTATGCTGGCCGCTGCTTTAGGGTTCAGGTTTCTGGCGGGAGCTGTCTTGTCCGTTGTTTTCTTCTTCGATGTGCTGGGTCTGGTCGGGCAGGTTGTGCCCATACTCAGGCTGACCGATGTCTTTTATATCTCTTCTTTTATTGGCATGGCACCGCTCTCCTATCAGTTGGTTGCTGTTGCCCTCTGTTTGCTTCTGATTTTCTTTATGTTTCTTTTTTTAAACAAGAAAAATAAATCAATGAAGGCTGAATTCCTGTTTTGCATCAATCTTGTTGTCGCCGGCTATCTTTATAGCGTGTTTTATTCGGAAGTTGAGGCAAGGCAAGTATGGAGCAGCAATGATCGAGGTTTAATCGCAAGTCAGACGGTGTTTGGGTTCAATAGTCGTAAAACAGGGTTTGTAGATACCCTGTTCGCGGAAGGGGAAATATTTGGTGAAGTCCCTGTTGTCGGCGCTACAGGCTCCTGGTTTGATAATGTTTCAGGAATGGATGAAAAAGTTCTTCTGGTCGTTAGCGAATCCTGGGGCGTCTCAGATGAGAAGATCCAGAGCGCTGTTCTTGAGCCACTTTTGAAGGCGGAGAATCATTTCAGTGATTTCGAGGAAGGGGTGGTTAATTTCAGGGGGGTCACTGTAGAGGCAGAAATCCGCGAGTTATGCCAGCTGGATCTTTTACACTTCAACCTTCAGGGTCATAAGTCTGAAATGTCCGGGTGCCTGCCCAACAAGCTTGTTCAGCAAGGCTATAAGACCTTTGCCTTTCACGGCGCTGCTGGGCTTATGTATGACAGAGTGCGTTGGTATCCGGACCTTGGGTTCCAGGAATCGACGTTTTTTGAGGCCAGGTCGTGGCCGCGCCGTTGCTATTCGTTCCCGGGGGCATGCGATGCCGATATGGCAGACTATGTCCGGGAGTCGTTCAAGAGTGAGGGGAAGGTGTTTTCGTATTGGTTAACGTTGAACAGCCATTTCTCCTACGACGAAAGGGATATTCGCGGAGAAGGCCTGAGCTGTGATGCTCTTGGTATTCCGGGTGACTCTCAAACCTGCCGGAACCTCAGTTTGCACTTCCAGTTTTTCCAGGACCTGGCCAGGTTGATTGGGAATCCCGATATGGCGGGCGTGAGAGTTGTTGTTGTTGGCGATCATGAGCCGCCGATGACAGACAAGGAAGAGAAGCTGCGCTATTTCCAACAAGGGAAGGTCCCCTGGTTAAGCTTCAGGATTCCAGAAAAAACTCAGCAATATGAAAACATGAACGCATATTTACAATGAGTTTTACGGCAATGAATATTTCAGGTTGCACCGGGGTACGAAAATGAGTCGGATGGCAGCTAGAGCGGTTGTATTCCGGGCTTTCTTGCTTGTTGGTCTTTTGGTTTTATTTGCTGTGCCGTTTCATTGTTGGACGGTTGATAGAAAAGGCGTTTTGCGAACACTCTCACCTGTACCTGCGTTTTTTGCTTCGTGGACTATCAATTGCAGCGCAGGTGCGCCTGTGTGGCAGAAAGAAATGATGAACTTCGGGGTATGGACGTTGCGCGCTCCTGCATCCCAGAGTGCATTTATAGATGCTGAGGGGCAGGTGCATCATTGCGAAGCCGGCTGGGAAGATGACGTATTTTTTTCCCCTCTGGTTTCAGATGACTCTTTGTTCCAATACGGAAGCCTGACCAAGCCGGTTACCTCGGCTCTGGCTATCAGGCTTATAGATCAGGGAGTGCTTGATTACGATTATCGTATTACTGAGTTGATTGAGGGCCTTGAGTCTCACGATGAAGCCAAAAACTATGAGTCAGTCACCCTGGGTAATTTAATGACTCATAGTGCGGGTGTTTCGGGGTATATGTTTTCAGGAAAAAAGCCTTCCTGGTGTCCCTACAGTATGAGCCAGATGTTGAATCAAAAAGTCTGGGAGATGCCTGAAGGAGCTCACAGGTACTCTAATCTTGGTTATTGTCTTATTGGTGCGGCTATCTCCAGGGCTACGGGTGCGCATTACCGAACGGCCGTTGAGGAAGCGTTCAGTTTGGGTTCCTATGGAATAGGCTTTGTTGATGCTCCTCATTCCGAGGGTTGGGTGCATCCCGATTACACCTACCACGACTTTTATCGTGACGATATCCTGCCTTCATTCGATTATTATGCCGCATCAGCAACTGCAGGCATGGGGGGGAGTGCAAAAGGATATGCCAGGCTAATGCATGCTTTACTCGGCTCGTCTTTGGAAGGAAGTTTGACAGAGAAAAGTGAGTTGTGTGATTACCACAAGATCAGAAACTGTTACGGAAAGCTGTTTTATTTGTATGAAACTCCATCTGGCGAATTGTTTAATGCCAAAGGAGGGCATATGCCGGGCTATTCTTCAGTGTTGGTCATTAATGAAAGTCGTGAAGTTTTTGTGTGGCTCGGAAATACAGATACCCCAAATGCAAGCTCCGGTATAAATACAACAAGGTTTATTGATTTGCTTGGCGAGCGGGGGTTCTGATCTCTTTTTTTGCTGCCGTTTTATCAGCTGATCTATGCAGGCACTGAAATTGCTTGTGTAGAAGTTACAGCTAATCACAAGTATTCGGCCAAATATGACTAAACACACCGGGTTTACCCTCATAGAGTTAATGATCGGCGTTGCGATCATCGGAATCCTTGCGGTAATTGCCATTCCTTCTTACCAGATCTACATCGCGAAAACCCAGGTGAACCGGGCTGTAACTGAGCTTTCGGCTTACAGGGCTCCGTTTGAAGAGCGTGCCGGAGCCAATGAAAGCGTGACAAACGCCAGCATCGGGTATGCCCCCTCAAATCTCACCACCGGGAGTCAGGCTGTCGATATTGCCTCACTTAATCCTGACGGTTCTGGTCAGCTGCAGGTGACCATGGGTGACACAGCACACCCAAATTTGGCAGGCCTGATTCTGCGCTTTGATCGCAGTTCTGCGGGAACCTGGGAGTGTGTTCTTGATGCAGGGGCAGCTGCCGGGTGGAAAGAATCATATTTACCACCGGGCTGCCGGTTGTAAGGCTGGATCAGGCAATAGTGTTCAGGCAGTAGGAGGTGCATCCATCTGAACACTGATCCTGGGCGCAGCAACATCAATATATCTCTGTTCCATATTCCGCTTCAGCAGCAAATTAAAAGCCCGGGAAACATCCCACTGGCACTCCGGCTTTGTTCTCATCCGCATCCGTAGTACCGGGCAGCCCTCTTCAAACGAGTGAATGCCCTGCATTTCAAGAGGCGACCAGATCAGCCAGCGCATATCCGGCTGGGTGCGCAGCTCTTCGGCGGTTTCCTCCATCAGAAGGATTGCGTCATCGATAGGCAGTTCGCGGGGAATCCGGATTTTGATCAGCGCGATACCAAATTGCCGGGACATGTTGTGAATGGAGCTGATTTTACTGAAGGTGATGTGGTGAACCACCCCTTCAAGGTCGCGCATTCGCACGGTGCGCAAGTTAAAACCTTCTACCGTTCCCATAAAGCTGTTGATCTCCACAAAGTCGCCCACCGACATGGAGTCTTCAACCACAATGAACAGGCCCGTGATTAAATCCTGCACGAGAGTCTGGGCGCCAAAGCCCACGGCGAGGCCGATAATGCCGGCACCCGCCAAAAGGGGGGTTACGTCTACACCCAGGGTGGAAAGGCCGACAAATATGGCCACAATAATGATCGTGATCAGCAGGGTATTCCGGGCAATTGGAACAATGGTCTGAGCTCTTGCAGTGTTGCCCCGCTTTTTGCGGTCTCCGCCGCGTAATGCCCGTTCCAGGAGTTCGTCCACGAAAATCCAGACAATGCTCGCAATCAGCCATGTGAGGAATACACCAATCAGGCTGTTAATCAGGCCGGTACTGATTGGTGGTTTTTCTCCCACGCCCAGCAGGGACAAGCCCCAGACCTGTAAAACCAGCTCAAAAAACGCCAGCCATGCGGCTGTCTGCAGCAAGCGAAAGCCAAAACGTACCAGCCTCTGGCTGAACTTGCTGAGTGCCCGGTGCTTGGGGCTGTTCTCCTGAATACCGAAGAGGCCCTGGATGGCCAGGGTTACGGCAAGCAGCAGTGCGCAGACCATTGCCTTGCCCAGGGCTGCGTCTGCTTCTCCTCCATTGGCAAAAACTGCGACCACCGATGCACTGATGGCCATTAACATGGGGATGTGCCAAAGCCTGGCCAGCAGAGCTGTTACTTCACGCCATACGCCCTGGTTCTTGCGCTGCTTGTAGGGGCGGTTGCGAATCAGGTGGGTAACGGGGCGACGGTTGCGAATGATAAGGAAAAAGCTCAGAAGGGCCGCCGCTATGCTGAAGGTCAGCGCCAGCGCGCTGGCAAGTTCTGTTCCGAGTTGTGAAGTGAGTTCGGCCGTGCCCAGTGCGTCTTCAAGCGCGAAGAGCACGCCGATAATGAACAGTGGCACCATCATTCGCCGGCGTAAAATCAGAACGGCGGTCTGGCGATGACCGCTGGAGAAAATTGAGATTATTACATCAAAGAACGAAGTCAGCCCGCGGGCACACAGTGCGGCGTAAGCCAGGATGAGAACGGTGCTTTGAGCGCCTTCAGACATGCCGAATGTAGGCAGGCCGGCCAAAAGCGCGGTAAAGGTGATAAGCCAGGGCAAAAGGCGCCGCGCCAGGTGCGCTATAAGCATCCAGGGCCTGGGCTGTCTGGGCATTTGCAGTGGCCAGCCTCGCCATGTATATAGCATGCGCGCGAGGCGGGAAAGGCCCCAGAGTGCGGTCAGCCACGCTGCAAGCCCGGCAATGGTTTCTATCAGAACGCGAAGCGATGCGCTTGCCAGCAATTTTTCTGCTGCACTGTAGGCATTCCGGAAGTTGTTCTTCCACTTTCCAAGGGGTGTCCCGGCATCTGTGTCAGGGTTGGACGCTTCATCGAAAAAAACAGCCAGGGCGCCAAGCAAACCCTGTCCGCTGGCTACCTTCTGTGCCGTTTGCGAAGATTCCGCCTGCAGGCCCTGCTGCAGGGATCTGAGTTGCTCTACCAGAGCCCGCCTGCTGTCGTCGTCCTGCAGCGCCTGAATGGTTATTTCAAGAGACTCGGCCAGATCTTCGGGCGAAGTGGTTTCCTGCTCTTCGGTCTGCCCTGAAAGCCCCGGGATGCCGGGTAACGTGAAGGGCTGAGCCTGGGCTGTGCCAGCGCAAATGAAGAGCAGGAAGAGGCCAAAGAAGAGTGCTGTGAATCTCAAATTTCAACCTCTTCAAACAAATCGGGCACTTCAGCGTCCCATCCGAATTTCTCAGTGATCCGCTTGCGCATAATGTCGCTGGCCAGCATTTCGCCGTGGGTTACATACACCTTCTCTGGCTTCAGGGTTCCCTGCTCAAGCCACTGCAGGATTTCGTTGTAGTCGCCATGGGCGGAGAGTGAGCCTATGTTGTGGATTTCCGCTTTTACCGGCCAGTATTCGCCATGAATCTTTACGGAATCTACTCCCGCTACCAGCCTGTCGCCCCGGGTTCCGGGCGCCTGGAAACCAGCAAAAATAACGCTGTTCCGGTAGTTTGGCAGAAGCGTTTTCAGGTGATGGAGAACCCTGCCTCCGCTGGCCATGCCGCTTGCAGACACGATGATGCAGGGATAGCGGGCAGAATCCAGTTTTATGGATTCATCCACAGTGCGGACGAACTCGGTGTGGTTGTCGATCATCTCGCACTGGCTGGAACTCAGTTTGTGCTCTTTGTGGTGCTTGCAGAATATTTCTGTAGCCTTGATTGCCATGGGGCTGTTGAGAAATACCGGTAACCGGGGGATGCGTCCTTCTTTCATGATCTTGTGGATCACGTAAAGCAGCATCTGCGCGCGGCCCACCGCAAAAGCGGGTATCAACACAATGCCGCCACGGTTCGCGGTGCGGGTAATTATTTCCGCCAGTTCGGTTTCAGGGTCGGTTTTCTCATGTGTGCGGTCTCCGTAGGTGGATTCGCACACAAGTACGTCGGCTTCTTTGATAGGCTCCGGTGCCCGCATGATCATGTCATTCTGCCGGCCCACGTCACCGCTGAATACAACTGTACGGTTGTCGGCTTTGTGGTGAACGTGTACGCAGGCAGAGCCCAGAATGTGCCCGGCGGGGGTAAAGGACACTTCAAAATCCTTCACTGGTTCGAAGGTCTCGTGGTAGTGAAGGGGCTCAAAATGTTTCAGGGCTTCCCATGCATCTTTTTCGGTAAACAAGGGTTCCGGATGTTCATGTTTTGAGAACTTTTTCCGGAACGCGTATTTTGCGTCCTCTTCCTGGAGGTATCCCGCATCGGGGAGCAGCACTTTGCACAGGTCGTGAGTACCCTGGGTGCAGTAGATTTTGCCCTTGAAACCATTTTTTACCAGTGCGGGCAGATAACCAGAGTGGTCGATGTGGGCGTGTGTGAGAATCACTGCATCTATGGTGCCCGGGTCTACAGGAAACTTCGCCCAGTTCCTCCTGCGCAGGGTTTTAACGCCCTGGTACATTCCGCAATCGATCAGTACGCGATGGTTTTCATCAGATAACAGGTAGCGTGAGCCGGTTACTGTGCCGGTGCCGCCGAGGAAGCGAAGTTTCATACACGAGACCCTTTCGATGCTTGCGTTGAAATGCGTTTAAAATAGGTTCTGTCAGATTGCCTGAAAGCGCCACCACAAAAAAGCCCGAATATGGGCAGTTGCTCATATTGCCAACATCCAAACACCTCTGAAAAGCAGGAAGCAGGCTATGTACTACAGCTCAATACTCCCGGAAGTGATCAAAGTGGCCGATGAGGCCAGCGACCGTGTACTCCATATCTACCAGTCTGATTTCAAGGTGAGCTATAAGGAAGATGAATCCCCCATCACGGCTGCGGACATTGCCAGTCATGAAATTATAGTTAGGGGGCTGCGTAACATAAGCCGGGATATTCCGATCCTCTCGGAAGAGGGCATAGCGGCTCCGTGGGAAGAGCGGAGGCACTGGCGCCGGTTCTGGCTTATTGACCCTATAGATGGCACCAAGGATTTCACTCAGCGCACAGGTGAGTTCACGGTAAATATTGCCATGATTGAAGATGGCGTGCCGGTAATGGGTGTGGTTACCGCGCCGGCTTTGAAGGAAGCCTTCTGGGGTGTTAAGGGGGAGGGTGCCCACAAGCGCGACCGTACAGGGCTGGTTCACTGTATACGGGTGGCGGAGCCCGGGGAAGTCAAGCGTGTGGTTGCCAGCAAAAACCATCTTAATGATGAGACCCGGGCTTTTATTGACAACCTGGATGAGCATCAGACCGTCCAGGCTGGCAGTTCGCTCAAGTTCTGCCGGATAGCTGAAGGTCATGCCGATATCTATCCGCGTATGGGGCCCACCAGCGAGTGGGACACTGGAGCTGCGCACGCTGTTTTGCGTGCGGCGGGTGGCGACGTCCGGTCATTAGACGGCCTGACGCTCCAGTATGGGAAAAAAGATGTTTTAAATCCTCACTTTATCGCTGCAGGGAACTGGTATTTCTGAAATTGACAAAAACGTACAGTCATTAAATTGACGCATTTTAGGGTGAAACGGCGACGGGTTTAGCATTAATTTGTGGCTGCGCTGGTTAACATAGCATCGTCTACTAATTCCGGAGATGTTATGACTCCCTTTAACGAACGTTTGCGATTAGCTTTTGCTACCCTTGTGCTTAGCTCATTGCTATCGGCCTGTGGCGGCGGTGATTCTTCAGATTCATCGCCTGATGCATCAACGGGAGCTCCGGCCAGTGCAGTAGAAAACCCTCCAGCTGAACCCGAAAGTTCACAGCAGAAGCTCTGGGTTGAGGGCTATGCGGTCAAGGGGGCGATTGAAAGCGGTCTGGTTTCCCTTTGGTACCATGAGCCTGATACTTCAGATTACGGATGGGTACAGGTTGGCAGTACCGTCAGGACTGATGTTAATGGCGGGTTCCGGGTTGAAGTGCCTGATGACTATTCAGATTATTCACTGAAAGTGGTTCTTACATCAGATACTCAAACGGCGATGCGTTGTGATGCGCAGCCGTCATGCAACACCCCCTCTGGTGTCAGTGTCGCGTTTGGGGAATGGTTCTGGCCGGGCAGTAACCTGGTTTTAAAGTCGCTCGTGGATCCTTCTGATACCGGCCGTGTAGTAGCTTTGACTCCGCTGGTGACCCTTGCATTTGAACAGTTTCTTGAACAGCCAGAAGGCGGTATTCCAGGCTTTATGGCGATTCTTGCCCAGCAGGAAGAGCGCTTCGGGCTTGACGCTGGTGCTTTGTCCAGGAAGCCTCTTGATCTTGCGTCGCCAGACCTGAGCAATTTGCAGCCGTCGGATTTGAAAACAGCCTTGTTGAATGTTGCTTTCCTGAGCCTGGTTGATGGTGATCGCTGGAATACATTGGGAGATGTACTGGAGTCAGCCCGTACGAGCTCTGATGTATATGGCGAACTGCCGTCGGGTTCAGGGGATGACCTGAGTCTGAGTGTTGAGCTGTTAGCCTTGTCAGCAGTGTTGCAGGTTGAGTATTTGCAAGACCAGTACGACGGCACGGGAGTCTGGGGTGACGCCCTTTCTGGTGCACTTGCCAGCCTTGAAGAAACTTTGATGGCAACAGGGTATAGCAATGCTCCTGAACCCACTCCGCAGCCAGAACCAGTTCCAGAGTCGGTTCCAGCACCAGCACCAGTTCCAGCACCAGAGCCTGTTCCAGCGCCAGAGCCGACTCCAGAACCTGATGCAGCTCCGGAACCTGACGCAGCTCCCGAGTCTGATGATGCAGCTCCCGAGTCTGATGATGCAGCTCCCGAGTCTGATGATGCAGCTCCCGAGTCTGACGATGCAGCTCCTGAGTCTGATGATGCGGCTCCTGGGTCTGATGATGCAGCCCCTGAGTCGGATGATGCGGCTCCTGAGTCTGACGATGCAGCTCCTGAGTCGGATGATGCGGCTCCTGGGTCTGACGATGCAGCTCCAGAATCTGATACGGCTCCGACTCCAGAAGCGGTGACTGGTTCAGCAAAAATAAGCTGGCAGGCACCTCTGACACGGGCAAATGGAGTGTCGCTGGCGATGGGGGAGATTGACAGATATATAGTCCGGTACGGTACCGAGCAGAGTGTTGACGAAATGTCATCTGAGGAAATTGTTGAAGATGGCCAGGCTATGAGCTACGAAATAGCTGGTCTGGACGAAGGCACCTGGTACTTTGCAGTTCGCACAATAGATACCAGCGGTCTGGAGAGTGCCTGGTCTGAATCGGTCAGCAAGACGATCTCCCGGTAGCTCTCTGTAGTAACGCTTATTTCCTGCAGTTGAAAGTCCTTCACCATAGCGCCGACAAAAAGTCGGCGCTATGGTGAGCCCCCTCTGAACCTTCAATTCTTTCCCGGCACTGATTCACTTCTGCTCAAAACTATAAGATCCTGTCTCTGAAGCTGAAATATCTGTTCGAACTATTTCTGAAGACTCCCTTATAATGACTGGAAATCATCCTGAGGTTATATAATGGGCTGGCTTGTGGGTGGCTGGTTGGCTCAGGGGTTGTGTGAGCTTCTGATCAGGGATGAATCGCAATGAATATTCTTGTTACCGGTGCTACGGGCTTCGTCGGGAGGCGGCTATGTGCGCGGCTGCAGAAGAGTCGGAGTTATAATTTAACCAGCGCGGTAAGGCGGCCGGGGTCTAACGCTCCAGGGTCTGAAGTTGTCATTCATGAGATGGATGGTCAAACCAACTGGCAGTGTGCCCTGATGGACCAGCATGTAGTGATCCACACTGCTGCTCGTGCTCATATCATGAACGACGAGGTTGCGGATCCCTTGGCCGAGTATCGAAGGGTTAATGTAGATGGCACCCTCAATCTTGCCCGGCAGGCAGCCGGGGCTGGTGTAAGGCGTTTGATCTACATCAGCTCTATAAAGGTGAATGGTGAGCAAACTCCTGCTGGTTGTCCTTTCAGGGTGGAGGGTGCAGCGGCCCCTGCAGATCCATATGGTGTTTCCAAACTGGAGTCAGAAATACAGCTGCAGCGGCTGGCGAAGGATACCGGCATGGAAGTGGTTATTATCCGTCCATCAATGGTATATGGGCCGGGAGCTAAAGGTAACTTTGCAACTATGGCCAGGCTGGTTGCAAAAGGCCTGCCCTTGCCATTGGGCTCAATCAGGAACCGGCGGTCTTTGCTGGCTCTGGATAATCTGGTGGATCTGATTGTGACGTGTATCAGCCACCCCAATGCCGCAAATCAGACGTTTCTGGCAGCAGATGGTGAAGATTTGTCCACAACAGAGCTTCTGCGTGGTGTCGCTAATGCTATGGGTATACCATCACGGTTGTTGCCTGTGCCGGCCGGGCTGTTGCAGTTTGGTGCTACGTTGCTTGGCAAGAAAGCCCTTGCCCAGCGGCTGCTTGGGTCTTTGCAGGTTGATATTGAACACACTCGAAAGTGCTTGAACTGGACACCACCACTAACTGTAGAGCAGGGGCTTCGGCACTGTTTTGAAATTCGTCAGGACTGATTGTGTGATTCGAATACTGGATGTTCTGTTCTCTCTCTCAGGGTTGATTCTGGGTTTTCCTGTATTGTTGGTGCTTTACCTGATTGGTCTGTTTGATACAGGTTCTCCGGTGTTTCTGCAGGAGAGGGTTGGGCAAAACAAACGCCCCTTTACTTTGGTGAAATTTCGGACGATGTCCGTGGATACGGCTTCCGTTGCCAGCCATCTGGCAATCAGCTCATCCATAACTAGGTATGGCTACTTTTTGAGGCGCACCAAGCTGGACGAATTGCCACAGCTCTGGAATGTTCTGAAAGGTGAAATGAGCCTGGTAGGGCCGCGGCCCTGTTTGTTCAGTCAGGAGGAGCTGATTGCTGAGCGTGAGCGGCGCGGTGTGTTAAACGCCCGGCCGGGAATCACCGGTCTGGCTCAGGTAAATAATATCGATATGTCGATGCCGGAATTACTGGCAGAAACAGACGCAAGGATGCTCGCTGACCTGAATATCACAACATACTTTAAATACATTTTCATGACAGTTGCAGGAAAAGGTTCCGGCGACAGAGTGCCAGGTCGTGATTAGACTATTAGCCCTTACAGCGACAGTGGGTTGCTATGCTTGAATCATTTTTAAGGCTTCCGCGCTTTTACAAGCGCATCATTTCTGTCTCTGTAGATGCGGTCGCGCTTTCGTTCGCCCTTTGGGCATCCTTCGCGCTGCGCCTGGAGCAGAGCCTTTGGCTTCCTAGCCGGGGGCAGTTGCTGGTCACCGGGCTCACGGTCGTTTTCACTCTGGCTGTTTTTGTTCGCCTCGGCCTGTACCGGGCCGTTGTGCGCTATATGAGTGACAGGGCGTTTCTGACCATTGTTACGGGTGTAGGTATTTCCGCCCTTTTGCTGATCCTGCTTGGTTACAGCCTTCATGTTCTGGTTCCGCGCTCCGTTCCGGTTATCTATGCAGCGCTGGCTTTCATTTTCGTGGGAGGCAGCAGAATGAGTGTGCGTATGCTGGTAAACCACTCCTCCAACCAGGGCAAAGAGTTGGTTGCTATTGTCGGGGCGGGTGAGACTGGTGCCCAGCTTGCAAAGGCGTTGCAAGAGGGCTCTGAGTATCACCCTGCCGTGTTTATCGGTTTGCTGCCAGCCAACCACAAAGCTCTTATCGCGGGTGTCCCGGTATTCTCTCTGGATCATCTCGAGAAGGCTGTGCACGCTCATGGCGTAAAGCGCTTGCTGTTGGCTCTGGATTCCAACAAGCAGATTGACCGCCGGCAGTTGCTCAAGCGGCTGGAAGTTCTGAAGTTGCCGGTCCAGACAGTGCCTTCACTCAATGAGCTGGTGGCGGGCCAGGCACGGATTAGCGATATCCGGGATCTGGAAATCGAAGACCTGCTCGGCAGGAATCCTGTTCTGCCAGATAGTGCCCAGGTTGCTGCCAGCCTTTATAACAAGGCTGTGATGGTAACGGGAGCGGGTGGCTCCATTGGTTCTGAGCTATGCCGGCAAATTATCCGTCATCGCCCGCGATCCCTGATTCTGTTTGAGCAATCCGAGTATTCACTGTATTCCATTGAGCGTGAGTTGCAGGCGATCAACCGGATTGATGAGCTTAACGTTGAGATTTTTCCCATCTTAGGAAGCGTTATCCATCGCCGCCGGTGTGAGATGGTTATGCGCAGTTTTGAAATCGAGACGGTTTATCATGCCGCGGCGTACAAGCATGTGCCTCTGGTTGAGCACAATGTAATTGAAGGAGTTCAGAGCAATGTGTTCGGCACCTTGCATGCGGCAGAAGCTGCGATTGCGGCGAGTGTGGAGCGGTTTGTTCTGATTTCTACCGACAAGGCTGTTCGTCCCACAAATGTGATGGGGGCGAGCAAACGTATGGCAGAGCTGGTGTTGCAGGGCCTTGCACAGAGGCAGGACAAAACGGTTTTCTCCATGGTCCGGTTTGGCAATGTACTGGGTTCTTCTGGCTCTGTAGTACCTTTGTTTCGTGACCAGATACGTGATGGAGGGCCTATTACGGTGACCCATCAGGACATTATTCGTTATTTCATGACCATTTCAGAGGCCAGCCAGCTGGTGTTGCAGGCTGGGAGTATGGGCCGTGGTGGCGAAGTGTTTGTACTGGATATGGGGGAACCGGTAAAGATTGCGGATCTGGCTCGCAAGATGATTCACCTGATGGGGCTTGTGGAGAAAACACCGAGCCAGCCGAACGGCGATATCGAAGTTGTCTTCACTGGCTTGCGACCCGGTGAGAAGCTGTTCGAGGAGTTGCTGATTGGTGGTGACCCCCAGGGAACCTCTCATCCTCGCATTATGATGGCGCGGGAGGTGTCCATGCCATGGTCAGAGCTGGAATCAGTGCTGAACAAACTGCAGCGAGCCAGTCAGGAGTTTGACTGTCATCAGATCCTGGAAATCCTCAAGAATGCTTCGACAGATTTTTCTCCAAATGGCAGTGTGTCTGATCTTGTCTGGTGTCATGGCGGTCATGATTTAACGGTTCTGAATGAGAGTTCTGGCAAGGTGCGCCGGCTTCCCGTTTGACTGAAACCCGCAACAAGGATTGTTGAGAGTGATAGATATAACCCATCATGGCGCCACTGCTGGCGTGACCGGCTCCTGTCATGAGCTGGCTCTGCATAGTGACAAAAGTGCCATTGCCGGCATCCTGGTTGACTGCGGCCTGTTTCAGGGCCAGGAGAAGGGGGAGAATGCTTCGGCTTTCGACCTCTCTGTCGACTTCCCCCTCAAGCATATCCGTGCCCTGGTTGTTACCCATGTTCATATCGATCATGTGGGCCGTATTCCCTATCTTTTGGCTGCTGGATTTGAAGGGCCGATTATCTGTTCGGAACCTTCTGCCATTATGCTTCCGGAAATTCTGGAAGACGCCCTGAAAATCGGGTTCACCCGGGACAGATCGTTGATTGAGAGAGTGCTCGGGTTGATTCGCTCCCGGCTGGTGCCTGTGCCATACGGCCAGTGGCATGAAGTATTCTCAGTGCCGGATGGGTCGCTTTTGGTGCGCTTGCAGCGCGCCGGGCATATTCTGGGTTCTGCGTATGTGGAGTGTGATGTTACGTGTGAAGGCGGGCGTGAGCGGGTGGTGTTCAGCGGTGACCTGGGCGCTCCTCACGCACCGTTGTTGCAGGAGCCAGCTTCGCCAGAGCGGGCAGACCGGCTGATTATCGAAAGCACATACGGAGACAGGAATCATGAAAACCGGGAAACACGCCGCTACCGCTTGAAGGCGATTCTGGAGAAGGCGCTGGCGGATGGTGGGACTGTCCTGATCCCTGCGTTCAGTATTGGGCGCACGCAGGAATTGTTGTACGAAATTGAAAGTCTGCTCCACGAATTCCGGAGCCACTCTGTAGCGGACGGCCTTGCGTGGGACGACCTCGAAATTGTGGTGGATTCCCCGCTGGCTGCTGAGTTTACGGGTATCTATCGCAGGCTGAAGCCATTCTGGGATGCTGAGGCGGCTGATCTGGTGAGGCAGGGGAGACATCCTCTCTCGTTTGAGCAGTTAACCGTGATCAACTCTCATGCGGATCATCTTAATGCAGTGGAGTATCTTGCAGGCTCTCACCGCCCCTGCGTGGTATTGGCGGGTTCCGGTATGTGTGCCGGGGGAAGGGTGGTTAACTATCTGAAAGCGATGCTTGGTGAAGAGAGGCATGATGTTTTGTTTGTCGGCTATCAGGCGGCAGGTACACCAGGGCGCGATATTCTTGCATACGGACCCTCTGGCGGCTGGGTAGAGTTGGATGGCGAACGGTTTAGCATACGCGCAAAAGTGCACCAGATAGGCGGTTACTCAGCCCATGCCGGACAATCGGATCTGATCCGCTTTGTTGAGGGTATTCCGGAGATGCCAGGCGAAATCCGTATTGTGCATGGAGATGAATCTGCCAAGCAGGCGCTTAAACAGTGCCTTCTTGAGCGGAACTATTCTGGTGTGATGATTCCCGATCGATAAGGTATTTGGGGTTTTGTGGGATTGGGGGCCGGCATGTATAGTTCCGGCCTCGTGCTCAATCCTGTCTGTGGCTCACTGCAGTGTTGTGTTCAGTTGCTTGAGCTCGTGCTCCAGCGCTTCGCCATAGCGTTGCCGGGCGGTCTTTGTGATGGCCAGCTCGGTTTCCAGCTCTGCGATAATTCTGTCAGAAGCGCGTAGGTTCGTAATTTGCGCTTTTGCATTCTCGTTGAGCGCGTCAACCGGGTATGACTTCCCATCGATAGTGATCATTTCTTTTTGTGCCTTTTTACTCGCAGTTTTCCGCGTTGTTTTCTTTGGTGCAGCTGCCGGCGCCGGCTTGGATGCAGTTGTTTTTCTCGCTGCAGGCTTGGCTGGTGCCTTCCTTGCAGGCTTTGAGGCTGCATCTGTTTTCTTTGAGTCTGTCATCAGAGAACTCCAGTCATCTCGATAAATTTAGTTCTGAATAGAGTAAAAACGAAGGCCTGTTACGCGGTCTTGGTAGCAAGTTTCCGCAGGCGGTCCACATAGCTGGATTGCGCTGTATTGGCAATGGCCAGCCGGGCTTCCAGTTTTTTAATATGCGCTTGGGTTGCTGTTGCTTGCCGTGCAAGCAGTTTGCCTTCTGAGGGCAAATCTTCCAGTTTGTAGGTTTTTCCGTCAAGCGTAATGCTTTCCATAACAACACCAGTAATGTCGTGAGTGAATTGGCTAATTAATGCAGGTGAGGAAAGTAACACAGGTGTAAAAGATACACGAAGCAAGCCATCTTTTCTTTGCCTGGTGATATTAATTTTTTGACACAGGCTAACTGCATCCTTTGCAAGGGTTGAAGTTTAGCTGTTCGGAACCATTAAGGGCGAGAATGTCCGTTACCTCTCCCTTTCTTTCGGTGAGGTAATGAGGCGTCTGAGAGTTCGTTGACACCCTGTCATGCGCTGCCTAGAATGGCCGCCACTCGTGGGACGGGCTGTGGTGCCTCAAAGTTGGCACCCTGATGTCTGAGTTAGAGCACCAACTATAGTGATGCACTTCTTCAATAAACTGGTACCGCTGTTATGTCCAGAAAAGCGAACCCTGAGCAAGCCGAACACACAGAGCTGGAGCGAGCTCTGAAACAGTGCAAGCGCGGCTTTATCTCTGTTGGTGTGTTTAGTTTGTTTATTAACCTTTTAATGCTTGTTCCTGCAATCTACATGTTGCAGGTATACGACAGGGCTCTGGGGAGTGGCAGCGAGGACACGCTGATCATGCTTACCCTGATTGTCGTAGGCCTGTTCGTCACCCTTGCGCTACTGCAAATGGTCCGCTCTGCCATACTTGTGCGCATCGGTAACAATATAGACAGGGATCTGGGCGACAAGATATTTTCAGCGATGTTCAAGCAGGCCATTGATAAACCAGGAGGGCAGGGCGCCCAGCCTTTGACGGACCTGACTACGCTGAGGCAGTACTTGACAGGCCAGGGGCCAATCGCATTCTTTGACGGCCCCTGGTTGCCAATCTTTATCGCCATTCTCTTTGTTTTTCACCCCTGGTTCGGTGTCTTCTCCATTATTGCAGCTCTCATTCTCATCGCTTTGGCATTTGCAAATGAAAAGCTGACGGGGCCTATGCTCGCTAGTGCTGGCAAGGCCAGTATCCAGTCCACCCAGTATGCGGGTTCATGTCTTCGTAATGCGGAGGTCGTCCATGCAATGGGTATGGAGAATAACCTCAGACAGCGTTGGGCCAAGCGAAACCTTGAGTTTTTGTTGAGTCAGGGTACTGCCAGTGACAGGGCTGGCATAATTTCCAATGCCTCCAAGACCCTGCGTATGATGTTTCAGTCGCTAATGCTCGGCTTGGGTGCCTATCTTGCCATTGAACAGGAAATCAGCTCCGGTATGGTCATCGCCGGCTCTATCTTGATGGGCAGGGCATTGGCTCCGGTGGATCTGATGATAGGTTCATGGAAGGGATTCTCATCGGCCAGGTCTGCATATGAGCGTTTGCAGGAGCTTTTCCGGACCTATCACTCAGATCAGCAACCCATGCCGCTTCCAGCGCCAGAAGGCACATTGCAAGTAGAATCACTTGTTGTTGTGCCTCCGGGGGCTCAGGCCCCGGCGCTTCGAGGCGTTGGGTTTGAGTTGGATAAGGGTGACATGCTTGCAATCGTTGGCCCGAGTGCGGCAGGCAAATCAAGTCTGGCCAGGGCGTTGCTTGGGGTCTGGCCCGTTGCTAATGGTACGGTCCGCCTTGATGGTGCAGATGTACATCAATGGGATAAGGGGCAGTTGGGCCCCCATGTTGGCTATTTGCCTCAGGATATAGAGCTTTTTGAAGGCACTATCAGCGAAAACATATGCCGTTTTGGTGAACTGGATCCGCAAAAAGTAGTGGCAGCAGCCAAACTGGCCGGGGTTCATGAGCTGATTCTGAGATTGCCCAATGGCTATGACACGCCAATTGCGGTCGTTGGCGGTGTATTGTCCGGTGGGCAGAGGCAGCGAGTTGGCCTTGCCAGGGCGGTCTATGGAAACCCCAGCCTGATTGTACTGGATGAACCCAACAGTAACCTTGATGATCAGGGTGAGCTGGCTTTGCTGAATGCTCTGGAACAGCTCAAGGCCAAAGGGGTTACAGTCATACTGATCACCCATCGCAAACCCATACTGCGCCTTGTCGACAAAATGCTGGTGCTGGCAGATGGTCAGGTTGTCGGCTTTGGGCAGCGGGATGATGTAATGCGAGCGCTCCAGGAGGGTAAGATTGCAATTGGCCAGGGAAGCAAAGGGCGTGGAAGCAAATCGAACAACGAGGGTGAGGCGTAATCCATGGCAAACGACAAAGACCGAAGTGATCTGCCGGAAAGCAGCGCCCATAAACCCTCGGACCAGAGTACTGGGGGTTACCCTGCAGATGAAAGCTCTGCTCAGGTAACAGAGCATGGCGAGCAAGAGGAAACTTGGGAAGAGGTAGATGAAAACGAGCTGCCCGCCGAGTATGTCCGGGAGGTCAAAAGTAAAAGCGGCCCTGATGAGGGTGGCATTCCTACGGATTACAGCCGCCGTGTTCGTGCCGGGATCATCATACTGTTTGTCACCTTTGTTGGCGCCGGTGGCTGGGCCGCCTTTGCCAGGCTGGATGGCGCTGCCATTGCCGCAGGCCGGGTAGTTGTTGAATCTGAGAACCGTGTGGTACAGCACCTTGAAGGCGGTATCATTGAAGGCTTGATGGTCCGCGATGGCTCCAGAGTGAACAGCGGTGACCCGCTTGTGATTCTGTCAGACACAAAGCCCCGTGCAGAACTCAATATTATCGAGTCGGAACTCCGTGAGGTGCTTGGGCGCGAAGCAAGGCTCAGGGCCGAGCGCGTCGGGGCTGAAGAAATCGAATTTCCTGAAGAACTTACCGCACAGGATAACCCCGCTGTACGTAATATTATCGAAGGCCAGAAGGAGCTGTTCAAATCCCGGACTGAATCCTTGAAAGGCCAGTTAAGTATATACAAGCAGCGAGTCCAGGCGCTTACCCAGCAGATGAGCGGTCTGCGGGAGATGAATCGCAATCTTGATTCACGTATAGCCAGTTTTGAGGAAGAACTGGTGAACTGGCAGGAGCTGTTTGACCAGGAGCTGGCAGATCGTAATCGTATTAACGAAATGCAAAGAGAACTGTATCGCCTGCAAGGCGAGAAAGCCGGGAATGAGTCGCAGTTGGCAGAGCTGGAAATAAAGATTGGTGAGACCCGGTCTGAAGCGTTGGTTACCAAACAGAAATACGCTGAAGAAGTTGCCGAACGCTTGCGTGAAACCCAGCAAAGCATTGCGGATATGCGGGCCAGAAAAACCGCACTCCAGGATACTCTCGACCGGACCACAATCCTTTCGCCCGTTAGCGGTACTGTTGTGAAACTTGCAGTGCATACCGTTGGGGGTATCGTAAGGCCTGGCGAGACGCTGATGGAAATAGTCCCGGGCGACCAGGATTTCACCATCCAGGTACGAGTGCAGCCGCAGGATATCGACAGAGTAGAGGTTGGGCAGTTTGCCGACGTCAGGCTGTCTGCGTTTAATCAGCAGATGGCGGATCTCATTGAAGGCGAGGTAACCGGCCTGTCTGCAGATGCACTGAAAATCGAGAATGGCGAAGAGCGCTATTACGAAGCCAGAATAAAAGTGACTGAAGCAGGGCTCGAAGTAATGAAAAACCAGGGCATGTACCTGATGCCGGGTATGCCGGCCGAAGTCATGATAAAAACCGGCGAGCGTACTGCGCTTCAGTATTTGTTAGACCCGGTTACGCGCATGGTTGAACGCGCTTTCCGGGAGGAGTAAAAATGAAGTTAATCGCTATTTTAGTATGCAGTTTTACTGGGTTTGTAACGTCAGTGCCTGCATTCGCTCAGGACTCTGGTCACATTAGCCTGGTTGACGTTTACCAGAGTGCGCTGGAAAAGAATTATGGTCTGCAAAGCCAGCAATATTCCTATCAGGCAGAGAAGGAAGGGGTTCGACAGGCTTGGGCGGGAGTGCTTCCTCAGGTTGAGGCGTCTGCCAGTTACGGTATATCTGACTACACCCGGGATTTTGACTTGCAGAGCAGTATTTCGGATCAGGATGAGCATACCCGATACGATCTCAGCCTGATCCAGGTGATCTATTCCCGCAAGGCATTCAAGGAAATCGAGCGTGCCAAAGCCGGGGAAAAGCTGGCGGCTGAAGAACTGGTCGGGCGGGAACTGGAAATTGGCTACTCCGCAATAGAGGCCTTCCTGCGGGCGCAGATGCTGCATGAGCAAATTGCTATCGTGGAAGATGAGCGTACAAGCCACGAACGCAGGCTGGATCAACTCGAGAATATGCTCGCCAGAGGTTTTGCCTCGCGCGCTGATACATTGGATGCCCAGGCCAGAATAGATGAGGTTTCGGCAGAACTTGCCGGCCTCAGGCACAGCTATCAGGCGGCAATAAAAAATCTTGAGGCTGTTGCCGGGATTCGTGTAGGAGAGCAGCGCCTGCAGCCTGTTCCAGGCGAAGTTTGGCGCAACACCCCTTCTCTTCTTGAGAAAAACTGGGAACAACTGGCGGCCGAAAACTCTGCACTGATCAGGCAGGCTAAAGGTGAGCTGGACCTGGCAGAAGCTACCAGAAAGGCCGAAAGTGGCGGTCACTGGCCGGAACTGTATTTGAATGCCCGCTACACTGATAACGACACCTTTGCTACTGATCTTCGGCAAGAGAGCCGGGTTGAACTGCAGCTCAAGCTGCCTATTTATAAAGGTGGCAGCACCTCATCCCGGGTGCGGCAGGCGACCCAAAGCATGTATGCAGCTGAATATGCGGTTAAAGACAGCGACAACATGGTCAGTGTCGAAATTTCCAGAATTACAGAAGAGCTGCGGGGCAGCTATGCTCAGATTCAGGCGCTGATCACCGCTGAGAAGTCAGCCCGTGCAGCACTTGATGCCGCCGAGAAAGGATTTATTGGGGGAGTCCGGAGTTTAAATGACTTGTTGGACAGCCGAACGCGGCTTTCGGGTATTCGCAATAATATAACTGAAGCCGTATTTTCCAACGCGATTCTGCAATTCGAGCTCCGGGAAGTGGCAGGTACGCTCTCTGTGAGCGATATCATCGCCACTGGCCAGTAACCCATGCCTCAAATGTTCGTTCCTTCAGGCGCTTTATAGTGAATGGTTTGCTGAAAGGCGTTTACCAGTACCGGCACTTTATTGCTTCCTCTATCCGCAACGAGTTGGTCAACCAGTTCGCTCGCAGCCGGTTAGGGGGGTTGTGGCTGGTGATACATCCGCTGGTGATGGTCGCCATCTATGCGTTTGTGTTGTCAGCTGTGTTGTCCGCCAAGTTTGATGGTATTGACAACGATTATGCCTACGCCATCTACCTTACCTCGGGCATTCTGGCCTGGACGCTGTTTAACGATACGCTTTCGCGTTGCCTTAATTTATTTGTGGGTAATGGCGACCTGCTCAAGAAAATGCGCGTGCCCAAGGTAACCTTGCCGTTGATTGCGGCAGGTACCGTGCTGGCAAATAACCTTCTGCTGTTTGCGACCATCATCCTGATTTTCGCATTTCTTGGTCACCCGCCTACTCTGGTCGTGCTCTGGATGCCCTTGATAACAGGGGTTCTGGTGCTTTTTGCTCTGGGGCTAGGGCTTGTGATTGGTGTCCTGAACGTATTTTTCAGGGATCTTTCTCAACTGGTCCCAATCGTGTTGCAGTTTCTTTTCTGGTTTACTCCCATTGTCTATCCGATTGTTATCATTCCTGACAATATGCGGCACCTGTTAATGTTCAATCCCATGTATCCGCTTGTCAGCGCCTATCATGACGTGCTCGCTTACCAGCGTTCGCCCGATCTGTTTTCTCTTGGTGTTATTGGCCTGGCTGGGGGCTTGCTGTTGATCCTGGGATTATGGCTTGTTCGCAAGGCCAACGCAGAAATGGTGGACCTGTTGTGAACGTGTTAGAGGTACATCGCCTGACGAAATGCTTCCGGGAATTCAACTCGGAATGGAAGCGCGTGGCCAGTTGGTTCGGCTTTTCGGTGAAACCTCTGGCGGTATCAACCGTTATTAATGATGTAACTTTCCAGGTCAAGGCCGGTGAAGCCGTTGGTGTAGTGGGTCAGAATGGAGCTGGTAAAAGCTCCCTGCTAAAGCTCATTACCGGCACCTTGCAGCCAAACAGTGGTAGCGTAACCGTGAACGGGCGCATTGCGGCTATTCTGGAGCTTGGCATGGGGTTCAATCCTGAGCTGACCGGCCGCCAAAATGTATATCATGCAGCCTCTATCATGGGGTTTGGCGCAGCGGACGTCGACGAGGTAATCGCAGACCTTGAGGCTTTTGCTGAGGTCGGCCACTACTTCGATGAACCTGTACGCACCTATTCAAGCGGCATGCAGGTTCGGGTTGCTTTCGCAGTGGCCACCGCCTGGAGGCCGGAAATCCTGATCGTGGATGAAGCTCTTTCAGTCGGTGATTCATACTTTCAGCACAAAAGCTTCAACCGCATCCGTGAGTTTCAGTCTCAGGGAACGACCTTGTTGATTGTCTCTCATGATCGTGCGTCTATTCAGGCCTTGTGTGACCGCGCTCTTTTGCTTGAGAAGGGCAGTGTTATAAAAGATGGCCCTCCCGAAGAAGTCATGGATTTCTACAACGCATTGATTGCTGAAAAAGAGAACAGCACTGTCGAGGTTAAAGCGCTTGATGGCGGTAAGGTACAGACTTCTTCCGGGACGGGTGAAGCGAGAATTGAAGAGATTGCGCTATATAATTCCAAAAGCGAGCTGGCGGACTATATTGCTGTTGGCGAGGATGTGGAACTGCGCATAAAGGTAAAGGTTCACAAGCCAATTACCAGCCTGGTGTTGGGTTACTGCATTAAAGACCGCCTTGGACAAGTGATGTATGGCACCAATACCTGGCACAGTCAGCAGATTATAGAAAACCCTGAGGTGGGCAGCGAACATCAGTTCGTTATTGCTTTCCCGGCAAATCTCGGGGTGGGCAGCTACTCAGTGGTAACCGCTCTTCATGCCCGGGAATCCCATATCGACGCTAACTACGAATGGCGTGATCTTGCCCTGGTTTTCAACGTGGTGAATATTAACAAGATGCAGTTTCAAGGCTGCAACTGGATGGAACCGAAAATAACCGTATGAGTGATGGCCAGGATTTTTACCGGGCGTTCGAGGACAAGTATCGTGGCTCGCGAGACTCGATCAAAGAACGGCTTGAGGTATATCGCCCTTTCGTTGAACCCCTGCTGAAAGCTGCCTCCAAACCAAAGGCGATTGATTTGGGTTGTGGCCGCGGAGAGTGGATTGAGCTGGTGGGCGAGATAGGCTTTGATGCAACAGGTGTTGACCTGGATGCAGGTATGCTCGAAGCCGCCGAGACAAAAGGGCTCAAAGTAGAGCTGGCAGACGTTATCGAGTTTCTTGAGCGGCAGCCTGAATCAAGCATCGCAATGGTTTCCGGTTTTCATATTGCGGAGCATCTGCCGTTTGGCGTTCTGCAATCCATGGTTGAACAGGCTCACCGGGTTTTGATGCCCGGAGGGTTGCTGATACTTGAAACGCCTAACCCTGAGAATGTCACGGTTGGTGCCAGCAGCTTTTATATGGACCCGACCCACGAGCGTCCATTACCGTCTGAACTGCTATCGTTTTTGACGGAGTTCTACGGTTTTTTCAGAACCTGCGTACTGAGATTGCAAGAGCCTGAAGAGGTGAGGGAAGGCGGGCCGAGCCTCAGGCTTCTGGATGTGTTTCAGGGGGTCAGTCCGGACTATGCAGTAGTCGCCCAGAAGGAAGGTGACGCACAAGCGACCACTCTTCTGAATACTGCTTTCGAAAAGCCCTATGGTGTGAGCCTGGCATCTCTTGCAGTGCGATATGACGATCAGTTTACTAAAACGCTGGAAAGAACAGCGGGGTTGGCCGAACTGGCTGCTGAAAAAGCTGAACTGGCTGGAGCAAAAGCTGAGCTGACCGAAGAAAAAGCTCGGCGGGCTGAAGAAAAAGCCGAGCGGGCTGAAGTTAAATCCGCCAGTGCTGAAATCAAGGCGGAACGCTGTGAGAACCGGGCTGTAATGGCAGAATCTGAGTTGGCCTCCGTCTATGGCAGCCGCTCCTGGCGCGTGACCAGGCCCCTGCGATGGGTGGCCTTTCAGTTTGCGCTACTGCGGCAACATGGCTTTGTGGCGCGCACGAAAGCCCTGGCAAACAAGCTTTTGGCACCTGCTTTGCTGTTTATGGTTTCAATGATCAGCTCCCGCCCCGGGCTGCGAAAATTCTGCATAAGGGTTGCGCAAAAACTCGGGCTATACAGCAGAGTGCGCAACCTGTACCACGGCAGTAGCTTTTTCAGGACGGACAGCAAAAAAACAGGGGCTTTTGACGATTTACGGACCTCCTCAGAATCTCTTGATCAATTATCCCCTCAGGCACGACGAACATATTTCAGACTCCGGTCAGCAATCGATAAGCAAAGGAGGCAAGTCTGATGCGCATCGTGATTGATATGCAGGGCGCTCAGACGGAAAGCCGTTTCCGCGGTATCGGGCGTTACACCCTTTCTTTTGCCCAGGCGGTGGTTCGTAACCGGGGTGAACATGAAGTCATTCTCGCGTTGAGCGGCCTCTTCCCCGAAACGATTGAACCGATTCGGGCAGCATTTGACGGGGTACTGCCACAGGATAACATCAGGGTGTGGTATGCGCCGGGGCCGGTCAGGGAGTGTGAACCAGACAATGATACGCGGCGTAAAGCGGCAGAACTTATCAGGGAGGCGTTCCTGGCAAGCCTGCGCCCCGATGTCATTCATATCTGCAGTCTGTTTGAAGGTTTTGTCGACGATGCTGTGAACAGTATCGGTTGTTTTGATCATTCCACGCCTGTAAGCGTGTCGCTGTACGACCTCATCCCCTTACTGAATCCGGATCACTATCTCAAACCAAACCCGGCATTTGCGAGCTTTTATCAGCACAAAATAGATTACCTGAGGCATGCAGAGGTCTATCTGGCGATATCGGAATTTGCCCGGCAAGAGGGGGTTGAGCATCTTCAGCGTTCCGAGGATTGCTTCGTCAATGCCTCTACAGCAATAGGCCCGGATTTTCAGAAGCTGGATGTTGATCCTGCACTGGCCACGCGGGTACTGGGGAAATTCGATATCAGACAGCCATTTGTGCTCTATACGGGCGGCGCTGATGAACGTAAAAATCTTCCCCGGCTTATCGAGGCATTTGCGTCGCTTCCGGAACACCTCCAAGCAGAGCATCAGTTGGTGTTTGCCGGGAAAATGTCGGAAGGAAATGTTACCGAATTGCGGAGGCATGCGCGGCTGGCGGGGATGCGTTCCGAAAGCCTCGGTTTTACAGGCTATGTGACAGATCCCGAGTTGGTTGTTCTGTACAACCTGTGTCGTTTGTATGTTTTTCCATCATGGCACGAAGGTTTTGGTTTGCCTGCGCTGGAAGCCATGGCCTGCGGCGCGCCCGTTATTGGCGCCAACAGTTCCAGCCTGCCTGAGGTGATCGCGCTTGACGCAGCGATGTTTGATCCATTTGATGTAAGTAGCATCAGCCAGAAAATCACTCAGGCACTGGAAGATAAACAATTCCGGGATGAGTTACGGGACCACGGTTTACGCCAGGCCCTTGAATTTTCATGGGATATAACCGCAGGAAGGGCGATACAGGCATGGGAGTCTCTGTATGAGTCACAAAACCCTGAGCCTGTGCGCTTATCGCCTGAATCCAGGCCGAAGCTGGCTTTCGTATCCCCCATGCCCCCGGCCCGCACCGGAATAGCGGATTACAGTGCTGATCTGTTACCTGCGCTGGCTGAATACTACGACATTGAGTTGGTTGTCGCCCAGAATCAAGTGACTGGCTCCTGGGTTGAAAGCAACTTGTCGGTGAGGGATGTTGACTGGCTTCGTGAGAATGCCGGCCAGGTAGACCGGGTGTTATACCAGATCGGTAATTCGCCTTTTCATGAGCATATGTTGCCGCTTATGGAGGAAGTTCCCGGCACAGTAGTAATGCATGACTTTTACCTTAGCGGGTTAATGTCCTGGATGGAGATCGAAGCACGGCATAAAGACGCCTGGACTCGCGCGCTTTACCTCTCTCATGGCTACACTGCAGTGCAGGAGCGATATCGGGATATTGAAGCTGCAAAGCTTAAATACCCGGCGAATTTTCAGGTGATCCAGGATGCTCAAGGTGTAATTGTGCATTCCGAGTATTCGCGGAGACTGGTCCAGGCCTGGTACGGCCAGGCGCATACAGTTCCCCTGGAAGTCATTCCGCTGGTCCGAAACCCCGTAGTGCAGGCAGGCAGGCCGCAGGCCCGGGATCAGCTGGGTTTGGGTAAAGATGACTTTGTTGTATGCAGCTTCGGCTTTCTTGATTCCACCAAGTTAAATCATCGGTTACTTGAAAGCTGGCTGGCCAGCGAACTGGCGGGTAACCCTGTGTCGCAGCTCATTTTTGTGGGCCAAAGTCCTGACAATGATTATGGCAGGGAGTTGCTGGAAGCCATTAAGGCCAGTGGCTGCGGCGAACGTATCCAGATTACCGGTTTTGCGTCTTCAGATCAGTTTCGCCAGTATTTAATGGCTGCAGATGTGGC
>Ga0209345_10001523_pt1 | contig 27450 bp, 22 predicted proteins | sample Cruoilmetagenom7_FD_187294 | JGI IMG/M metagenome (GOLD analysis project Ga0209345, IMG submission 187294) | Oil polluted marine microbial communities from Coal Oil Point, Santa Barbara, California, USA - Sample 7 (SPAdes) (version 2) | ecosystem: Environmental > Aquatic > Marine > Oil seeps ...
GATATTTTTATAGGTTTAATAGCGTCAGAGCCTGCGTTTTCAAATTTAGCTTTTAAGCCTTTTCCTTTGGCGTCAATCTTAATTGCTGTAATCTCATTATCTGAATTTCTTTTTATTCCTTTAAAATTTAAGGTAACATTATTTAGTTTTTTAAAAGTATTTTTAATCTCATTTAAAGTTTCAGCTTTTGAATTCTTATTGATTATAATTTCAGTTTTGGATTTGTTAACTTCTTCAATTTTAACTATCTTTTTTTCTTGAGCTATAATTTTTGTGTTAAAAGTGGCTAAAAATGCAATTAATAAAGGTAGTAATAAAGCGTACTTCCATTGGCTTGTTTTTGTAGATCTGTTTTTGTGTAACATAATAATGCGTTTTTTAATTAATGAATTGTAAAAATTGTTTGTTATTTCGGTACAATAGTTGGCGCCGCAGGTTTTTAACAAGGTAAATTGATATAATTTGTGGTTATTGGCTTGTTCTAAAGCTTTAGCATCAGCTAAAAATTCTAAATTTTGTTGTACAGCTTTTTTGTAAAGCCACACAAACGGGTTAAACCAAAGTGTAATTACTAATAGGTGTGCTAAAAGTGTATCAATAGAATGCCATTGTTGTACATGAGCTTTCTCATGATTTAAAATTTGCTCAAGCTCATCTATTGAAAATTGAGATTTGTTATAAATAATAATATTAAAAAATGAGAAGGGAGAAACGTCTTTTGAAGTTTCAATACAATAATATTTACCTTGTTTAGTAAGTTCATGTTTTGTTATTAAGCTTATTAGTGAAGCTAGTTGAATTAAAAATTTCAAACTAAAAAAAGCAACTCCAATTAAATACGTAAAAGTTAGTATTTGTGTCCAATTTATTATGTTTGTTATAGTACTGCTAGACGCTATTTCTTCATAATCTAATAAGTTAAGTTGAGATGTAATTGCTTCAACATAAATAGGTATTTCAATTAATGGAATAGTTAAAACTATTAGTAAGCCAACTATAAAGTATGTTCTAATAGATTTAAAGAAGGTTTCGTTTTTTAAGAAAACCACATAGAATAAGAATAGTAATAAAACAATTCCACTCGCTTTTAACAAATAATCCATGGTTATTGGTTGTTTTTACTTTCAATTAGTTTTATAATCTCACGCAACTCATCAGCACTAATTTTTTCTTCCTTTGCAAAAAATGAAACGACATTTTTATAAGAGTTTTCAAAATAATTTTGTGTTGCATTTGAAAAATAACGTTTACGGTAATCTTCTTTTGAGATAGCTGGGTAATATCTATGTGTATTTCCAAAAGCTTCATGCTTTACGTAGCCTTTGCCTTCCATTTTTCTAATTACTGTAGATGCAGTGTTGTAATGTGGCTTTGGCGCTGGTAATTCAGCTACAACTTCTTTTACAAAAGCTTTTTTAAGTTTCCACAATACGTGCATTATTTCTTCTTCTTTGGTGGTAAGTTTCTCCATTTATAATTAATTTTTGGGCGTTCCGTTTCGTTTCACTCACGTCAGGCTTTCCGCTATATCTTTTTATTTTTATACAAAAAAATAAAAAGGATGTCGCTTTAATCCTTAACGCATTACAAACGTAAACTAAAATTATAGTTACTTAACTATAAAAATAGTTATTTAACAAAATTTTAAGTCAATCTAAATTTTAAGAGAAGGGTAGATAAGCTATTAATTCTATTATATTTGCAAAAAAACATATTTTATGAATTTAGTATTAATTGTAATTGGATTGGTGTTATTGATATTTGGAGGAAATTGGCTGCTTAAATCTGCAGTAGGATTTTCATTGCGATTAAACATTCCTAAAATTGTAATTGGAATGACCGTTGTTTCGTTTGCCACTTCGGCTCCGGAACTTATTGTAAGTGTAAAATCTGCTTTAGAAAATCATGCGGATATTGCTTTTGGAAACGTAATTGGTTCAAACATAGCTAATTTAGGACTGGTTTTAGGAATCACAATTTTAATTTCAACCATAAGTGTTGAAAAAAGTTTTTATAAAACAGATTGGCCAGTAATGATTATTGCCTCACTGTTATTATATGGTTTTATTGCTTTTGATGGTGTTTTACAGCGTTACGAAGGAATTATTTTATTTTCTTTTTTAGTAATATTTTTAATTTACCTATTAAGGTTTCAAAAAACAGCTGTTGTAGATGAAATGCCTGAAGATGATGAGGAATTGCCGCTACATAAAATAGTATTGTTTTTAGTTATTGGTGGTGTTGCGCTTTGGGGAGGTTCAGAATTATTGATTGATGGAGCTGTAGGAATGGCAAAAAACTTTAATGTAAGTGAGCGTGTAATTGGCATTACCATTGTGTCAGTAGGAACAAGTATTCCTGAGTTGGCTGCTTCAATTATTGCTGTTTTACAAAAGGAAAAAGCAATTTCTTTAGGAAATTTAATAGGTTCAAATGTATTTAATATTTTAGCGGTATTAGGTGTAACTTCTATGATTACACCAATTACAATAACAGACCAGGGATTGTTAACTAATGATATTTTTTGGATGTTAGGGATTTCGTTTTTGGTGTTTCCATTAGTTTTTGCACCAGCTAAAATGAAATTAAGTTGGAAAGAGGGTTTAATTTTATTAGCTATTTATATAGTTTTTATAATAAGAATGTTTAAATAATAATCCTATTATTTATTAGGTATGAAAAAATTAAAGAATCAAATTGAAAAACATTTAATAGGTAAAAAAATATTGCTCCTTTTTCTATTTACAAATCTTATTTATGCATTTATGCTAATAATTACAATCCCAAAAGCAATGGCTTTTTCAGGTGGGTTAAAATTATTAGATATGATGCCTACTGGGTATGACTCAGATTACGTTATCACTCTTTTCGAAGCGCTTGGAGATACTGGACGATTTGTTTATTTGTACAATCAAATTCCAATAGATATGGTTTATCCTTTACTTTTTGGAGTAAGTTATTGTCTTATTTTAGCTTATTTCTTAAAGAAATTAAATAAAATGGAAAGCTCATTATTCTATCTTTGTTTATTGCCTCTTATTGCCGGATTATTCGATTATTTTGAAAATATTGGAATAATTACAATGCTGATTAATTACCCGAATAATTCACAAATTTTAATGAAATTAACTAATTTATTTACAGTTATTAAGAGTATAACTACAACTGTTTATTTTTTAGGATTGTTTACTGTCTTAACTATAGTAGGAATTAAAACTTTGAGCAGAAGAAATGAAGTGTAATTAAATCTGATTATTATATAAAAAAACACCGCAATTGCGGTGTTTTTTTATTGAAATTTTAGTAAAGTGTTAAAGCTTAGCAGAATTTACAGTTTTAATAATTCTACTTGCAACTTTATAAGGATCGGCATTTGAAGCAGGTCTTCTATCTTCTAACCATCCTTTCCAGCCTTTTTCAACTGTGATAATTGGAATACGAATTGAAGCACCTCTATCTGAAACTCCGTAGCTAAAATCTGATACGTGAGCAGTTTCATGCAATCCAGTTAAACGTTCATCATTGTAAGCTCCATAAACGCCAATGTGCTCAGAAGTTACAGGTCTAAAAGCTTCACAAATTTTATTGTAAATTTCTTCAGATCCACAAGTTCTTAGAGTTGTGTTAGAGAAGTTAGCATGCATACCTGAACCATTCCAATCACCTTTAACTGGTTTTGGGTGTAATTCAATATAATAACCGTATTTTTCTGATAATCTGTTTAATAAGTATCTAGCAACCCATATTTCATCACCAGCAGTTTTAGCGCTTTGTGCAAAACATTGAAATTCCCATTGACCTGGAGCAACTTCTTGGTTAATACCTTCAAAGTTAAGACCAGCATCTATACAAAGATCAGCATGTTCTTCAACAAAATCTCTACCCCAAGTATATCTACCACCAACTGAACAGTAGTATTTTCCTTGTGGTCCAGGGAATCCTCCACGTGGAAATCCTAATGGTAAATCAGTTTTTGAGTCCATTAAAAAGTATTCTTGCTCAAATCCAAACCAAAAATCATTATCATCATCGTCAATTGTAGCTCTGTGATTTGATTCGTGTGGTGTTCCATCAGCGTTTAAAACTTCACTCATTACTAAGTATCCATTTCTTCTAACAGGATCTGGGTAAATTGCAATTGGTTTTAATAAACAATCAGAATTTCCTCCTTCTGCTTGTTCTGTAGATGATCCATCAAAAGACCATATGCTACAATCTTCTAATTTACCACTAAAATCATCCTCAACTTTAGTTTTGCTTCTTAATTCTTGAGTTGGTTGATGACCATCTAACCAAATGTACTCTAATTTTGATTTGCTCATATGTGTTCTATTTATTTTAGATACGAAATTTTGTCAAAAATAAATATTTTAGTTATACAATAAAAATATTAGGGGTGTAAATGTTCAAAAATCAATTATTTTTATATATACCCTATTTTTTTTAGGGTGAAATCAAATTTATTATAAAATTTTTTAATTTTTTTAAAGAATTGTAATTAAAATCATATTGAAAAATAATATATATTTGTTGTAGAAAATTTATTTAGTATGGCAAAGTTAAGATTTCAAGCTTTAAATGAGGCTTCAAACAGGGAATCAATAAAAATTGTTGAAGATTCAAAAAGGTCAAAATTATTTGGTGAAAATGTATTTAATGAAAATACAATGCGCCAATATTTAACAAAAGACGCATTTAAAGGTGTGATGAGTGCCATTTATGATGGTACAAAAATTGATCGTAAAATTGCAGATCAGGTTTCTTCGTCAATGAAAGAATGGGCGCTTTCTAAAGGTGTTACACATTATACACATTGGTTTCAGCCATTAACTGGTGCAACGGCTGAAAAACATGATGCTTTTTTTGAGACTATTGGAAATGGTATGGCTATTGAAAAGTTTGGTGGAAGTCAACTGGTTCAGCAAGAGCCTGATGCTTCAAGTTTCCCAAGCGGAGGAATAAGAAATACTTTTGAGGCAAGAGGATATACAGCATGGGATCCAACATCACCAGCATTTATTTATGGAACTACTTTAAGTATTCCAACAATATTTGTAGCGTATACAGGTGAGGCTTTAGATAATAAAACACCTTTATTAAGAGCTCTTCAGGCTGTTGATAGTGCCGCAACTGCAGTTTGTAAATATTTCGATAAAAATGTAAAAAAAGTAACTTCTTCATTGGGATGGGAGCAAGAATATTTTTTAATAGATCAGGCTTTAGCCGAAAGCAGACCTGATATTATGTTAACTGGAAGAACTTTGTTAGGGCATTCTCCGGCTAAAGGGCAACAGTTAGATGATCATTATTTTGGTTCAATTCCAAGTAGAGCGTTAAATTTTATGCGCGATTTAGAAACTGAATGTATGCTATTGGGAATACCAGTAAAAACAAGGCATAATGAAGTGGCTCCAAATCAATTTGAATTAGCGCCAATTTATGAAGAAGCCAATTTAGCAGTTGATCATAATTCGTTATTAATGGATTTAATGAGTAAAGTTGCAGAGCGTCATTCTTTTAAAGTCTTATTCCATGAAAAACCTTTTGCAGGTGTAAATGGATCAGGAAAACATAATAATTGGTCGTTATCAACTGATACGGGTGTAAATTTATTAGGTCCTGGAAAAACACCTATGAGCAATTTACAGTTTTTAACTTTTTTTATAAATACTATTAAAGCTGTAAACGAAAATGAAGAATTGTTAAGAGCCGTAATCGCATCAGCTAGTAACGATCACAGGCTTGGAGCTAATGAAGCGCCACCAGCAATTATTTCGGTTTTTATAGGTGAACAATTAACCAAAGTGTTAGATGAGTTAGAAAACGTAACAAGTGGTAAACTTTCTCCTCAAGAAAAAACAGATCTTAAATTAAATGTTGTGGGTAAAATACCTGATGTTTTGTTAGATAATACAGATAGAAATAGAACTTCTCCTTTTGCGTTTACAGGAAATAAATTTGAATTTAGAGCAGTTGGTTCAACAGCAAATTGTGCAAAACCAATGAAAGTTTTAAATACTATAGTTGCCAAGCAATTAAAAGAATTTAAAATAGAAGTTGATAAATTAATTGATACGAAAGATTTAAAAAAGGATGAAGCCATATTTAATGTATTAAGGGAATATATTAAAGAGTCTAAAAAAATACTATTTGAAGGAAATGGTTACGGTGATGAGTGGGAAAAAGAGGCAAAAAAGCGTGGATTAAGTAATAATAAAACAACACCAGAAGCTTTAAAAGCTAAAGTTTCTGATAAATCTATTGCATTATTTGAAGAAATGAAAGTAATGAGTAAAACAGAAACAATTGCTCGTTATGAAGTTGAAATGGAAGAATATATGATGCGTATTCAAATTGAAGGCCGTGTTTTAGGTGATATTGCGGGTAATCATGTAGTACCAACCGCAGTTCGTTATCAAAACTTATTAATTAAAAATGTGACTGGTTTAAAAGAGATTTTTGGAAATGATTTTGAAAAACATGCAGCCGAACAAATTCAATTGATAAAAAGGATTTCAGAACATATTGAAGGTATTCATGTTAAAGTAGAAAAAATGATTAATGCTCGTAAAAAGGCAAATAAAATTGAAAATGTTGAAACTATGGCTGAAGCATATTGTTTTAAAGTAAAACCATTTTTTGATGAAATAAGATATCATTGCGATAAATTAGAACTAATGATTGATGATGAATTATGGCCATTAACAAAATATAGAGAGTTATTGTTTACAAGGTAAAGATGAAATTAATAACTTAAAGTAGTTTTAAAGCCTCACAATATGTGAGGCTTTTTATTTATACTAACGTAATTGTATTGGCTTTAATAAGATCATCTTTATTTAAGTGCTTGAAATGTAAGTTTTTAAGTAACTAAAGTGGCATAGTTGTAAATGAAACCATTCCGTTTATTAGTTAAAAGAGGTAATTTGTTTATTTTGTTATTTTATTTTTTTATTAAGACTATTTAGTATTTATCTTTATACCAAGAAATTGTGAATATGAAGTAATTCATAGATTTTAAACTCCCCATAAAATAACAATTTCCCCACAGTATAAGCCTCACAAATTGTTTACCCCACGTTACAAATTTATAACGCCTTTTTAGCCGTTTTACAAATTACATGTATGTAATATGTAATTAGGTATAAGCTAATTATGCCATATAATTTTGTTGTTATTTATCTAATTTTTATTAATGTTTAAAATTTTATTATTATGAAAAAACAACTATTAAGTTTAGCTGTATTATTGATGGGATCATCTGTAATATTTGCGCAAAGTAACACGAGTGATGTTAATTCATTAGGTGTAGATAATGCTGCTACAGTATTACAAATTGGATTAGAAAATGATTCAGACATTGACCAAGATGGAGCTATGAATGTTTTGGGAGGTGTAGAAAACTGGGCAAATGTGTATCAATTTGGAGCCGAAAATAAAGCTGTAATTGATCAGAGAGGTGATGGGAACTGGGCTATTGCAGTTCAGATAGGTGAAGGTAATGATTCTTACCAAACGCAAGGTGTGGGTTGGGCTGAAGATAATTTCCAATTTGCTTTGCAAGATGGAGAAAATAACACTTCATATCAATTACAACGTTGGGATAATAACACTGGTATTGTTCATCAATTTGGAGACAATAATAATGCAAACCAAGATCAAAGAACTGGTGTAAATGGTGCTAATGGTAATTTTGGATTTATTTTACAAGATGGTAGCTGGAATGATGCTTTCCAAGTACAATATGGTCAAGAAAATAAAGCTTATGCATATCAAAATGGTTATGAGAACTATTCTATGCAAGACCAATTAGGAAATGATAATTACTCTGTAACATCTCAAGATGGTCAACTAAATCATAGTGAAGCTTATCAAACAGGTGATGGAAACTATCAAAAAACTGACCAATATGGTAATGGAAACTATGCTTACACAGATCAATTAGGTGATGATAATGAGTCTTTTACAAACCAAAGAGGTCGTGAAAATGAAAGCTATACATATCAGGATGGTAATAAAAATGAATCTACTACAAAACAGAGAGGGCGTGAAAATAGAAGTTGGACATATCAAGATGGGTATAAAAATGATTCTTATACAGATCAAAAAGGGCGTTCAAATATGAGTGGGACTTACCAAAATGGAATGATGAATGATGCTGACACAAAACAAAGAGGTCATGAAAATAAGAGTTTAACTTATCAAAATGGTATGTTTAATGATTCTTATACAGGACAACATGGAAATGGAAATATGAGTGGTACATTCCAAGATGGTTTTGTAAATGATTCTGAAACATTACAATATGGAAATGGAAATATGAGTGCTACTTTACAAGTTGGAGCCTTTAATGATTCATTTACTGAACAACATGGGAATGGTAATATGAGTGGAACAGTTCAATTAGGTTTAGGTAACGATTCTGAAACATTACAATATGGAAATGGAAATATGAGTGCTACTTTACAAGTTGGAGCTTTTAATGATTCATTTACTGAACAACATGGGAATGGTAATATGAGTGGAACTGTTCAATTAGGTTTAGGCAACGATTCTGAAACATATCAAGATGGCTTAGGAAACATGAGTGGAACATTGCAAATAGGTTGGGGAAACACAGCTTTAACTACTCAAGATGGTCAATCTAATTTTGCATTAACAGGTCAATTCGGAGATCATCACAATAGTATTGTGAATCAAGTTGGTAATGGTAATGTGTCATTAGTAGGGCAATTTAATGGGGTTTCAACTCCAAATTAATAATTACTTTTATTTAGTTTAATAAAAAGGAGGGCATTATGCCCTCCTTTTTATATAAAAACTAATTATGTGTATTTTATTTCCATTTATTTAATTAAACAAGTTGTTTACTCTCTTAATAATTAGTCTAAATACAAACAGTAATAATTAATAAAATAAATTAATTAAATGTTTGAGAATTGTATAATGATGCGTAAATTAGATGTTGAAATTATAAATGAATAGTTTATTTTATAATTTTGAATTCCTCATAAAATAGCAAATCATCCCGCTGTTTTAACCTCAAAAGTTGTTTTTCACCCAAGTTATAAGTTTATAGTTCCTTTTAAAGCTATGTATTTATACATGTTATATAATAATGTGTATAAAGAAGGTGTAATGCAATTATAAATTTATATAAGATTTTATCAATAATTTATTAATGCTTAAAATTTTATTATTATGAAAAAACTTTTATTAGTAGTAGCATTATTATTTGCTACAAGTATGTTATTTGCACAAACAAATACAAGTGATGTTAATTCGGTAGGTTACAATAACAATTCAGATGTTGTTCAGGCGGGATTAACAAATTTATCAGATGTAGATCAAATTGGTGATGAAAATGGTTCAACAGTAGATCAAACAGGAATTTCTAATAATTCAGTTGTTTTACAAGCTGGGGGAGGACCATCAGGAGATGGATCTTCAGATTTTAATATATCAGACATAGATCAATTAGGAGAAAGTAACTATTCTTTTATTTGGCAAGATGGAGATTATAATATGAATACAACATTTCAGGATGGAAATAGTAACTATTCTTATGTAGACCAATGGGGTTATGGAAGTACAAGTGAAACTTACCAAAATGGTAACAGTAACTCATCAACTGTTCTTCAAGGTTATGGAACTGTAAATGGTTATCATTTTAGTTATGTTGACCAACGAGGAGATGAAAATATTTCTTATGTTAAACAATACGGTGGAGATTGGAACGATTCTTATGTTTTTCAATATGGAAACAATAATGATGCGTATGCTGAGCAAAATGGAAATTTAAATAAATCTGAAATTTGGCAAACAGGAGATTTAAACGACTCTGATATTAACCAAACCGGAGATGAAAACTGGGGACAAAATGAGCAAATTGGTGATAGAAATATTTCAGATATAGACCAAGATGGAAATAGAAATTATGCAGGTGCAGGTCAATATGGTAATTCTAACAATAGTAGTATAGACCAAGATGGTGATGATAACTATGCTTTAACACTACAATATGGTAATCGTAATGGAAGTATGGTTGCTCAAGTAGGTAATGAAAATGATTCTTACGTTAATCAAGATGGTAATTTCAACAAATCATGTGTAACTCAAATAGGAGATTTAAATATTAGTAGAGTTGTACAAGTTGGTACTTGGAATAAGAGTGGTGTAGAGCAAATAGGAGATTTAAACAGAAGTTATGTAAATCAAAATGGTTTTGGAAACGCAAGTTGTGTTGGTCAATATGGCGATGAAAATATAAGTTATGTAGATCAAGATGGTACATTTAACCTTAGTGGGGTTTTACAAACTGGAGATAGAAATTTCTCTACTGTAACTCAAAATGGTTTGTTAAATATAAGTTGTGTAGATCAAACAGGGTTTGATCATTACAGTTTAGTAAATCAGCAAGGTAATTTTAACTGGAGTAAAGTTCAGCAATTTGGGAATGACCATGATAGTGTTGTAAACCAAATAGGAAATAGCAATAGTTCAACAGTTACACAAACTGATACATTGCCATTCTAGAATTTTTTAGTGAATTAAACGAAGAAGGGAAGATGTTAATCTTCCCTTTTTTTGTTTTATGAATTGTTTATCGGGAGATAAAATCCATTGGTCGATAGTTAAGATTTGGTTGACTATTTTTAGAGAAATAAACTTAGATGTGCTTGTACATTTGTATCAACATTAATCAACAAGTAACCAAGAAATTAAAATTTATATAGTATGAAAAAAGTTATTTTAAGCGCAGTTTTATTAGTAGTATCAAATGTATTATTAGCACAAGGAGACAACAACAACGCATCACAAGAAGTTGTTGGAAGTTCAAATACTGTATCAATAGATCAAGACGGAAATAAGAACAATGCATTACAAGATGTTAACGGAAACATAAACACGGCAACGTTAACACAAAAAGGGAATTCAAATACAAGTATTCAAATTGTTGGAGGAGATAGAAATAAAACAATTATTAAACAAGTAGGAAAATCAAACAGAGCGGTTTCTTATCAATTAGGGTTAAGTTATAAAAGTAAGTCAGAACAAACACAAGCAGGAAACCACAATGAATCTTATGTAATACAAGGTGGTTTTAACCAACAAGCGTATGTTAGTTCAAAAGGTGATAACAATTTAGCTGTTATAGTACAGTGGAATGAAAATAATTCAGCATCAATAACACAATCAGGAAATGATAATGAAGCTATTTCAGTACAATCAGGAAGTTATAATGTTACACAAATTACTCAAAAAGGAAACGGAAATCAAGTGTATGCAATGGTTGAGAACGGAAAAAACAATAAGGTTGCTGTATCAGAAATAGGAAAAAATAATATTTCAACTACCTTATTAAAAGCTGGAAGTGATAACAATAGAATTAACGTAAAACAAGACGGTAACGGAAATGTTTCAGGAACTAATCCTTATTTCAGCGGAAGCTTTGGAGTTTACGTAAGCGGAGATAATAATATGGTAAACTTAAGCCAGAAAGGAAATAGCAATGTAGCATCACAAATGGCAATTGGAAACTACAACTCATTAAGCATAAGCCAACACTAAAATAAATCAAAATACTTACCAAATAAAGCCTCAAAACTATTAAAGTTTTGAGGCTTTTACTGTTTAAAATAGGTTTCAATTCAAAGGTTAAATCACAAAGGAAAAGGTAGAAGGTTTTAAAGATGATTAATTAGTGTGTATTTGTATTTGGAAAAGCTGTGTTTGTGTTAAAAACCTAGGAAACAGGCATATAAAATACTTTTTAGTATTAATTAAAACCTTAATGTTTACAGGCTTAATAGCCTTTTTAACGAACGAAAGACTCCTAATTTTTTGTTATTAAAGTGTATAAATAATCTAATTACGTGATAATTGTTACATAATTTACTGTTTGTTTATAAAAACACGCAATTTGCTAATTTTAAAGCTTAATATTTTGTTAAACTATAATATAAATATACTTTTGATTTAGATTGATTAAAGATAATAATTTAATTGTTCTAAAATAGTAAATACCCCACACTATTTAAACCTCAAAAATTGTTTTATCCCCGTAGTATAAGTTTATAGGACTTATTTAATAGTTCGTATATGATTCCATATACAGGAACTATGAGTTATCCCCCTTATGAATTTATAGTACATATTGTTTAATTTTTATTTACTAATTAATGTTTAAATTTTTTATTATGAAAAAACAAATCTTAAGTTTAGCGACTTTATTAATGGGAACTTCATTAATATTCGCACAAGGAAACAACAGTGATGTAAATTCGTTGGGTGTTTCAAATTTAGCTACTGTATTACAAGTAGGGTCAAATAATGATTCTGACATTGACCAAGATGGTCAAATGAACGTTTTAGGTGGTGTAGGTAACTGGGCAGATGTTTTCCAAGATGGTGATGGCAATGCTTCTGTTACAGATCAACAAGGTAATTTTAATGAAGCACATGTTTCTCAAATAGGTTATGGTAACTATTCTAATCAATCACAAGGTGTTGGTTTTGCTGAAAATAATTTTCAATCAGCTTCCCAAAATGGAGCTATGAATACTTCTTACCAATTACAACGTTGGGATAACAACACAGGTGTTGTAGAACAATATGGTTATGGTAACTTTTCTAGCCAAGATCAACGTACTTTAACTAACGGAGCTATGGGTAACGATGGTTATGTTTTACAAGTTGGAGATTATAATTCGGCTTACCAAACGCAAAGAGGTAGAAGAAACGTAGCAGAAGCTTATCAATTTGGATATGGTAACTACTCTGATCAATACCAAAGTGGAAGAAGAAATTATGCAGGTGTTTTACAAGATGGTGAGATGAACTATAATTTCCAATACCAAATAGGTAGACGTAACAATGCTGTTGCTCTTCAGTATGGTTATTATAACATGTCTGATCAATATCAAGATGGAAAAGATAATGAATCTTTTACTGAACAATATGGTGATGGTAACTGGAGTTATGCTTGGCAAATTGGTGATAACAATGACCAATACACAGGTCAAGGAGGTTCTTCAAATGGATCATATACTGATCAATGGGGGAATGATAATAGTTCTTGGACACTACAGTATGGTATTGGATATAACTATTCAACAACTGGACAATATGGAGATGAAAATACTTCAGGTACTTTACAAAACGGTTTAGGAAATACAAGTTATACAACTCAAGTTGGTGATGGTAATAGCTCATACACTGAGCAAGATGGTATGGGTAGCCCTTTCTGGGATGCTTGGTTTAACTATTCTGAAACTATGCAATATGGTGATGACAATATAGCTACTACATTACAACATGGTGATAATAACTTTAGTTTAACATACCAAGATGGTGCAGATAACGTTTCTATGACTCATCAAGATGGATTTGGTAATTCTTCTTTCACAGGACAAATGGGTGAAGGTAATAACTCTAACACATGGCAATTAGGTGATGCTAATATGAGTTCTACTGACCAAGGTGGAGAACGTAATGATTCTTATACTGAACAAATAGGATATGCTAACAATTCTTATACTTCTCAATATGGTTGGACAAACGTATCTACTACGTTACAACATGGAGATATGAATATGAGTGGAACTTTACAAGTTGGATTTGATAATGCAGCAATGACTCATCAAGATGGTTATTCAAACTATTCTTCTACGGATCAGTGGGGTAACAGTCATAATAGTAATGTTTACCAAAATGGTGTAGGAAACATGTCTATTGTAACTCAAATAGGAGGTTCTTCAGTACCAAACTAATATATATTTATAGAATAATATTAAAGGGGGAATTTTATTCCCCTTTTTTTGTTTTATAAAAATACATTATTTTGCAAGAGTATATGTATTACTGTTTATTATTTATATGACGCTATTTGTAAAGTATAATAGCTAAAAGTTTGATAAACAGGAATAGATTATTAACTTAGCAATATAAATTGTATTTTGTGATTTTAAATTCCCCACAAAATAGTAACACCCCAAGTTAAAAACGCATAGAAATTTTGATGATATATCAATATAACTATAGTTTACAATATTTTATTTAAAATTAATTTAATTATGAAAATTCAAAAAATTACGCTGCTAGTTTTACTAATGAGCACGTCATTATTAATAGCTCAAGAAAATAATAGTGATGTTATTTCATTAGGGCTTTTAAATAAAACAGTAGTCACTCAAGTAGGAACTTCTAATAATTCTAAAGTCGAGCAAGACGGTAAAATGAATGTATTAGGAGGTGAAAACAACTCATCAAAAGTATATCAGCAAGGAACATATAATAATGCATTAGTTAACCAAAGAGGTAGTTTTAATAAAGCTATTACTATTGAGTTAGGTCATCATAATTATTCAAACCAGTCTCAAGGAGTTGGTTGGGCTGAAAATAACTTTCAACTTACGTTCCAAAATGGAGATTATAATGAATCTTTTCAACTACAACGTTGGGATAATAATAAAGGAATTGTGTATCAACATGGTTTTTCAAATTTAGCAAAGCAAGATCAAAGAACGGGTGTAAATGCCTCTCAAGGTAGTTTTGCAGCAATTTACCAAGATGGAGCAGTAAATGATGCTTTTCAAAAACAATTTGGTAAAATTAACAACGCTTTTGCTTCTCAAATTGGTTATAGTAACTTTTCAAATCAAGATCAATTAGGAGATAATAATGTTGAAGTTGTGATTCAAAATGGTAAACATAACAGTGCCATTCAAACACAACAAGGAGATGGTAATAATGCATTTGAATTTCAATTAGGTGATGCAAATGATTCTGAAACAATTCAATTAGGAAACTTTAACGTTAGTAGTACTATTGAATTAGGAAATAACAATACATCTTATACAAATCAAGAAGGTAATTTAAATTTATCTGGAACTCTACAACTAGGGGCTGGTAATAATTCTTCAACACTACAAATAGGAGAACTTAATACAAGTGGAACTTTACAAATTGGCTTTGATAATACAGCTTTAACCGCACAAAACGGATTAGAGAATTTATCTTTAACTGGGCAATTTGGAAATACACATACTAGTATAGTTAACCAAGCAGGAAATAATAACATGTCTTTTGTAGGTCAATTTGGAGGTTCTTCAAATCCAAACTAAAGAGTTTAAAAATTAACAAAAAAAGAGCGTAGAATTGCGCTCTTTTTATTAAATTTGAGAAAGATGAAATATTTATACCATATATTAATTATAGTTTTGTTTGTAAATGTGTTTTCTTATAATGCATCTGCTCAACAAACGGATGAGAATACGTATTTAATAAATAGGTATTTTCAAGCTGCAAGTTCTGGGCAAGGTTTGTTAACAGAAAATGAATTATTTGTTTCAAAGGCTAAAACTAATAACTTAGTAAACAATACTGAATTAAATATTTTACAAGCAGGAAACTACAATTCTATCAATGTAAAAACAAGTACTAATACTCAAAATGTAAATCAAGTAGGTGATTATAATAATTATGAGTTTATAAGTTTTTATGGTAGAAATGACTTAAATCTTGAAGTGCAACAAATTGGAAATCAAAATTTTGTTCAAATATTGGGTGAAAATTCATTAATTGACAATATGAAAATTATTCAAAAATCTAATTTCAAGACTATAACTATTACAAATTATTAAACTTCAATTTTGAAAACAGTTGTAATAAACACACTATTATTTCTATTTATAGTTAATGGAACTTCAACTTTTTCACAGGAAAATTTGAATGCCATAATAGTGACTGACATTACAGATAACTTGGTAAATATTAGAGGTCTAGCTCAAAATGACGAAAATATTTACAAAGAAGGATTTGACTACCTTCTATTCTCTTTAAAAAAAGGCGTTAACGGAAACTATTCTAGAAATACACAATCAGGTGAATTTTCTATGGAACCTACCGAAGAAAAAGAATTAGCGACGTTAAAAATTAATATTCAAAAAGGAGAAGAATGTAAAGTGTACTTATTTATTAGAAAAGAAGGTGCGTTAGTAGCCAAAGATTCCGCAATTATCTTTTCCGCTGAAAACAGAAAAAAAAAGCAGTTTGTTGAAGAAAGCGAAATAGAAATTAAAGGCTTGGTTATTGAAGATGTAAAAACAAAATTAGGTAAAGATTTTTATGATTATTTTTATCAAAAATATTCATCTTCTGGTTCTCAATATCCGTTTATAATTAATATTACAGAAAAGCCAAGTATTGGTAGAGGAAGTAAGATATCTATTGATGTTGATGACATTGTAATTTTTGAATTTATGACTAAGCCTGATGATGAATTTATTCAAGCAGCGGCAAATCAAGCTTTAAGATATGTCTATAATTATTCGACTCAAAGAAAATTATTATATAAAAATAAAAAAATTTAATTCTTTTTAATATATTGTGGTTATGAAAAAAGTAAAAGTACTCTTGTTTTTTGCATTGTTTAGTATTCCTTTCCTAATGCAATCTCAACAACTAGTTTATAAACCTATTAACCCAGCCTTTGGAGGTGATACATTTAACTACCAGTGGTTGTTAAGTTCAGCAGAATCACAAAATAAATTTACAGAAGATAATGGTTTAGGTTTTGAACAACAAACGGAATTAGAAAGATTTACAGAAACACTAAATAGACAATTATTAAATTCATTATCTCAAGATTTATTTCAACAAGAATTTGGCGATAGCGCTCTAACAGTTGGTACGTATGTTTTTGGAAGTTTAGTAGTAGATGTTACTCCAACAACAGATGGTTTAGCAATAAATATACTTGATACAGAAACTGGAGATCAAACGCAAATCATAATCCCAAACAATTAAAAACAAACTATGAACAAAAAAAATATTGGTGTACTTGTTGCACTTTTGTTAATATTTTCAGGTTGTGGAGCAATTTTTAACCAGCCGTTAGAAATTACAGAAGCTAGGTTAGGTGAAAATACAACTAAAAAAAGCATGTTAAAAGGCATTTTGCCTATAAATCCAACAGTTGTTGGTGTATATAAATTTAGAGACCAAACAGGACAATATAAACTTGTTGAAAATGGTACTAGTTGGAGTACAGCTGTTACTCAAGGTGGTACATCAATACTTTTAAAATCTTTAGAAGATTCTAAATGGTTTACGCCTATTGAAAGAGAAAATGTGAGTAACTTGTTAAACGAGCGTCAAATAATCAGATCAACAAGACAAGAATATAGTAAAAATAATAATGAACAAGTAACAACTTCAATTCCACCGCTATTATTTGCAGGTGTGCTTTTAGAAGGTGGTGTAATATCATATGATTCAAATATAATTACAGGTGGATCTGGAGCAAGGTATTTTGGAGCAGGTGGTTCAACCCAATATAGACAAGATAGAATTACGGTATATTTAAGAGCTGTATCAACTTCAAACGGACAAATATTAAAAACGGTTTATATTTCAAAAACAATATTGTCACAAGGTATTTCAGCAAATTTATTTAGATACGTAAATCTAAAACGTTTATTAGAAGTTGAAACTGGAGTAACAAGAAATGAGCCAACCCAATTAGCTGTTAAAGAAGCCATTGATAAAGCTGTAGAAACATTAATTGTTGAAGGTATTATTGATGGATTATGGATACCTAAAGGAGGGCAAGAAGTTGTTGAAGTCTTAAAAGAGAATTATAAAAAGGAAAAAGAAGAAGCAGATTCAACAGTATTATTAGATAGAAAGTTAGAAGATAGAAGAGGTAAAAGTGCAATAAGTATTACTGCAGGATCATCACATATATCTGGAGATTATTCAAATCCAAAGGGGAAACTAGGAACAAGCATTGCTTATAAATTCCAATTTAAAAAACCTGCTTTGAATTTAAATGTTGGTTTTGGCTATTTTCAACTTGAAAATGAAGGAGCATTTAAGGAAGATCTAATGTCATTTGATGTAAATTTAGAATATAATTTTTTGCCATATGATAATGTTTCACCTTTTATGTATGGAGGAATTGGAACAGTTTCTGATTTAGACATTGCAAGCCCTCAAGTTAAATTTCAATACGGTTTAGGTGTAGAATATTTACCCGTAAATAATATTGGAATTAAATTATTTGGAGAACAAAACATGCTAACCAATGATAAGTTAGATGGTTTAATTCAAGGAAAAAGAGACGACTTTTATTGGAGAATAGGAGTTGGAGTTAATTTTTATATGGGGAAACCTTATAATAGAGTAAAATCTGTAATATTTGAATAATTTAAAAAATAAAAATGAAAAGAGCATATAAAATATTAATTATACTAACACTAGGCTTATTTATAAGTTGTGGTGAGGACACTGTTGATTTAGTTGGTTTAGGAATAATAACAGGAAGAGTTGTTGAATCAAATAGTTTTGACCCTATAGAAAATGCAAAAATAACATTAAGTCCAACAAATAATGCTGTTTTTTCTGATGCTGACGGTTATTTTAGATATGAAGAAATTGAAGCAGGTGAGTACTCAATTAACGCTCAAAAAGAAGGGTTTTTAACTAATTTTGAAGCAGCTACAGTTACTACTGGAATTGAAGTAAATGTTGTATTTGAAATGGACGATGAAAACACATTGAATAGACCACCTACAACTCCATTATTAGTAACACCAACTGATGGAATAGAAGAGCAAGAACTTTCAATAGAGTTAATTTGGGAATCTGAAGATCCAGATGCAGACCCAATTACATATAGATTAGAAATTAAAAATGATTTTAATAATGATATTGTTAAAATTGAAGACATTGTTGATACAACATATGTTATATCAGATTTAAAATATGGAACAAAGTATTTCTGGCAAATAGCTGCTACAGATGATATTAATTCAGAAGTTTTAAGTTTAGTAAGTTCTTTTAAAACAAAATTAGACCCTGAAAACAGGTATTTTTATGTTAAAAAGGCTTCTAATAACAACAACTTAATTTATTCATCAAATTATGATGATGGTAATAATTTACCTTTAAATGAAGTGGAATTAACAACTGAAGATCAAAATAGTTGGAGACCAAGAAAAAATCAGGCCTCTAATCTAATTGCTTTTTTAAGAACATTTAATAATGAAACTCATTTGTTTACCATGAATCAAAATGGTTCAAATGTATCTCAAGTAACATCAGCTGTTCCAGTTGCTAGTTATGATTTTAATGAGATAGATTTTTCCTGGTCATCAAATGGAGATAGATTAATATATTCTCATTATGACAAATTATATGTTATAAATAAAGATGGTAGCGGACTTCAACAAATTTACCAAACAATTGACGGAAGTTATATTACTGAATGCGATTGGAGTAATGATGAAAGTATGATTGCTTTAAAAACAAATGATAATTCTGGCTATAATGTTGCAATTTATACAATTGATATGTCAGGAAATATTTTAACAACAGTTTTATCAGGAGTTAATGGAGCTGCAGGAGGACTTAATATTTCTGTTGATAATAAGTTATTAATGTACACCTATGATATTTCTGAATATGAAAATGCTGATAATAGACAATTAGATACGGATATTTTTATCTATGATTTTGATGCAGATTTAAGTACTGATATATCATTAAATAAAGAAGCAGGAACTAATGATTTAGATCCAAGATTTTCACCAAATGAAGCCGAAGTTATTTTTGTAAATACTTCAAACGATGGTATTTCTACAAAATCTATTTACAGAATGAGTATTTCTGATAATAACGATAGATCAGCTTTATTTACCAATTCAATAATGCCAGATTGGGAATAAAATTTCAAATAATTATAAAAAAACCGAATGAAATATCATTCGGTTTTTTTATGCTTCAATATTTAAAAAAGAAAAATTACTTTTGTAGTACAACTTAACAAACCAAAAATGAGTTCAGAAATAAGTAAAAGATATAGCCAAAGAGGTGTTTCAGCTTCAAAAGAAGATGTTCATAATGCTATTAAGAATGTAGATAAAGGACTATTTCCGAAGGCATTTTGCAAAATTGTACCAGATTATTTAACAAACGATACTGATTATTGTTTAATAATGCACGCAGATGGAGCAGGCACAAAATCGTCATTGGCCTATATGTATTGGAAAGAAACGGGTGATATTTCAGTTTGGAAAGGAATAGCGCAAGATGCATTAATTATGAATATTGATGATTTAATTTGTGTTGGTGCTACAGAAAATATTTTATTATCATCTACAATTGGACGTAATAAAAACTTAATAACAGGTGATGTACTTTCTCAAATTATTAATGGTACTGAAGAATTATTACAAGATTTAAAGGAATTTGGTGTAGAGATTCATTCAACAGGTGGAGAAACTGCTGATGTTGGCGATTTGGTTAGAACTATAATAGTAGATTCTACAGTAACTGCAAGAATGAAAAGAGAAGATGTCATTGACAATGCAAATATAAAACCTGGCGATGTAATTGTTGGTTTGGCTTCTTTTGGACAAGCAACTTATGAAAAGGAATATAATGGCGGAATGGGATCAAACGGATTAACATCTGCTCGTCATGATGTGTTTCATAAATATTTAGCTGAGAAATTTCCAGAAAGTTTTGATGCTGCTGTACCAAATGAATTGGTGTATTCAGGGAATGTTAAGTTAACTGATGCTGTTAAAAACTCACCAATTAACGCGGGTAAATTAGTGCTTTCTCCAACTAGAACGTATGCACCAATTATTAAAGAAATTTTGAAAAAACATGCATCAAAAGATATTCACGGAATGGTGCACTGTAGTGGAGGAGCACAAACAAAAATTCTTCATTTTATAGATAATTTACATATTGTAAAGAACAATATGTTTGAGATACCACCACTGTTTAAATTAATTCAAGAACAATCTAAAACTGATTGGAAAGAGATGTATCAGGTGTTTAATTGTGGACACAGAATGGAATTGTATGTTTCTCCAGAAGTTGCTGATGAGATTATTAAAATTTCTAAAAGCTTTAATGTTGATGCTAAAATTATTGGAAAGGTAGAAGCTTCAGAAGTAAAAAAACTAACAATAAAAAGTGAATTTGGTGAGTTTGTGTATTTATAATTAAGTCGTTTAAAATTCGTAAATTTGCAATCCAATTAAAAGAAGAAGATGTTAGATAAGTTAAGAATAGTAAAACAACGTTTTGATGAGGTTTCAGATTTAATAATACAACCAGATATTATTACAGATCAAAAACGCTATATAAAAATAAACAAAGAGTATAAAGATTTAAGCGCGGTAATGAAAATTGCTGATGAGTATAAATTATTGTTGAATAATATTGAAGAGGCCAAAGAAATTATTGCTGATGGTTCTGATGAAGAAATGACAGAAATGGCTAAAATGGAGATGGATGATGCAACTACTCGTTTACCAAAATTGGAAGATGATATTAAGTTTATGCTAATACCAAAAGATCCTGAAGATGCTAAAAATGTTATTGTTGAAATTAGAGCAGGAACAGGTGGTGATGAAGCAAGTATTTTTGCTGGTGATTTGTATAGAATGTACACAAAATATTGTTCTGATAGAAAATGGAAGGTTGAAGTAGAAGATATTAGCGATGGAACTTCAGGAGGATTTAAAGAGATTATATTTAGTATAACTGGAAACGATGTTTACGGAGATATGAAGTTTGAATCTGGAGTTCACCGTGTGCAACGTGTACCTCAAACTGAAACACAAGGACGTGTACATACTTCAGCTGCAACTGTAATGGTATTGCCAGAAGCAGAAGAATTTGATGTAGAATTAAAACCAAGCGACATTCGTGTAGATTATTTTTGTTCTTCAGGTCCTGGAGGTCAATCTGTAAATACTACATATTCAGCTGTTCGTTTAACACATACACCAACAGGTTTAGTGGCGCAATGTCAAGATCAAAAATCACAACATAAAAACAAAGAAAAAGCAATGAAAGTATTGCGTTCTCGTTTATATGAACAAGAATTGGAGAAAAAATTGGCCGCAGATTCAGCCAAAAGAAATTCTTTGGTTGCTAGTGGAGATAGATCGGCTAAAATTAGAACGTATAATTATCCTCAAGGTCGTGTTACAGAACACAGAATTGGATTAACATTGTATGATTTATCAAACGTAATTAATGGTGATATTCATAAAATTATTGAAGAATTAAAACTAGCTGAAAATACAGAGAAACTAAAAGAATTAGGTGAAGTTTTATAATTAAAACCAATAAAATATTTAAAAAGCAAGAATGTTAAGTTCTTGCTTTTTTTGTTTTAAAAAGAATAGTTAAAAAAAAGAAAATCAATGTATATTTGCCGCTTTTACTAATAAAACAAGTCAATAATGATTACAGTTAATGATATTTCAGTTCAATTTGGGAGCACTACTTTATTTAGCAACGTTTCATTTGCTATTAATGAAAATGATAAAATTGCTTTAATGGGTAAAAATGGCGCAGGAAAATCTACACTATTAAAAATTATTGCTGGAGCAAAAAAACCTACATCAGGATCAATTTCAGCACCAAAAGAAGCGGTAATAGCTTACCTTCCTCAACACCTTTTGGCGAACGATAATTCAACAGTTTTTGAAGAAGCATCAAAAGCATTTGCTGAAGTTTTAAAAATGAAGGTTGAAATTGAAGAAATTAATGAAGCGCTTACAACTCGTACAGATTATGAAAGTGATGATTATATGAAATTGATAGAGCGTGTTTCTGAATTAAGTGAAAAATATTACGTCATTGAAGAAGTGAATTATGAAGCAGAAGTTGAAATTGTTTTAAAAGGACTTGGTTTTGTACGTTCAGATTTTAATAGACCAACTTCTGAATTTTCAGGAGGTTGGCGTATGCGAATAGAATTGGCTAAAATTTTATTGCAAAAACCCGATTTAATTTTATTGGATGAGCCTACAAATCATATTGATATTGAGAGTGTTCAATGGTTAGAAGATTTTTTAATAAATTCAGCAAAAGCGGTGATTGTAATTTCACATGATAGAGCATTTGTTGACAATATTACCAATAGAACTATTGAAGTTACTATGGGTAAAATTTATGATTATAAGGCTACGTATAGCCATTATTTAGAGTTAAGAAAAGACCGTCGTGTGCATCAACAAAAGGCATATGATGAGCAACAAAAAATAATACTAGAAACTACTGAATTTATTGATCGTTTTAAAGGAACTTACTCTAAAACAAATCAAGTACAATCTCGCGTTAAAATGTTAGAAAAAATGCAGTTGATTGAAATTGATGAGGTAGATACATCAGCATTACGTTTAAAGTTTCCTACATCACCTAGAAGTGGACAATATCCTATTGTTGTTAGTGACTTATCTAAAAAATATGATAAGCATGTAGTTTTTAATAATGCAAATTTAGTTATTGAACGTGGTGAAAAAGTGGCTTTTGTTGGAAAAAATGGAGAAGGAAAATCTACATTGATAAAAGCAATAATGGATGAAATTAATTTTGAAGGAAGTTTAGAAATAGGTCACAATGTTAAAATTGGCTATTTCGCTCAAAATCAAGCTTCACTATTAGATGAAGAATTAACGGTTTTTGACACGATTGATCAAATAGCGGTTGGTAATATTAGAACTAAAATTAAAGGGCTTCTTGGCGCGTTTATGTTTAGTGGTGATGATATTACAAAAAAAATAAAAGTATTGTCAGGAGGAGAAAAAACACGTTTAGCAATGATTAAATTATTGTTAGAACCTGTAAATGTTTTAATTTTAGATGAACCAACAAATCATTTAGACATGAAAACCAAAGATATTATTAAAGAAGCGTTAAAAGATTTTGACGGAACTTTAATTTTGGTTTCTCACGATCGTGATTTTTTAGATGGTTTGGCTGAAAAAGTATTTGAATTTGGAAATAAAAGAGTGAAAGAACATTTTGAAACTATAACAAGTTTCTTAGCTCTTAAAAAAATGGAAAACCTAAGAGAGATTGAAAAATAGGTAACAGTATTTAAATATTAGTGAAAATAAAAAACCCAATCAATTTGATTGGGTTTTTATATATAAGCAAGAAATTAAAAATCTATTTTACTTGATCTACGACAGCCTTAAAAGCTTCTGGGTTGTTCATCGCTAAATCTGCAAGAACCTTACGATTCAATTCAATATTATTAGCTTTTACTTTACCCATAAACTGTGAGTAAGACATTCCATACTGACGAGCTCCAGCGTTAATACGTTGAATCCATAAAGCACGGAAAGTTCTTTTTTTGTTTTTACGGTCTCTATAAGAATAAACCATTCCTTTTTCAACCGCATTTTTTGCTACTGTATAAACGTTTTTTCTACGTCCAAAGTAACCTTTTGCTAGCTTCAATATCTTTTTTCTTTTAGCTCTTGAAGCAACTGAATTTACTGATCTTGGCATAATTTCATTTGTTTTTTTGTAGTAGGCGTCAAAATTAAATTTGAACTTGTATTAGCTCTACTCCAAGGTTAATAATTAAATTCCCTGTAACTTTATTATTTTAAAGTTAACTGTTGTAAAATGTTAGCTTTATCAGATTTATGTACTAAACCATCATGAGTTAACTTTAATTTACGTTTTTTACTTTTTTTAGTCAAAATATGACTTTTAAAAGCATGCTTTCTTTTAATTTTTCCAGTACCGGTAAGCTTAAAACGCTTTTTAGCACTAGATTTTGTTTTCATTTTAGGCATCTTTCTTCTACTTTTTTATCTTGCTTATTATCTTTAACTTCTAGTATTGAAGTTTTACTTCTTTTTTGGAGCTAGGTACATAATCATACGTTTACCTTCTAATTTAGGCATTTGCTCAACTTTCCCATATTCCTCTAGTTCTGTTGCCAATCTTAAAAGTAATATATGTCCTTGATCTTTATATATAATAGATCTACCTTTAAAAAACACAAATGCTTTTAATTTTGCACCTTCTTGTAAAAACTTAATAGCATGTTTCTTTTTAAATTCAAAATCATGCTCATCCGTATTTGGTCCAAATCTAATTTCTTTAACAACAACTTTTGTTGCTTTAGATTTTTGTGCCTTTTCTCGTTTTTTCTGTTCGTACAAAAACTTTTTGTAATCTATAATTTTACAAACAGGCGGATCTGCTTTTGGTGATATTTCAACCAAATCCAGTTCTTGTTCTCTAGCAAGTGATTTTGCTTTAGAAATTGAATATACACCAACTTCTATGTTATCACCTACTAAGCGTACTTCGTCAACAAATTTAATGTGTTCATTAATTCTGTGTTGATCTTCTTTGATTATTCTCCAGGGTTTTCTGCCCCCTCTTCTCTTGATTGCTATAACCGTAAAATTTAAATTAAACTAAAATTGTTTTAATGTACTATTTATTTCTTTATTAATATATGATATAAATTCACTAATTGTTAATGTACCCATATCACCATCTCCTTGTTTTCTTACAGAAACTGTTCCGCTTTCTTCTTCTTGCTCACCTACAATTAACATAAACGGTACCTTATTTAATTCGGCATCTCTAATCTTCCTACCCGTTTTTTCACTTCTGTCATCTATAAGGGCGCGAATTTCGGAATTTTCTAGCAAATGTAAAACATTTTCGGCATATTTTTGATATTTCTCGCTGATTGGTAGTATAATAACTTGCTCAGGAGTTAACCAAAGTGGAAATTTACCACCTGTATGCTCAATTAATACTGCTATAAAACGCTCCATTGAGCCAAAAGGAGCTCTATGAATCATCACAGGTCTGTGTAATTGATTGTCTGCACCTTTATAATTTAAATCAAAACGTTCAGGTAAATTATAATCAACTTGTATAGTTCCCAGTTGCCAGCTTCTGCCTAATGCATCTTTCACCATAAAGTCTAATTTCGGACCATAAAAAGCAGCTTCACCATACTCAACAACATAATCTAACCCTTTTTCTTTGGCAGCATTTATAATTGCGTTTTCAGCCTTTTCCCAATTTTCATCACTTCCAATATATTTATCACTTTTTTCTTTATCTCTAAGAGATACTTGTGCAGTAAAATTCTCAAAGCTTAATGATTTAAATACGTACAATACTAAATCAATAACCTCTTTAAATTCTGTATCTAATTGGTCAGGTGTGCAAAATATGTGAGCATCATCTTGTGTAAAACCTCTAACCCTTGTTAAACCGTGTAACTCTCCACTTTGTTCATATCTATACACAGTACCAAACTCTGCAAAACGTTTTGGTAATTCTTTATATGAATATGGTTTGTTGTTGTAAATTTCACAATGATGTGGACAATTCATTGGTTTTAAAAAGAATTCTTCATCTTCTTTTGGTGTATGAATTGGCTGAAAACTATCTTCACCATATTTCGCATAATGTCCAGAAGTAACATATAGCTCTTTTTGTCCAATATGAGGCGTCATCACCATTTCATAACCTGCTTTTTTCTGTGCTTTTTTTAAGAAATTTTCTAAACGCTCTCTTAATGCTGCACCTTTCGGGAGCCAAAGAGGTAATCCTTGTCCAACTTTTGTTGAAAAAGCAAAAAGTTCAAGTTCTTTTCCTAATTTTCTATGATCACGTTTTTTAGCTTCCTCCAATAATGCTAAATATTCAGTTAGCATTTTTTGTTTTGGAAAAGAAACACCATAAATACGTGTAAGTTGATTGTTTTTTTCATCACCACGCCAATAAGCTCCAGCAACGCTCATAACTTTTACAGCTTTAATAATTCCTGTATTAGGAATGTGTCCTCCACGACATAAATCTGTAAAATCCGAATGGTCACAAAAAGTAATTTCGCCATCTTCTAAGTTTTCAATCAATTCAACTTTATATTCATTATTTTGACTTTTATAGAAGTTTAAAGCATCTTCTTTTGAAACTTCACGCATTTTAAACTCATGTTTTCCACGAGCCAGTTCAAGCATTTTTTGTTCAATAGCCTTAAAATCTTTATCTGAAATAATATTATCACCTAAATCAACATCATAATAATAACCATTTTCAATTGCAGGCCCAATAGTTAACTTAACATCAGGGTAAAATGAAGTAATTGCCTGTGCTAATACGTGAGCTGAAGAATGCCAAAAAGTTTTTTTACCTTCTTCATCATTAAAAGTAAAAAGTACTAAATTCCCATTTTCTGTTAAAGGTGTAGAAGATTCTACAGTTATATCGTTAAATTTTGCTGAAATTACATTTCTGGCAAAGCCTTCACTAATATTTTTTGCAACATCCATAGGAGTGCTTCCTTTTTGAAAATCTTTAACTGTGCCGTCTGGTAGCGTTATTTGAATCATACTATATTTATTAAAGTTGCAAAGGTATTAGAAAACTATTAGTTGCGCAATAGCATTTTACAATCAAAGCAATGTTTATTATAATGAGTTTAAAACTTTGGCACACCATATATTTTAATGATAAATTGAAATACCTTATTCATAAAATTTTGATTAGATGTTTAGGGTTGGATTCGGGTATACATAAGATTTAAGTTACGCACTTTCAGAGAATTGATTTAATTTGAGAAGAAACTTCAAAAAAAGAGTGATA
>Ga0209345_10001524_pt1 | contig 27430 bp, 29 predicted proteins | sample Cruoilmetagenom7_FD_187294 | JGI IMG/M metagenome (GOLD analysis project Ga0209345, IMG submission 187294) | Oil polluted marine microbial communities from Coal Oil Point, Santa Barbara, California, USA - Sample 7 (SPAdes) (version 2) | ecosystem: Environmental > Aquatic > Marine > Oil seeps ...
AAGCCATAAGAAACCTTCATTAATAATTTTATCGTAATCTGATACTTTCATGAAGGGATCATCAAGACTTTGTTCAACAAGTTGAGGAAACTCATTTTGTCCTAACATTCGTCCAGGTAATCTCCAGTCAAGGTAAAACATAGAAAAAATATCAGGAAATGGGTTTACATGCATCATGTATACTCCGCCACCTGCCATAGCTATGTCATATCCCCCTAACTTGTGATAAATCCATTCGTAAGCTTCTTGTGCTTTGTCCGGGTCCTCAACCATTTCCTGAGCTGTGACATCGTAATAGGAAACAGGTAAATAATCTATTAGCGGCCAAACGGGAACTCTATCAGGTTCCTTTAAATCTATTGCTGTCATAACTCTTTCAACCGAAGTCATAGGTTCTTCTTTAATAGGCTCCATTATTATCCCTCCTTTAACCAATTAGTTACTATTTTTACACCCTTAAATGCGTTATCGGTATAAGCATCAGCTCCCGCTTCATTCATCCACATTTCATCAACTGGTAATCCTCCTATAATGATCTTTACTTTCTCTCTCAATCCAGCCGATTTCAACGCTTCTGTTGTTTTTTTCATTGAATCAAGTGCTACTGTTAATAATCCGGAATAAGCTACTATATCTGCTTTAGTTTCTTTAACTTTATCAATAAATTTTTCGGTGGTTATATCAACTCCTAAATCATGAACTTCAAAACCTGCTGCTTGTAAAAGAGTTACAAAAATATTTTTCCCGATATCATGTACATCCCCTTTAACTGTTCCTATAACTACTACTCCCAAATTCTCGATCGTTTCGGTTCCTTCTTTCATTGCCGCTTCAAGAATTTTAGCGGATTGCTGGAAAATTTCGCCGGCCATAACTAGTTCGGTTAAAAAATATTCTTTTTTATTAAATTTTTCTCCAACTATTTCTACTCCTTTGCGTAATATATCTATAATTTCCTTTGGATTGACTCCTTCGTCAAGAACTTTTTTTATAAGCGTATAAGATTTCTCTTCTTCTAATTCTGCAATTGCTTGGAGAAGTTCTTCTTTAACACTCATTTTTTATTTTTACCTCCCATTTTCTTCTTCATAAAAGCAAAAATTAAACGCCTCATTGAAAATTTCTTACCATTTTTGCCCCAAAGAACTTTACCTATTGCTTCATACATTTCATCTTTATCGGTATAATTTGGTTTTTTTGAAAATTCTTCCATTATATAAAACCTCTTATGAGTTTATTATTATCAATAAAATTATTGTTTGATAATGATTATTACTTGTACCTTATTATTTATAAATATTAAATTTAAGCAACATCAATCTTTAACCATTTATCATTTTATTGTAATTGGATTAATCAATTATTATTAAAATTATGTAGGATTTTATCAAATTAATTATTATTAAATAGTAAAATTATCATTGATAAAAATGTCAGAAGAAAAATATAAAAAAGCAGCAAATATAATCTTAAAAGCAGGCTCGCTCCCTTTTCCGGTTAATAATACATTACTTGAAATTTTAAAACTACTCCTTTCAGAGGAAGAATTAGATTTTATAAATGCCTTTAAAAGAAAAACCTCTCAGACGATGGAACAGTTATCAAAGAGTAGTAAGTTACCAGAAGCTCAAATCTTATCGTTCATTAATTCTTTAGCTAAAAAAGGGTTTATCTTTAATCAGCCGAGCTCAAAAGGTTTAATGGTCTATAGATTAATGCCAATAGTAATGGTCGGCGTCTTCGAATATCTTTTTATGAAAAAAATCGAATTTTCTGAAACCGAAAAGAGAATAGCAAAAATGTTTGAAGTCTATTTTGACGAAATAGCGGATTTTATTCAAAAAAATTACGACGTGGTCTTACCCGTTTTTGAGAAAATGCTTCCAATAGATAGAACCGTACCGAATCTAAATGAAAGCGTTCAAGGAGCTGAAATAAACATCTCCATCAATGAAGCTATAGAAGTTCCTGAAGAAATAGTTTTACCAATTCAAAAAGTAGAGGAAATTATTGAGAAATTCGATGATATCGCAGTAGGGCATTGCTTTTGCAGGCACCACAGAGATTTACTAGGAAAACCATGTAAGCAAACAGACCTTAGAGAAAACTGCTTTACTTTCGGTAAATCGGCAAAATACGTAATTGAGCAAGGCTTTGCTCGTTTTGTATCAAAAGACGAAGCGCTAAAAATAATGAAAGCGTCTGAGGAAGATGGATTAGTGCATAAAGCCTTTCATCCACATTCCAATATAAGTAGAGACGAGACTAGCATATGTAATTGCTGCTACGATTGTTGTGGGACAATTGAATGGTGGAAAATGGGGTTAGCTGCTTTGATTAATTCAACCAATTATTTAGCACAAGTAAACGAAGATTTATGCGTGGGATGCGGAACATGCGTTGAATATTGCTCTGTAGATGCCATTGAATTAGACGATAATAATATCGCAAGGGTTAAATCTAAATATTGCATCGGATGTGGCGTTTGCGCTCATTTTTGTCCAGAAAACGCAATCTCGCTTTTAGAAGGTATGAGGAAAGTCTTTGTACCTCCTCCTAGGTTGAGAAAATAAACTCTTATAACTTTAGTGCTAATAATTTTTATTTTTATTAATATTATCCTTTAATCTTTTGTTTGAATATATCTATTGTATCTGAAATTTCAGTTAATCTTATTGAAAACTCTTTTGGTTTCGCTTTCTTTAAATTTTCAAAATTTTCAATAATTTCTCTAAATTCGTCAATCCAAATTTTCATAAGCAATTCGTTTTCTTTTCCTTGAATTATTTTCCTCAAAGCTTTGGTTATTGATGTACTAATTTTATCTGTGAGTTTTTTCTCGTTTATCGTGTATGATATTCTCAAAACATCCTGTTGGGTTTTAAGAATTTCAATGTCTTTAGTCATTTGAGATTTATGTATTAGTAGTTGTTCGTTAAATTTATTAATCATATCCATAATGATTTCTTCTTGTGTTTTAATAGTTTGCTCCATTCTTTCTTGATTAAACGAGATATCTTTTCTTATTGCTGAAATATCTTCTTTTGTTGATTTTATAGAAAATTCTAATTTATTCATTTGATTCGTTAAATTTTGAATAGTTTCAGAGAATTTTTTTACAGAATTTATTTTATCTTGAACTTTTTCAAATCGTTCTTCTAAATTTTTTACTCTTTTTGGGATGCTTTTTAACGAATCGATTGCGCTGTTTAATTTGTTTGTTTGCTCAATTAAATTATTAAAATCCTTAGGGGTAATTTCTTCTAGTTTATCTTTTTTAGGAATTTTGACCACCCTTTATATTTTTTTCTGCTTTGGTTTTACTAACTTCTTCTATGGATTGTAGTTCTAATATTGAGTTTAGTTTTAATTCGAAATCCTTTTTAATATTTGTCAGATCATCCAAGGATTTATCGATATTTAATACAAGTGAATCAATTGGACTTTTTTTTAAATTATTAATAATATCTGAAATCAGCGCAATGTTACTACCGAAGGCATTAACAACATTTTCCTTAATTAAATTAATATCTAAGTTGCTATGGTTGATTTTTTTAAGATCGGTGATCTCTGTAAGAGTACCAATGTCATTCTCAGAAATCTTAATATTTTTTTTAATAATTTTTGGAGTAATAATTCTATGAAGCGTACTTGAATCTATTTCTTCTAAATTAATAATCAAATTTTTCAATTCTTCCTTATCTTGCTTAATTGAGTTAAGAAACTGTTCATAAACTCCTTTAAATTGAAAGTTATTACTTTCTTTTTCTAATTTTTTCAAAAAATCTGATACAACTAAAGAAAATACCTCAGAAATATTATCTTGAGACTTCGCTGATACGAAAATAATGGGATATCCTTCAATTTGGTATTGGCGAATATTATTTAAGAGAATTTCAGATTCTTCTGGTTTAATCAAATCTGATTTGTTTCCTATAAAATAGGTAATACAATCAGGAGAAAAATTAGCTAAATTTTTAATATATGTTTTTTTGATTTCTTGTAATGATTCTTTGGGGTTACTTAAGTCAAAAATCAAAAAAGCGACGTCTAAATTGCTGAAAAAGACTGGATTCAAAGGGTTAAAACTTCTTTGACCCCCTATATCCCATATGTTCAATCTAATATGAATATCTTTTAGTTTATACTCCTTTCTTGCAATATTTGACCCTATAGTTGGGATGTACATCGAGGGAAAGTCTTTACCGACAAAACTATTCACGATTGAGGTTTTACCAACGCCCCAAAGTCCTACAATAGTGAGTTTGATGTTGATTTCAGAGATAATCATAATTACTTACTTAATAAAAATATTTAATTTAATAATTTAATAGAATATAACAAGAGATTTATTTAAATATACTCTATCTAAAAATGCTCATTTATTATTTTTAACTGAAAATTTCTTAATAGCGTAAACAATTCGTTGAATTGCCGTAATATTAGTGCCAATGGCAAGAAAAATCATAGTCCACCAGATAGCAGAGGGAAACCAGATTTGCAAAATCGAACCTATTAAAATAATTGGCACTCTATCCGTTCTCTCCAATAATCCCACGCCATATAAGTTTGGCACGCCTAAAGCTTCAATTCTAGCTCTGGTATAAGAAGTCAAAAAAGCTCCAACAAGGGTTAAAAACCCAATCAACACATTGGTATAACCACCAAGTATAATTCCAAAAAAAAGAAAAAAATCTCCAATTCGGTCTAATGTAGAATCTAAAAATGCCCCTAACAATGTTGGTCCTTGAAGTCGAGCTATTACACCATCTAACTGATCTAAGAATTCGACAAGAAATAAACAAATTATAATTAAAATTAAATTATGTAAGATAAACCCAAAAAAAGCTAATATTGCGAAAAAAAGACCAAATAATGTTATTGCATTTGCCGATATTTTGGTTAATTTTTTACCGAGAGGGAGCAATAGTTTCTCTGAGAATTTCTTAACTCGTAATAACATCTTGTTTTACAACAATCTAATTAAAAAGTTGTATTATTTTTTAAATAAAAGATTTATGGTAATTTATAATTAATTAGTCCTTAAAATCATGAATAAAAAAATAAAGAAAATGTAATTGAAAAAGAAATTAGAATCCATAAATAGGATAAAACTTCTTTTCTATATATTCTATGAAATAGTTTGGATTTAAATCTTCCCCTGTGATTCTTTTAATTAATTCATTTGCGGGATAAATTTTACCATATTGGTGCACATTTTCACGCAAATAAGTTAACAAGTTTGAAAAGTTTCCGTTTTCGTATTCGTTGGGTAAGGACGGATTCTTTTTAAGAGCATCCCTATAAATCTGGGCGCCATATAAATTTCCTAAGAAATAGGTTGGGAAATACCCAAAATATCCAGAACTCCAATGAACATCTTGTAAGACACCATCGGCATTGCTTGGTGGAGTGACCCCCAATAGTTCTTCCATCTTTTCGTTCCATAACTCCGGTAGCTCACTAACCTGTACTTTACCTTCTATAATGTCTTTTTCCATTTCAAATCTGAGAATAATGTGCATACCGTAAGTAACTTCATCGGCTTCCACACGGATCAATGAAGGTTGCACCGTATTTATACTTCGATAAAAATATTCCATTGATTTATTCTTTAAATTATTTGGAAACCTTTGTTCTAGTTTTGGATACCAAAATTTCCAAAACTCTTTACTGCGTCCAACCATATTTTCCCACATGCGAGATTGAGATTCGTGGATACCCATCGAACAGCCGTTTGCTAAAATAGTGTCGTGGATTTTTTCCATAAATCCCATTTCATAAAGAGCGTGTCCACATTCGTGAATAGTTCCAAAAAGGCACATTGGGAAGAATTTTTCGTTAATTCGCGTAGTAATTCGCGTATCAGATGATGACAAAGATGTTGTAAATGGATGTGCAGATTTATCTTGACGGCCATGTTCGAGATCAAAATTAAGTTTTTTTATAACTTCAATACTAAATTTCCACTGCTCATCAGGATTCCATTTTTGCGTGAGGATTGAAAAATCAGGTTTATCGCTTGAAGAGTCCAATTTTTTAATAATTTTGTTGAGTTTCGGTTTTGATTTATCAAAAATGTTTGCAATCCAATCGTATGTGGCACCTGGTTCGTAGAGATCTATTAAAGTCGAATATGGGTCGGGGTGCGTATCTAATTTTCTAGCGACTTCAATTTGCAGACCAATCATCTTTTCTAAAAGTGGTTGAAAAATCGAAAAGTCGTCTTTTTTCCTCGCTTCCACCCATTTACTATGGCCAAGAGAAGCAGTTTTTGCGATTTCTTCCACTAATTCGGTCGGTAATTTAACTTCTTGCTCGTATTCTCTTTTGGCCTCGCGTAAAGTAGCAGCATCAATTAAATTTAAATCTAGCTTCTCAGCATTCTTTATTAACCTTCCAATTTTATCGGAGATTAATCGTTCGTGCACAATTTTACTCATGAGTGCACTTTGCGCTGCTCTCCCCTCAAATGATCTGGGAGGTAAATTTACTTGCTCATCCCAACCTAATAAAGCACGGATATAATTAAGACGCGTTATTTCGGTAAATTCTATTTTAAGTTCTTCTATAGCATTCATCTTGAATAACTTAGTTTAATATTTTTTTTTAAATTTGAGATATATAACTTATATTATATATTAGATATATCCCTAATAAGAGTCATGTTTTACAAATATTTCAGCTGCTAACTCGATATCCTCTATAGTAAGAGGTCTCGCCATGCTTTTCTGTAACTCAGTTATCAATTGTAAGCATAACTTTAAACTTAGCGAGCTTCCTTTCTTTTCGATCATCATTTGAAGCTGGCTAGATAATTCCTCACCAATCTTTTTCTCTTCAAGTATAGGTCGTTTTTCTTCAGGAATAACCAAGTTTATATCAAGCGTGATATCTTCTTTATCTAATTTATCTTCTTTTGTCTCAACTGCAGAATCAAATTTTGAAAACAACATTAAATCTCCTGCTTTTTTCTCTATTTTTTGCGATGTTTGAGCTTGACGAGTAGTTTTTGGTACTTCTGCTGATGGTGGTGCTTTTACATCTGATTTACTTGAAGGTAAAGGTTGCACTTTAATACTTTTAGAGAACTGAATTTTTCCAGGGATTTCAAATTTCATTTTCATATCTGATTTCTTTCTTAGTTCAGCTTGCTTGTTTACTCTTTTTTGTAAATCATCTAAATTTTTCTTGAGCTCATTAATGTAAGTAAAATCTTGGTAGTTGTTACATATTTTAATCAATTCTTTATACTTAGAAATAGCGAGTACTAAGTTTCCATCTTTTTCTAGATTTTTAGTTTCATTAAACAATTCTGTAAAATAATGAGGTAACAGTTTTTTTAAACTCAACATTTTAGAAATTAGGGATTTGATTTTTTCTTTAGTGTTCGCTTCGATTAACGAAATTTCTTCAAAATGTGGAATATTTAATTCGTTCTTTATAAGTTTAATATCTTCGTCACTAACTAAGTCCCGCTTATTTCCGAGAATTAGTAATCTTGATAATTTACTTTCTTGGTTATGCAAGTTTAGGAAGTGATTAACCACTCGCAAATGGTAATTTGATAAATCAAATAATAAGATGGCCAAATCAGAGCCTTTTATAAATTTTGACCACAGAAGTGAGAAGTTATCTTTAAGCGCAAAATCCCAAATATCAAATTTTAGGTTGTCAACCTTATACATAGAAGCTTTAGCAAAATTCATAATTGCGCGCTCGTCATCACTTTTTAACATATTATAAAGCAAAGTTTTTCCTGAATTAGTTGGACCTATAATTGTAATTTTTGAGTGTAATTCGTATTGTAGTTCTCTCAAAAAATCTACGAATTCCCGCTTAAGATTATTTGAAGTTTTTATGTCTAACGGATTTGGGAACAACTCTTTAAACTTTTTGGTCGTATTTTCTATCGTTGGACCAACATAGTCAAGATTGTCAACCAAGTCGGTTATAAATAAAAACAAAACATTTCCCTCTGATTTGTGAAATATTTGAAAATGTTCTGATACCGGACGATGAAATATTTTACCTGGCATTGGCATTTCGATATAGGATTGAATAATTTTTAATACATTATTCAACTCGTCTTCTGTTAGAGCTAATGCATACGTATGATTGTAAACAATTTTTTGATTTACAAAAATGTGAATTTGCCTAAGCATATTCTTCCTCTTCCAGTCTTAATTTTTTAAGGAAATCTTTTTATTAGCCTTAATAATTATTAGATAAAACTTGCTAATATAGTTTTCATTACATTCAAGTAATTTTAATTTTTGGTTTATTTTTATTATTTATAAGGAGAATAAAGAAATTATTACTTAGCATATATTATATGGATAAAAGGATTTTTGAAAAGTAATAGAAAAGGCATTAGAGATTTACTATGGAATGAATATTTCTAAAAACTAAAAGTGCTATAGAGATTTTTTCACAAAATTTAACTTTTTCTTTTCATTTTATTTAGTAATTGCAATTTCAATAATTTAAATTCTCGATAATGCCTTTAGAACAAAATCACATAGCAAATTTTCTCAAAGACAAGGATAATTCAAATCCTAGATATAAATCTGAGTTGTTCAACCTTCTTAGAGATAGGATTGATGAATTATGTGAGATTTGTTCAAAGGATCGTATCCGAAATGTACTTAATCCAATGTGCCATCATCGTTTTTTACTTGGCTTAAGACTCTTGAATGGTCTAGGAATTGAAGACCAACCTGAATTCTGTTATGATGTTCACAAGGACATTGTTTTTCGGGATTTTAGGAATAAAACGGTAATATACAAGCCAAACGATGCGTATTTGTATTTAATAGATTTTTTTGACAATTTTTTTCACGGGGGATATAGACGTCTGAATCTATTGTTCGCTAAAAAAGATTTTAAAGTAGTTAAAAAAATTTTTGACGATAGAATAAATAATAGAGATGAAAACTTTCAATATAAATTAACCGACGATGAAAACTTTATGGTATTCAAGTACGATGAGAAAATTCATGTTATTTTTATTAATGAGAATTACGCTCTCTGCAACGCTACTCGAGAATATGTTAAAGATTTAGAACTCTTATTTGGATTATGTAAACTCTTCGCACGAATTTATTTCCCAGAAATAAAGTTAAAATTAATTCCAAACAACTGTATTGAGATTAAAACCATAATTCCAAAAGAAACCCTTCAAAAAATAAGCTCTACAGAACCTACAGATGAAGACTCTAAGCGAGATAAATATATATGGAATGTTTTCCCTAGTGAGCTTGATACGTTAAGTCAGTTTAGTAACGAAATAAACATATATTTAGACAAAAAGAAAGATTTGGCAATAAGGCTTCATATTGGTATAGAATCTGAGGCCATCCTCAATCGACCTAAGCGCTTTTTATTACGCTATAGAGATTTGAGATTAGTATTTAACATTATTTATCGTTTGTATAACGATTTCTATATACTGCACATTTAATATAAAAATTATATAGGGTTAAAAAATAAAATAGTTATAAGTTGGTTAAAATGAGTGATAAGGACCAAGAAAATCCAGAAATTACCAAGATAAAAGATTTCGTGAAAGATGGTAGAATAGACGATGCGGTTAAAATTATTGCACTCTATCTTGGTGATTCAACTCAAGATGATTATACAGAAAGACTTGAAGATATAATCGAAATGCTATTGTTGCTCCATGGTGGACAAACCGTCTTAAGGTTTCTAATAGAGCAATTAGTTATTGATATCCCATCTTTATTGGAGAACCTCTCAAAGCGCGATTCTGTCTTAAGATATAACTTTCTTTTGCTCGTAAAAACGATGTGTGAGCAAGAATGTTCTATTCTTCTTCCCTATAGTGAAGATTTGTTAAGTTCTGAAGATCCAAATGTTAGAGAAGCAGTTTTACAGCTCATAATTTTTATGGCAGGAGGAGAAAATAAGATCGATGACGAATCGTTGATTGGAAAGATCTCTAATACTTTAACTGATGAAAAAGAATTCGTAGTTGAGAAAGCAGTTCAAGCGTTACAAGTTATAGGAAGAAATAATCCATCCTTAGTCACTAAAATAATTACTCTTAAAGTTAAAGAATATCCCGAGAACGATGAATTAAAAAATGTAGTAGATATTGTGCTAAAATCAATTGTTACAGTTGAGAAAATCGATGAATTAGTTGAAGATAGTGAGAAAAAAGAAATTACAGATAAGGATTTAATAGAAAAAGAAGAGGCAGAAATTATCGATAAGGAACTCGAATTAAAAAAGAAAGAAATAGAAATCAAGAAAAAAAAGTTGGAATTAGAAGAGAAAGAAAAAGAAATAGAAAAGAAAATTATTCAAGAAAAGGAAAAAACACTAAAATTAAAAGAAGAAATCATTGAACAAGAGAGTAAAGAAGAATCTGATCTTGTTCAGATTTCAGACGAAATCCCCAAAAAAGTAAAAAAGAAATTAATGAAAGAAGAATTTGAAATTCTCGATAAAGAAATCCTTCTAAAAAAGAAAGATTTGGAAATTAAAAAGAAAAAACTGGAATTAGAATTTAAAGAACGCGAGATAGAAGAGTTGGCTATAACAGAGAAAGAGAAAAACTTGAAGCTCAAAGAAGAACTAATAGAAAAAGAAAGTGAATTATCGCAGGTAGAAATCGAATTACAGAAAAAGAAAATCGAAGAGAAAGAGAGGAAAATTTTAGAAGGCGAGCTTGAAAGAGCAAAAGAAAAAATAGAGAACCTTGAAAAAGAATCTGAAGATGGCGAAGACTAATTTTTTAAACATCTACTAATTTCTATTCTTTTTCTTCGTCCTCATCAACCGCATCAAAATTAATGCTTGAACTTGGTTTATTCTCACTTATAGGCGTTACATATAATCGTTTTACAATTGCTCTTATAGTCTCTATTTTTAAGCTATCGGGTGGTAAGCTTTTTTGGATGTCCTTTGCGAGTTTGTAAGCAAGTTCTATATATTTTAAATCCTCGAGAAATTCTACGATTTGTATCTTATAATCGTTATCATCGACTCCAGATCCATATTCCAACAATTTTTCTTTCAATAGAATATCAATTTTCTCAGTCCTCTCAAGGTAACGCACTTTTTTAACTAACTGGTTGAATGAATTGAAAATATTGTATAACTCTGAACGGGAATATTCATCTATATTTTTTAAAACGTAAAATAAAAAGAGTTCTGCTTTTTCGTAACGTTTAATTTTCAAAGTCATTTCTAAGAGATCAAGAAGTGCTTGTTCGTAAAGAAATTTACTTTCGATATTTGGAACGATTTTTTCAAACATCCAATCAATGAGGTTTGGTTGATTAAACTTTTCTACAACATCAATTAGGAACTTAATTACAGAAAAATAAAGTTTAGCATTTTCTGTTTTGGTAGCTGTTAGAAACGAAACTAAGGCATATTTGATTCGTCCCATAGCATCTTCCAAATTAATTGGAGTTTCGGCGAATTTATAAAAAGCCGATTCTAAGATGGGTTGGATTTTATCTCTATTTTTAAAATCGTAAACAAAATACTCGCCCCAATTTGGACCAACTTTTTCAACTCCTTTTTTCTCTACTTTTTTAGTTTTAACTGGTTTGGGAGTTCTCGGTTTAGACTCTTTAAATTTTTCTAATTGAACTTTTGCTTCTTCTTCAGTTAAAAATTCAAGAATAATTTTGTTTTTCTCATCCGGAACCATGATTTTAAAGAAAACCTCCTCACCTTCGTTAAATAAAGCTTCCCTTAATTCTTTTGGAAATGTTATACCCGTTTTAGTTTTTTTTATAATGTCCTCAAAAAAAAACCCATCTTTAAGTTTCTTCTCTTCTTGTGCCATATTTATTCTTAGGAAATATGTTTTTTTAATTCTATCTTGTAATACTGATAAAATTTGTTAATATTGTTTGTGTATAAACAATGTGGATGAGAGCTAAATTAGTGTTAAATGGTTTTACCCTGTTGTATTTACTAATTCTACCCCTCTAACATCGTAATTTTTATCTATGAAACAAAGGATCGCATGTCCTTTATGAGTGTAGACAAGTGGTACCGGATATGATTCAGAGTTTTCAATAAAGCTTTTTTTTACCGAGATTGGGAGTATTGTATTGCATACCATGCATGATACCTTAATTTCATGGACCAAATCGAGTGAATTAAAGGTTTTAATTATTTTCTTAATTTCTTCTTTAAATGGATTAAACACAGCTATAGAAAAGTTTCCATATTTTATGTAAGAATCGATGTCATATGTCTCGTTAAAAACTTTTGAAACTTGTTCTATTAAAGCTTCTAACAATTGAAATTGAATCTCTGTATTAGATCCTATTGTGTATATTAAATTTTTTAACCGTATATGAACAATTTTCATATTTCCTCTAAATATGTGAAAGAAAATATTACTTACAGGATTTTTTTTAACGATATTTAAGTCTAAGATATAACTTTTTAACGATCCTGGAGGTTTCCACTCAAATATAGTAAATTCTTCTGTACTGATGTTTACGAACTCGAGATTAAGCAATATTTTCGTATAGTCTACCATTCAAATCAGCTTGTTTTCTTTTATATTAAATTTATTTACTATGTTTTCTATAAAAATTAACTCGACTTGACTAGATATTTATTATTTATAATAAAAATACCCTATTATAATGATTTAAATATATGTAAATTACAAGTAGAGAATGTTATAGAAGAAATTAAAAAAAATAGTTTTTATTAGATTGGATATTTTCCGGATGCTTTTAGAGTTCTCATAATAGCCTTCATGTTGTTTATTCGTAATTCACGGGGAATTTCACAGCCAAATGCTAGCCAATATCCGCCTCTTTCAGCAGCTATCTTTAATTTATTAGTGCAGTCATCTGAAACTTGTTTCGGATTAGCAAATGTAAGTTTCTTATAATTTAGGTTGCCCATTATCGTTACTTCTCCGCGTAAAATCAATTATTGCGCCTTATTTCCGGAAATGTTTCAAAGTTTACACAATAGGGCAAAAGCGAGCGCCTTAAAACAAATATTTACCGTACTTGGTTTGCTTTTTGCTTTTTTATTACCGACATTCATAATTCCTGATTTAACAGACAGTGCTTATATAACTGAATATATGTACGCTGGAATCGTTATGAGCGTTATAATCTTCATAGGAGCAATTATTATGATAAAATTTGGAATAAGCGAAAGAACAGAATTTTCCGAAGACTACAAAACAGCACCATCAATAATTACCTCCCTAAAGTTTTCGCTGAAAAACAAATCTTTTAGGATATTTATTATTATGAATGTGGCATATTGGTACGTCGTAGGTATGCTTCCAATGATCGCACCCCTTTATGGGAGATTCGTTTTGGGAATAAATAATGCAATGTTATTAGGTATATTGTTAGGCCTTACTTTTATTTCAGCGGCTTTTTTTATGGCATTTTGGCGCTTTATCATTGGTAAGTTCGGGATGAAAAAAGGAGTCATGATCTCTATGGTAGTTTTCATAATTTCGTTATCCCCGTTTATGTTTATTTTCGATATAACAATTGCTTTAATCGCGTTTATTATTGTGGGAATAGGAATATCTGGGGCAATATATTTTGGAGACATCCTTCTTTCGGCAATTATTGACGAAGATGAATTAATAACGGGTACAAAAAGAGATGGCGGTTATTACGGTATAAATGCTTTACTTACTAAATTATCTACGATTTTGGTAATTCTTAGTATTAATGTTGTTTTCAATAGCGTTGGATGGGCCACTTTTGACCCGGTAGGAACGACAGAATACACTATTTTTGGACTTAGAAGTTTGATGTTCATTTTTCCCGCTGTTGCGTTGATAATCGGATTAATAGCAATTAGAAAATTCCCACTTACAAAAGAAAAATATGAAACAATAAAAGTTAAGCTAGAAGAATTACACGATGAAAAGCGAAAGAAAACCCGTAATATTTAACTTTTTTTTTAATTTAAATTTAATACTAATACTAAAATATATTAGTTATTGAAAAATGGAAATTTTGAAATTATGAATTTTGCAAAGATCAACGATTTAAAATTGTCTTATAGCATTTTCGGAACTGGTTTCCCTGTAATCTTTATTCACGGTTATGGTGCAAAAAAAGAAATATGGAAAACACAAGTAGTAGATATAAGTAAAAAATTCCTAGCCATCACATTTGACCTCCGAGGAACTGGAGAGTCAGATCGACCGAATATTCCATACACCATGAATATGCTAGCTGAAGATGTCAAGGGTTTAATGGAGTTTCTTGGTATTGGAAAAGCTCATTTAATAGGTCGCTCCTTTGGCGGAATGATTGCCCAACATTTTGTACTTCAATACCCCGAAAAAGTCGAAAAATTAATCTTGATCGCTACAAACTTCGGACGAACTGATCCAGATTGGGTAGAAATTCCTAAAAAAGGGCGCCTTGAAGAGATCGAGACGATTAAACAAAATCCATTAAAGGCTTTTAAGCAAAAATCACGTTGGGTCTTTCATGTAAAGTTCAGAAAAGAGATGGAAGCTAATCCAGGCAAAAAGTTTTTTGACATTTTTTCTATGGAAGATTTAATTAGAGAAAGCACGATTAAGCCATCAAGACCCCAAGACATAATAAATCAAGCAAAGGCTATGGAAACACATTATACTCTAGAAAGACTACATGAAATTAAAAATGAAACGCTTCTGATAGCTGCATCTCACGACCGGCAAATTCCTGTTTCAGTTATGACTGAAATGCATAGAAGAATCCCTAATAGCGAATTAAAAGTTATTAATGAAGCAGGTCATTTTATGACGCTTTCAAGAGCGTCAGAAGTTAATGAGATAATTCTAAACTTTTTAAATATTTAATATTTCTTAATTATACTAATTATTTTTAAAGAATTTTTTCCATATTAAACAAATAGATTTTTATATCCATAGAATAAAACTCTTTATTATACAATTCTAAATTATTGATAATCCTTTTTTTACTTAAATTCATCAAAAATTTACATTTTAAATATAGGGTCAACATAATTTGATTTATAAGTTAAACTAAATTTAGGCGAAAAATATGAATAAAGAAGATATTTGTTTTATGTCTGCGATCGATATGTTCGATGCAATAAGAAGGCAGGACCTAACTTCACTAGAGATAACAGAAACAATTATAGAAAGAATTGAAAAAATTAATCCAATAACAAATGCCTATTGCACAACAACATTTGACTTAGCTCAAGAGATGGCAAGAGAAGCAGATGATAAAGTAAAAAAAGGAGAAAAAATAGGATTATTAAATGGTATTCCTACTTCAATTAAAGATTTAAATCCAGTAAAGGGAATTAGAACTACTTATGGCTCCAAAATCTTTGAAAATCATATTCCTGACGCTGACGACATTGCAGTTCAAAGATTAAAAAACGAAGGATGCGTAATCTTAGGAAAAACTAATACACCTGAATTTGGTTTCAAGGGAGTTACAGATAATTTAATATTCGGATATAGCCGCAATCCATGGAACTTAGACTTCACAACGGGAGGGTCAAGTGGTGGAGCAGCCTCATCAGTTGTTTCAGGACTAGGGCCTCTAGCACAAGGATCAGATGGAGGTGGTTCAATAAGACATCCTTCATGTTTTTGTGGAGCATTTGGTCTTAAACCAAGTTTTGGAAGGGTCCCGCGATATCCCAAACTTTTTCCAATGGGTTTAGATTTAGCTGTAATTGGTCCAATTGTTCGATATGTTAAAGATGCTGCATTAATGTTAGATGCGATGAAAGGTCCATTTGAACGCGATAAAGCTACATTACCCAAAGATGGATTTAGATACATTGATAAAATAAGTGAAGTTCCTGAAAAACTAAAAATAGGTTACTCCCTAGATTTAGGGTACGCAAAAGCAGTAGACATTGAAGTAGAGAAGAGTATATTAAATTCGGTAGAACTGTTTGAAAACTTTGGGTGGAGCATCGAACCTGTTAAAATGAAAATGCGAAAAGCTCAACTTTCATTTAACACAATTTGGACTTCGACATTAGGATATAATCTGAAACCATATTTGAAAGAATGGGAAGATAAAATGGATCCCGATTTAGTAAAATTAATTAAAGCAGGTTTAGGTTACGATGGAATGGCCCTACCAAGAGCAATAGCCATTCGCGCCCAAATATATGAAACTATTTACAAGATTTTCAAGGATTACGATATTTTTGTAACTCCATCGACAGCTATTCCCGCCTTTAAGGTTGGAATTATGTTTCCTTCGAAAATAAATGGAATAAATGTTTCTCCAACAGCTTGGATGCCGTTTTCTTTCCCGTTTAACATGACAGGTCATCCTGCAGCAAATATTCCTAGTGGTTGGTCAAACAATGGATTACCTATCGGGATGCAGGTTGTCGGAAGAAGATTTGACGATTTAAAAGTTTTACAAGTATCAAAAGCTTTTGAAGAAATCGCACCTTGGCAAGATAAAAGGCCTAACTTCAATTAATTTAATTTAATTCTTTTTTTTATTTTTATTTTCTTTTTAAACAAAATTTTTTACATCAAATTAATTTGCTAATCACAACTTAACTAAATAAAAGCGATAATAATATGAATAAGAAACTTTTAAAAAGGGATTTATCCACTTTCCAAGAAACTCAAATAGCAGAAGAATACCGCAACTTAAACTTTTCTATTGTTCTAATTCAACCAGAACATGCTGCAAATATCGGATCTATCGCACGAGTAATGAAAAATTTTAATTTTAAAAGTTTAGTAATTTTTGACCCTATAGAAAAAGTAGAAAAAATTAAAAGTTATAAAACTCAAGGGTACGCCATGCACGGTAAAGAAATCTTGTTTAACTCTGAAATTTTAACTTTAAAAGACAAAAAAGATTATATTTCCAAATATAAAGAATTATTGAAGCGTTTTGATTTAGTAATCGCTACTACGGCAAAAGGAAAACATTTTAGAAACATTAGGAGGTTAGCTACCTTCCCAGAGGACTTAATACTACCGATTTCCGAAAATCCGTTACAAATTGCTTTAGTTTTTGGAAAGGAATCGCATGGACTAACGAACGAAGAGATTGAAGTTGCTGACATTTTGTTGAGGGTCCCTACTAGCAATTTATATCCTACCTTAAACCTTTCTCATGCATGTGGCATTATATCATACGAGATTTTCAAAAAAATTAATGTTATTAATATCGGTCGAGGAGAAAAACCCGTTTTGTTGGCGAATAAGAACGAGAAGCAGGTGCTTTATGATATTATCAAAAAATTAATTACGAAATTGAAAATTCGCACATATAAAAAAGAGAACGTTTTCTTCGCATTTAAAAATGTGTTTGAAAGATCATTTATATCTAGGAAAGAATTAAGCCTCATGTTAAGTGTATTTTCAAAACTAGACTCGTTAATAAAAAATGAGAAAAATAAATAAAAATTAAAATATCTATAGCGCCCTATAGTATCGTGGTTTTTTGTTATGAGTTACATATATTTTTTCGGGCATGTCATTCAAAATTCGTCTAATAACTTTGGCGAGAGCATTATGAGTCTCATATCCCATAGCACTTGCCCATTCACTGGCTGTAGAAACTCCTAATTCCTTCAATTTATCCAAACACATTTGTTCAAAAGTCCTGGGAATTACTTTTTTTAATTTTAACGTTTTTTTCTACCTCACTTTTTAGTTATCTTATTTTTTTATTTATCCTAACGCAATCAGCTTTTTTCTATATTACATTTTCTTATCGAATTAAAATCAGAAGAAGATCTATTTAAAGAATGATGTCGTTCATCTGGAATCTAATACATGTTTTATGTAATAGGTTTCTTTTTTTTTTAAAAACTGATATCGTTGATATTTAGCTGTAAATTTGTTCTTTTTGATAAACTAGTAAATTAAAGCAGACGATCTTGATATTATCAACGATTCTAAAGAGCATAAGAAATATTAAATTATCTATAGGAATATAAGTTTTTTTATTTTGATCCGAATAGTTTTACAAATTATACTTCGATTTAATTTTAATAGTATTTAAATGTGTATTATGATAAATAGGTATATTTGATAAAAATTAATCATACAAAGGATAATAATTAAAATTCATGTCTCAGAAAAAAAATCCAGCCGAAGAATTCGTATTTGAATTTTATGACGACGATTACGCTGAATCTTTAGAAAAAAAAGAACCTGAGATTATTGAGAAATATAAAGATATCGATTTCAAGGGTGATTTAAACGAAGAACAGCTCGTAATAGTTAATAATATTAAAGGACCGATGTTAATAATAGCGGGAGCGGGTTCAGGGAAGACGAGAACTATCGTTTATTCGGTCGCTAAATTATTAGTGTCTGGAGTGAAACCTAGCGAGATAATGCTTGTCACCTTTACAAATAAAGCCGCTAAAGAAATGATTAAACGGGTAGAAATCCTATTAGGTAAGCGACCAAAAGGTATATGGGCTGGAACATTTCATTCCATGGGAAATCGATTTTTAAGAAAATACGCTAAAACATTAGGTCTTAAGCCAAATTTTACGATTATGGACCAAACGGATTCGAAAGGCTTAATGAAACTAGCGATTAATCAAGTAAATGTTAAAGAGTTCGAAGAAAGGTTTCCGAGTTCTGTAGTTGCTAAAAATATTTTATCTTTTTCTATTAATTGTAACAAATCTATTCGCGAAGTTATACTTTGGAAGTATCCTCAATTTGATAAAGATAAAATTATTTCGAAGTTAAAAGATGTGCTTGATGTCTACAAAACTAAAAAAGCGCGCGATAATTTAGTTGATTTCGACGACCTTTTAATTTTTTGGAATAGGTTATTAGACGAAAGGATGGTTGCTAAATCAATTGCTCAACGCATTAAATATGTGTTAGTAGACGAATATCAAGATACTAACTACATTCAAGACGAAATTATTAGCAAAATTGTAAAAGAAAATCCTAATTTAAATGTTATGGTCGTAGGAGATGACGCCCAGAGTATTTACGCATTTCGAGGGGCTAACTTTGAGAATATATTAAATTTTGAAAAGAAATATAAGGATTGCAAAAGATATGTTATAACTCATAACTACAGGAGCGTTCCTCAAATACTTGACTTGGCGAACAATTCAATAAAACATAACAAAAAACAGCATAAGAAAAATATGAAACCCGCTCGCCCTGACGGTGAAACACCTTTTCAAGTAAATGTAGGAGATGAAAGGGATCAAGCTCGTTTTATCGTTAGTCAAATCTTAAAATTACATACTGACGATTACAAATTTTCTGAAATGGCGGTTCTCTGCCGAGCTAGCTTTCATTTGTTGCAAATCGAATTAGAATTACAAGCTAAAAATATTCCATACGAAGTGCGAGCAGGAATTGCATTTTTTGAAAAAGCTCATATTAAAGATATATTAGCTCATTTACGTATTATCGAAAATCCTTACGACGAAATTGCGTGGTCGCGCGTTTTTTCTATAATCTCTGGGATTGGGGGCGCTTCAGCAGAGAAGTTATTTCGTGCAATATCAAGCACAGTTAACCCTCTCGAAACATTATTGAATAAATCTTTTTTTACTATACAAATGAAAGGAGCTCGAATTCCAGAAAAAGGAAGAAAAAGAATAATCTTACGTGCGAAAAACTTAATTAAATTTACTTCTCAAGACGCTCCTGAAGAAATCATAAAAAGATTAGTAAAAGTTTTAGAGGATTATATACGATCTAAATACGAAAATTGGCAAGAAAGAATGGATGACTTGACTCAACTTGGAGTTTACGCTCAAAATTTTCCAACAATTCGGAAATTTTTAGAAACTCTTAGTTTAAACGTGTCTTCTCTTGAATCGAAATCCGTTCGAATGGGTATTCAATCAGAAGACGAAAAACCGTTAATACTTTCGACTATTCACCGCGCAAAGGGTCTTGAATGGCGAGTAGTGTTTATTCCTATGTTGTGCGAAGATTTTTTTCCCTCAAATCGAGTTATAGGAGACTCCGATGCCTTCGAGGAAGAAAGGAGGGTTTTTTATGTAGCCACAACAAGAGCGAAAGACCATTTGTATTTGGTATCACCCTCTATGGTTAGAACTTATAGAGGTTATCAAACGGGTAGATTATCACAATTTATAACTGAACTTAAACCAAATGTGTATCAGAAATCTTCTCTGAAATTTAAACCTACAAGTGAAAAAGACAAAAGACAAAATAAAAACTTAAATTCAAATTTTACAAGTGCTTTCGACATTTATAAGAAATGAAACCGTTCTAACAAGTCTTAAAAAATTGAAAGCTTTTAGCAATAAATTCCAGTCAGATTTCGAGTAATACTCAATTTGGCTTTAAATATAAAAGAAAACTTTATTTAGCTCAAATAAATCCTTATTACAACAAACATGTATTCGAAGGATTTCTTATTGTAATCATATCCATAAATTCCGTGAGTGAATTTAAAATAAAAAGATATATATAGCCTATTATGATATTTTTAATTAACGATGTCTCAATCCTATAAAGATTTTTTAAAAAAATATAATATTGACGATTTTAAAACGAAATTACAACTTACTGGACATACAAAAATTGATTTCTATAACGATATTGACAAACTATTGAGAACTATGTGTAAAATTTTCGATAAACTTTCAAATATTGCGCCTATGAGGGGGGCACAGGTATTAATGGGCTTAGCAAAATTACACGAAACAAACACCATTATAAATAAAACGGACGTAAAAAATTGTCTAAATATCGATAGATTGGAGAAATTGAAATACGCTTTTAATTATTTGGAAAATGCCGGTTATATTTCGATTGAGAAAAAAACAAAAAAATTTCATATTGTAAAATTGAACGAAGAAGATAATCCAGATCTAAAAGTATTCCGAGAAATTGTTCAAAAATATTGGAAATCTCCTTCAGAAGAAAAGGAGAAAATACAAAAATGGAGCGAGGAAAAATGAGAAATACCCTTAAAAGAATTGAGTTGAATTTTGAAAATGAACAGAGCATGTTTGATTCCCTAAAAATAATCAGATCGGAGTATCGTGAAAAAACCTTAAAATCTATTGCCTGTATAATCGCTATTTTAACCGTAGTACTAAATTATTTAATATTTGTTTATTTACCTTATTTAAATAATACATCGTTCAATTTTTTAATCTCGGGAATGAATCTCTCGATTAGAAAAATATTCCCGTTAGATTTAACTTTAAGCTGGTTGTTATTTAGCACCTCTATTTTTTTGATAGTATATTTAATAAAAACGATGTACCTTAAATTTACGCCCTCTATGATTAGATATATCAAACGGGAGACTAAACACATTGGGTTTGAATTTAAGAAGAGATTTGAAAGTGTGGGGCTTTTTATTATCTTAAATCTCGTTTCTATATTTATTTTATTTTATTTAGATACCAAAGCTCTTCACTTTGATAATACATATTTGAGTATTCTCTTTAGGAATACATTTGTTATATATCTAATTATGAGCATAACATTACCAATCGTTTGGATATTTATTAATGATAAATTTGTTATTAAAGTAAAGGAAAATGTCTTTGTACAATGCAATCTACGCTGCAATCTTAGTAAAAAGGAAGATTACAATCCTAATTTAGTAGGAATTATTTTAACCTCAAATCGCTTATGCTCTAAATTTGATAAATCTGGAAAATACATACACTCTAAAATATCAGAAAAAAGATGGTTAAAAAAAAAAGACAACTCGTCAATTTCACCATATCTACATTTTCAAGAATTTTCGGTTCCTTATAACTTTCAGAAGCAGTTTTTAAACATTACTTTAGCTCTTAGCGAGTGGGAAAATAACTACGATAGTAATCTAGATTTGATGAATTATTATTTATCAACTTCATATCCTTACTATAATAAATATATGATAAAGAAATATCCTCCTAGCGAAAACCAAATGATCTATTGGAAGTTTTTATGATAAAAGATATTCAAATTATTTCCTTTTTTTATTTATTCAACCAATAATAATTTTAAATATTAAAAGCTCTATTATTATCAAAATCGAGATAAAAGTTTAATTCATTAAAAAAACAATTTCTCTTAGACTAGTTGAAATTTTAATATATGTTTTAAAAATTTTAAAAATTAATATAAAGTTAAAAAACTCAATAAGAACTACAAAAATAAAAGGATTAGATAAAGTATTTTTGCTGTAGAATTACATACTCGTCATAATCTCTAAATTCTTCATCAACAAGCGTAGCAACTATTTCGTATAACTGTCGAAAAAGCTCTTCAGGGAAAGCTTTGTGCTCAAATACAATATCGCAAACTAACTCTTCTGTTAATATTTGTGAATTAATTGGTCGATTATGTAGTAAAAATTTCATCATGGAAGCATCTATTTTTGATTTTACAATATTCCTAATAATACTTAAGCTTAAGTCTCGCTTTGGATCTATAAAATAAGGAAAATTCATGTCATCGAGAATTTTAATATAGCTTAAAGTAGAGGTAATATTTTCAACGCAGTATTCTAACGAGCTGATTTGAATGGAAAATTTATCACAAAAATCTTTTTTCTTTTCGTGGGTTGGGAACGCAAAAGGATGTCTTGTAACCACATAATAAGCGGCTATGAAAAATTTATATAGATTATGTGGTATCTTTTCTTTAATTTTTAGATATCTATAAATTAACGAGACCGTGTCAAGTATGAAATCTTGATTGACATCAAATTGCTTTAAAAATTCTTCTCCATCTTTAATTAAGTCAACTGTTATTCTATCTTTCGTGCTTAATATTTCATAATTAGCAGAATATAATTCTAACATTTCATACACACAACCTTAACATTTACATTTTTTTCAAGGAAATATCGAAATATCACTTCGATAATATACAAATAACACTTGAATTATTTAAATGTGATGCAAATTGCATCACTTTGATGCATTTTTCACAATATTTAAATATGAAAACTTTTTCTTAAAAATTAATAAAAAATAAATTTCGACAATATTAAGATCAAAAGGTATGACGCCCGACAACAGTGAAACTAATAAAAAGAGAATATCAGTTTCTTTAGAGAATATTGACTATCAAATAATTGATGCGTTAGAGGGCGTTATAGCGAATTCTAAAGCCGCTGTCATTAATCAAATGATAAAAGAATGGATAAATCAAAATTCGGATCGGATAATGAAAACATGGGAAATAGATTTAGCTGGAATTAGAAGGCAAGTAATAGCCGAAACTAAAGGTTTATCGATTAAAAAAGATTTAAAAGATTTAGATAAAGAGATAATTAATCAACTACCTGAACTTTTTGAGACAATAGCGAGCATAAAAGCAGTAGAACTAGCGGAGATTCTCGAAATTAATCAAAAAACACTCCAAAGAGTAATATTTGGACATAGAAACGCACTTTTAAAGTTAGGTTTAAACTTAAAATATAAGGACGGTTTAATAATCAAAAAAGAATCGAACTAAACAAAAAGAGGAATGTAATAATTTGAATTCTGAAAAAATAATCGATATTTATCAAGGATTTAAGAATAATAATCACAGTGTAATGAAAAAATCGCTTAATAATATAGATATTTATTCTGGAACCGAGCAAATACAATTTAATAATCGACATCCTATTTACAGAACTTTATTGAAAATAGAGTTTGAAGATGCTATGCGTCAATATATTAAAAGAAGAAATCATAATTGATTCGATATTAAAATAATTAGGTTAAAGTGAAATGAGCTCTGGAAAAATTAAACAAGATTTTCAAGAAATACAAGAAGATTCTCTGGAGACAAATTCCGAGTTTCGATTAAATTTCTCTAAAACCATTATATCTTTTTCTGTATTCTTTAAGAAATCGAGTTCTAATGATGTTTATACTGGAGACGAAAAAATTCCTTTCAGTGAAATGGATAAAGAATATAAAGCGATTCTAAATCAGGAATTTAGGGAATAATTAAAGTAAGCTCAAAATTATTTATTCTTCTAAAGTTATTTATTGATTTATGAAAATATTTAAAAAATCGTTATTTAATTATTATTTAATATGAATTTTAAAATTGTAATTGATTAATTTTAAGGTAATTTTATGGCAGAAGAAGAAAAAAAAGAAGAAGAGCTAGAAAATGGTTATGCGTTAGATAAAGCAGAATTAGAATTATTTCACGAAGTGCTTTTCAAACGAATAATGGATGTAATGGATAAACCAGAAGTTGATTCAAATCCATTCGAGGAAATGATAAAAATTTTAAGTAGATTAAGCGAAATCTTTAGTTTTAAAAGCATGATTTCGATAATTCCTGAATTAGTAGCATATGCAATGAGATACGGTATGCTGGTAGAACAAGCTTACGATAAAAATCCTACTAAATTAAAGGAAGACGAACAAGGCTATAACGCTGAGAAAGAAGAAAAAAAGAGAAGGTCTCTTATAAAAAAGGATTTGGATAAACTTAACCTATACCTATAATCTTTATTCATTTTGTTATGGAGTAGCTAAAGAATTAAAAAGATAATAGGAAATAAAAAAAATTATTGTAATATTAAATTTTCTTCTTCTATTTTTTTTATTTTAGGTCTTTTTTTACGAATTAATTCATTTGAACCATAAAAAATAATAATTAAGATAACGATTATTCCCAACATTATCGTATAAAAAATTGGTCCTGTAAATGTGCTATTAATTGGAATGATCCAATAAGATACATTTATTGATGCATGAAAAAGCATGACAACCAAAACACTCCTACCAGTATTATTATATAACCAAGTAAATAGTATTGATATAAGTAATACTGATGTGAAAAATGCGTAAAAAGTTTGTTTACTGTGTATTGTACCAGGAGTAAAAAAAGAGGGTAAGTGCCAGAGGCTCCATAAAACACCAATAATAAGACTCGAAGATAAAGAATTATATTTTGATTCTAAACGATCAAGCGCATATCTTCTCCAACCAAATTCTTCTTGTAAAGGTCCTCCAATAAAGAAAATAGTTATTATATAAGGGATAGTTGTGTCCGATCGAGCTGTACTTAATATTTCTGCGGGAACTAGACCCTCGGTAATAATTGCTAACCATAAAGAAAAGAAACATAAAATGGGAATTAAAACAATTGCAACTACTAAATAATGAAGTTTTTCGTAATAAAATATCCCCTTCTCAATAAATCAAATGCACCTAAAGACCTTTCTTCCATATATATAAGCAAAAATCCAGCAATTGTGGGGCCAAAGGTTCCTAATACTCTTAGTCCACCCACCCAATCATCATAATAAATTGTTCCATATCCGTATATAAAGCTAGGTATCCATAAAAGCCAGGAAAATGCAAAAGTGAACAAAAAAATATAACTGAAGATTCTTTTTGTTGAATTCAAGAAAATCTGGAATAAATCAACACATCATATCTATTATTTATTAAAATTATTATATCATGTCAACCAATAAAGCTTTCTATGAGTTGAAATTTTAAATTATTAATCATTATCAAAATTCTCAATAATAAGCATAGATAATATTGCTATTGCTAAGAAATATTTTTAATAACATTTATTATTTAATGTAGCCTAAAAGTATATTAAAACTAAGTAAAATATTATAATTTGTTATATTAAAATTTAGTAAGAAATCCGTGAAAATTTTTATGAAGAAATTACAATCTGAAGGTCTTATTTTTTATATAGTAGATGTTTTTGCTGAATCTAGATACTCAGGTAATCAACTTGCTGTAGTTATTAGTGGAAATAAACTGTCAGATGAAGAGATGCAATTAATAGCTAAAGAAATGAATTTTTCAGAAACCAGCTTTATCACATCCATCAAAAATTACGATGTTAGGATATTCACTCCTAAAGTAGAGTTACCCTTTGCTGGGCACCCAACGATTGGAACGGCCTATGTATTACAGCAAGAATTTATAAAATCGAAAACGAAAACGCTATCTTTAAACCTAAAAATTGGTCAAATTGCCATATTATTTAAATACAAAGGAGAAATTACTTCTGAGATTTGGATGGAACATAAGGAGCCTACATTCAACGGTTTTTTCGCTCCCGATTTAATAGCTGATGTTTTGAATTTAAACGAAAGCGATATTGACGGCAGATTTAGAATTCAAGGCGTTTCTACTGGTGTCCCTACGATTATTGTGCCTTTAAAGTCGTTAGACGCCATGAAACGTGTGAAAATCGATCTCGAAAAGTACTACGCTTTAATCGAAAATACTCAAGCCAAAACAATATTGGTATTTTGCCCCGAAACTTATAACAAAAAGAACGATTTAAGAGTTCGTTTCTTTGCCGATTTTTACGGCGTTCCAGAGGATCCCGCAACAGGTTCCGCAAACGGCTGTTTGGCAGCCTATTTGGTAAAACATGAATATTTTGGTAAGAAAAAGATTGAAGTACGCGTCGAGCAAGGTTACGAAATGGGGAGAGAATCTCTACTTCTATTAAAAGCCGAAGAGAAGGAAGGGAAATATTTTATAGCTGTAGGTGGTAAAGCGATAATAGTTGCTAAAGGAGCTTTATTATAAGAACTATTTTAAAAAGTAAGTAATAAATCGTTCTTCTCAAATAGAACTTATTATCTAATATATCTTAATCAAATAAAAAACTCTTTCTTCGTAAATATAATCTTTTTATTAAATTAATAAAAAAAGAATTTAAACACTTAAGAGATTTCAGAGTATAATAAAATAAGAATAACAAATAAGTTCTGATATATTCTTTAAAGAGCTAGAAAGGGCAATAAAAAACATTAAAACTAAAATATAAAATACTTATTATTTAATAATATATTAAACTAAAAGAAATGCAATTTAATGATTATGTGAAAAACAATGGAATTGATTGATAAATTATTTGAAAAAGTTCATGCGAGTTATTTTTCTTTTGTAGGACTTATAGTTTTCATAATCGGACTTATCCCTGCGATGATAGTTGAACCAAATTTCAGTTTTTTTATAACTCATATAAGTGATTTAGGAGCTCCCTCCAATATTCTTTATATTTTCTTTGACATTTGTTGGTTTATTACAGGTGTCTTTATGATTTTCTTCTTGCTAGGATTTACATATTATTTACAAGAAAAAGGAGTAAAATCTAAGGGAGCGTGGGCCGCTTTTATTTTAGGTTTTCTTTCAGCTTTAGGAATGTTGGGTCTTTCAATATTTAATTCAGAAGAATCCCCAGATATGCATTTGTATTCAGAATATCTATTCTTTTTTACAGGAATTTTGTACTTATTTTATTACGCTATATTAGAATGGAAGATTCAAGAGTTTTCAAAGTTCCAAGCAATATTCAATTTGATAGTAGTATTCTTCTTCATATTATATCTAATATTATTAATAATGAATAAAATCAACCCCAGTTTTGCACCTGAGTTTCAGAGTTTTGCTGAATGGTTATTTCTTTTTGCAGATTTGTTCTGGTTCTTTGAAAATGGACTATTAATGTTAAAGAAAAAATAAATGT
>Ga0209345_10001525_pt1 | contig 27429 bp, 27 predicted proteins | sample Cruoilmetagenom7_FD_187294 | JGI IMG/M metagenome (GOLD analysis project Ga0209345, IMG submission 187294) | Oil polluted marine microbial communities from Coal Oil Point, Santa Barbara, California, USA - Sample 7 (SPAdes) (version 2) | ecosystem: Environmental > Aquatic > Marine > Oil seeps ...
TTCAGGCTGCCTTTGTCATCAATAGGATTACCAGCGCCATCGATTACTCGACCTAGTAATTGCTCATCCACAGCAACAACACTCGAGGTATTCATAGGAACTACACGAGCGCCCAGCTTGATACCTTGTAGGTTTCCTTCCGGCATTAAAAATAAACTGCCATCAGAAAAGCCAACTACTTCGGCCTCAATGGAATTGCCTTCATCATTAACAATTCGACAACGACCACCAATAGGAACTTGACAGCCGACAGCTTCTAATTTTATTCCTACCATTCTGATCAACGAACCTTCTTCCTGAAGACTGGAACTGGAAAGACCCTCAGAAATTTTGCCCAGTTGATTGGCAATACGCCCACTGCGTTCTAGTTTAAGATCAGCCAATGAGCGCATGCTTATCAACCAACACCGATAAAAGATAAATCAGTGGTATTCATTGCAGTATTGGGAAAGAACATACTTAGATATGCCTTAACGCGAGGCATTATGATATTAGACTTCAAGGTCATGTTCACAGGCATCCATCAAACCACCAAAAGCCATTTCCATTTGCTTTTCTATGGATGCATCCACATATGAAGTGGGCGTTTTTACCCGACAACCACCCGGTAAAAAACCGGGGTCTGGGACCAGTTTCCACGATTTCCCTTTCAAATTACCTTCTGCCAATTGATGCACCATTTCTACATCTGAAGGGTGCAATGAAATCTCTATTTCTCCCTCTAGAGAGGACATGGTAGAAAGTGCCTCCCTTGCCATATCCGTCACTAAATCAGAATTCGTCATCAATTCGCGACGAATAATTTGCTTGGCAATTAACATGGACAAACTTACCAGCTCCTGGGTCACTAAGTGATCAAGACTTCGGTAGGGTTTGGCCATCTCATCCAGCAAATCCGCCATGTGGTTAACAATTTGCTCTGCCTCTGCACGCCCCGATTCCAACCCTTCCCATTTTCCTGCCTGAAAGCCTCGAGATTGAGCCAATGCCTCCATCTCAGTGGTATCAAGTGGTTTGGAATGAGTAAGAGGCTGCTCAAAGAATGGGGCTTGCCAACGTTCAACTGTCTGCGCTGGATCAGACATAATTTTTACCATTAAGCCTTTTACTTCTAACCCCTTCAGTTTTAAACCCTTTAGCTCTAAACATAGTCACCACCACTGCTTCCCAATGATATTTCACCATCATCGGCTAGTTTGGTGGCAATATTCAGAATTTCTTTTTGTGCTTCTTCTACTTCAGATAACTTGATAGGACCTTTGGCTTCTAAATCCTCTTTCAGCATTTCTGCCGCGCGCGATGACATATTGTCAAAGAATTTATTTTTCACTCTTTCATCGACACCCTTGAGGGCAATCACCAGGCTGTCCACCGAAATTTCACGAATGAGTCGCTGCATACCGCGATCGTCGACATTCATTAAATTATCAAACACAAACATCAGATCATTAATTTTTTCACTCAGCTCAGTATCTACTTCTTTCATTGAATCCATTAGCTCAGTTTCCTGGGCTGAATCCATATGATTCATAATAGCAGCGGCTGAAGTCATGCCATTAACAGAGGTATGAGGGAATTTTTGACTTTTACCCAGCTGTTTTTCTAAAACCTGATCCAGCTCCTGCAAGGCTGATGGATCAATCAAATCTAGGCGAGCAACTCTCAACATCACATCAGCCCGTACTTCTTCAGGTAGTAACGGCAATACCTGGGCAGCCTGGTCACCCTCTAAAGAAACCAGCACAATAGCAATAATTTGTGGATGTTCATCCTTAATCAATCCAGCAACAGAGCGAGCGTCCATCCACTTAAGGGCATCCATCCCCTTGCTGTTACTACCTTGCATAACCCCGCTCAGCATACTGCGAGCCTTGTTTTCTCCCAGCGCCTGAACCATTACCCTTCGGGTAAAATCACCCGCACCGATACCAATAGAGTTAACATTGCTAACCTTTTCTGAAAATTCCTGAACTACAGAGGCAATTTGCTCATTGGAAACTTCAGAAAGGCTCGCCATCGCCTCTCCCACACTTTGCACTTCTTTCGGAGCCATATGCTTCATAATGGATGCAGCGCCTGTTTCGCCTACACCCAAAAGAAAAATTGCTGCCCGTTGTACACCCGATAAATCAGACTCTACTTCAGCCATCAGCTGCCACCCAGTTTTTTACTACATGTGCTACTCGTTCCGGCTCACCTTCAACCATAGTCCGAGCCATACTTAATTGTTGCTGGTACGCAGGCGCACCGCCAGGCAGTAACTGCTGTTGCTGGCCTCCCAGGGTCACCTGATCTTCACCCATAGCCATAGCCCCGTCCATGCCAGGAGCCATTCCTGCTGGGTACATACCCGGCTGCCCTTGAGGCATAGGCTGGGCTGGCGGTGGTGCTGAAGATACCTGCATCAAAGGCTTAAGCACTGTAAATATAACCAAAAGAACAGCAATACTCGATAAACCCATTTTAGCGGCCTTCCAAACCCAAGGTTGATCCATCAACGAAGCCTCTGGCATGGATTCCATTTCAGGTGGCGCTACAAAAGATGCATTAATTACGTTAACACTGTCACCTCGCTCCTCATTAAAGCCCACTGCTTCTTTCACCAGAGAAGTGATCTCTGCCAACCGAACTTCAGTCAGCGGAACACGCTCAGTCTCACCTTTGTCATTAAGTTGATCTACATAATCCACCACTACAGCTACGGAAAGTTTTTGTAACGTTCCCGGAACCTCACGGATATGGCTGATAGTTTTATCCATCTCATAATTTCTCACTTCTCTCTTACTGGAGCGTTCTGTTTGAGACTTCTCTTCCTCTGCACCCTCAGGGCTATCTGTCACTGTAGTTTCAACCGGAGGCTGATTGGACAACGTACCAGGAATACCAGAATTGGTTTTTCTGCTGCCGGTGAGCTCTTCTTCCATCTGTTCACTACGAATAGTCGATTCTGGCGCATAGCTTTCACTGGTTTTTTCCACCATGGTAAAGTCAATTTCAGCTGCGACCTGGGCACTCACGGCCCCTACACCCAATATGGGTGTAAGAATTTCCGTAATACGTGACGAATAATTTTGCTCTAACTGCTGGGTAAAGCGGAACTGTTCTTTAGTGTACGCAAAATCATCATTACTGTTTTGTGAAGAAAGCAACTTGCCCTGGTTATCCACTACGGACACTTGCTCTGCTTCCATTCCAGGAACACTCGATGCCACCAAATGTACGATGCCGGACAGCTGCCTTTCGGTAAGCTGCCTTGCTGAATAGAGGTTCAGTAAAACCGATGCCGCCGGTTTATTCTTCTTACGAACAAATGCTGATTGCTTAGGTAACGCCAGGTGTACTCGAGCAGAACGAACGCTATCGAGTGATGCAATAGACTGTGATAGCTCTTGCTCCAAAGCACGATCATAACGAGCTTTTTCCATAAAGCTACTGACACCCATCTCCTGCTCTTTGTAGAGCATATCAAAGCCGTTACCATCTCCCTGCGGCAATCCTTCACTCGCAAGCTTCAACCTTGCTTCATGCACCTTATCTGCTGGTACGCTCACCAACCCAGTACTGTTATGTAGCTGATAGGGAATGCCGCTGCTTTCTAAGGAACGGACAACCTCCCCCGTCTCTCCGGGAGAAAGCTCGCTGTAAAGAGGAGTGAAATCTGGTGCCATTGACCACTGCACCAGCCCCATGGCTAAAGCAATACTGGCGGCCAATCCTAACAACAAACCCAACTGGCGTGTCACAGGTTGCCTGCTAAGGCTGTTAAACCGGTTCATCATATTTTGTGGTTCTAATGCCATATTTTTATCTTAGTTTTTATTTATGGAAAGTATTTGTACTAGCTGTGTAGTTCTATCGCTCTGTCGAGTACTACACTGCTCTTTAGTCTGAATGATTAAACCTGCATATTCATAACTTCCTGGTAGGCACTAAGTAATTTGTTTCTCACCTGAGTCATGGCCTGAAACGAAAGGCTGGCTTTTTGCATCGCCACCATCATTTCGGGCAAATTGACATCTGGATCACCCGCTTCAAAGGAAGTAGCTAACCCCTTTGCATGTTGTTGTGCTTCATTAACTTGCTCAATCGAGTCCTTCATCAAAGCACCAAAATCTGCCCCGCTTACTTCATCCGACTCATTCCCCACTCGGCTATTACTAGCCGCAGCAGTCATAACGCGCATTTGGGCTAATACCTGATTAATATCCATGTCACTCATATTTAATCTGCCTCTAAGCTCTTTATTATTAGTAAGTTTTTATTACTAATCTCTAATTTATTACTACAATTTATTTTTTAACTAATTGCTGGTATTGCAACGCCTTGCTCTTTTAATCTGGCCAGTTTGTAACGCAGAGTGCGGGGGCTAATACCTAGTCGCTCTGCTGCATCTTTACGGCAACCATTAACTGCTTTTAGTGCGTCAACTATGAGTTGTTTCTCTCTGGCTTTTAGGTCGCCTCCCAGTGCCTGTTTTTTATCAGTGACTTCAGGCTCTAAAACCCTATTTGGGCTGTCAAATACTCCTGAATTTTCAAAGCCCTGAGAATCTTTAAAACTAAGCGAATCCTCAAAAAATAGTGCATCAGCCTCGACCTCATCACCAATAGCCAGGATCGCTGTCCTTTGAATACAGTTATCCAGTTCCCGTACATTCCCTTTCCAGCTGTGAGATTCCAGGGATCTTTCTGCCTCCGCACTGAAATGTAGCACCCTGTCATTAGCATGGTGTTGGAGCAGCTTGTTCGCCAATGGAACAATGTCTCCGGGCCTATTTCTTAGAGGGGGAATATGAATTGGAAATACATTGAGTCGGTAATAAAGGTCTTCTCGGAACCGCCCTGAAGCCACCTCCTCCCTCAAGTTTCTATTGGTAGTTGCCAGTACGCGAACATCAAGTGGAATCACTGTATTACCACCCAAGCGTTCTACCTCTTTCTCTTGGAGCACACGAAGTAGTTTTGCCTGTAACCCCAAATCCATTTCAGAAATTTCGTCCAGTAATAAAGTCCCACTATTGGCTTGTTCAAACTTACCAGCACGAGATTGATAAGCTCCGGTATAGGCACCTTTCTCATAACCAAACAACATAGATTCCAACATAGTTTCTGGAATCGCAGCACAATTTAATGCTACAAAAGATTTGTCTGCCCGATTTGAACTTTCATGGATATACCGTGCCATGACCTCTTTACCAGTGCCAGATTCACCACTAATTAAAACCGTGGCATTGGTGGCAGAGACCCGACGTGCCAATTCACAGAGCTGGATCATTTTGGGGTCTTCAGCAATCATCCCTATATCCCGGGAATGATGGTTGCCACCCAAGCGACTTACCATTTCCAGCAAAACTTCAGCTTCAAAGGGTTTTAACAAATAATCTGTGGCGCCCTCTCGCATTGCCTTGACTGCATTTTCAATGCTTCCATGTGCTGTCACCAACACAAAGGGCAATTCATTTCTGGTGGACTTCACTTCACGCAACAAAGTATGGCCATCCATTTCATCCATTTGCACGTCACTGATCACAAGATCCACGTGCTCTGTTTTCAACCGCTTAAGCGCCTCAACACCATTGCATGCTGCAACTGTTTGATAACCGCCATATTCAATGGTGTCGCACAACGCCTCTCGAAGTGTTTCATCATCCTCAACCACTAATACCCTGGTTGGATTACTCATGGGCAACACCCTTATTACTACTTAATTCAGCAGACTTGGCTTTACTGGCAGAAGGCTCCCTAGCAATGGGAAGGTTAATCAAAAACTCTGCGCCACCTTCAGGCCTATTTTTAACGGTAATCTCACCGCCATAGTTGCTGACTGTCATGGCAACTACAGCTAAACCCAACCCTGTGCCCTGAGCCCGTGTGGTAAAAAACGGGTCAAAAACTCGATCAATAACATCTTCACTAATTCCAGGACCGTTATCTCTAACTCGAATTTGCAGCCAGCGGTTATTTAATGCACCCACCCAAATATCAAGCTCAACAGGGCCACTGGCAGCTTCCAACGCATTCATTGCCAGATTACTTAACGCACCCGTCAGCTCGTCGTGTTCGCCCACAATGGATAATGTGTCGTCCACTGTAGGGATAATTAATTTTGATTCAGTTTTCTCTATCTGTGGTAATACAGTTGCTTCAAAATCTTTCAGCACGCGATTTAAATAAATGATGTCTGTCGCAGGGCTCTCCCCCCGGACAAAAGTGAGCATACTGTCTACCAAGTGCCCCATATGATTGAGTCGTTCACTCACCTTGGCAGATATTTTCTGGCGCTGATCGGCCAGTAAGTCCTGTCGACCTAGCTGAGAGAGATACAATGTCGTTGAGCTTAGCGGGGTACGAATCTGATGAGCTAGTCGGGCAGCCATTTCACCCAGTGCCGTCAGTCGTTTTTTACGGCCCAACTGCTCCTGTAGCTGATGAATTTCCGACACATCTGTTATTAATACAACCGAATCACCCGTCTTATCCAACGGGCGACTAACCACCGAAATACATTTATTGTTAATCAGTTGTATTTCTCTGGTGCTCTGGAGACTTGTTTTCTGCAAACCTGCTTGCTCAAGGCTCGCTTGTTGAAACCTGAATTGCTCAAGGTCGCGACCATCTGACTCACCACAAACAGCAACCCGTTCTAATACGTCGCTCCAAGACTGGCCAATTAACGGCTCGTCTAGAAGGTCTAATGCTTCCGGATTCACGTCACGAATCATCTGGTGTGAATCCACAATTAAGACACCACCGGGCAAAACAGAAATAAGGGAAGAAAGACGGTGAGCTAAACGCTCGTTCTCTGCTAATTCACGCAGCCTGGCAGATCTGGCAACAGCCAGCTGACTGGTCAAACCAGCAACTTTGGATTCAAGTTCACGATAGGAGGTATCAAGCTCGTGGGAAACCCGGTTGAAAACCTTAAATGCCTGCTCTAACTGACTGGCTGACAGGGGTTCCGCTTGGCTCATACATTCTCTCTCTGTAACTATTCCGACGGGATTTAGTTAGTTTGAAGAGAAAGTGCAATTACCATGCCGATTTAAAAATTACATAAAATTCAATAGGTTGCTTTCCGGCCTAAAAAATAAGTCAAAAAGCCGTCACATCCTCAGGGCGACTAATATCAAACTTACGCATTTTTTCTACCAGGGTTGTGCGCTGAAGGTTAAGCAATTTAGCAGCCCTTGCTACAACCCAGTCTGTTTGCTCCAATGCCTGGGTCATTAAATTACATTCGATATCAGCCAAATGACTTTTTAAGTCGATACCATTCGGTGGCAATGACATTGTTCCTGGTAAAGGGTCATTGATAGGTGAGCTAAAGGGTAAACTCAGCTCTCTAGATTGCTCCATCTGTTCTGCAATCCAATCTTGATTCGGGCGAAATTTTTCAGGTAAATCAGACCATTTCACCTCTTGCTGGGGAAATAAAATAGCTAACCGCTCAATAAGGTTTAACAACTCTCTAACATTGCCCGGCCAATAGTATTTAACCAGTGACGTCATAGCACTATCGTCCAGGTTTACCGACCCTTGCTTCTCTAACTCCATACGGTTAACGAATTCTTTTACCAACAAAGGAATATCTTCAACACGGTCTCGAAGAGGCGGCAAATCAATAGGAAAAACATTAAGCCGGTAAAACAGGTCCATTCTGAATTTACCCTCTGTAACCAACTGTTCTAGGTTCTGATGCGTAGCCGCTACTATTCGAACATCAGAGGTAATTGTTTTATTACTTCCCACACGCTCAAAGGTTTTTTCCTGCAATACCCGCAACAATTTGACCTGCATATTCATAGGCATATCGCCTATTTCATCCAGAAATAGCGTGCCTCCATCGGCAATTTCAAAACGCCCCTGCCGCGCACTAATAGCTCCGGTAAATGCACCTTTTTCATGACCAAATAATTCAGATTCCAGTAACTCTGGAGGAATAGCACCACAATTTACTGGAACAAATGGCTGCTTTCTTCGATTGGAGAAGTCGTGAATATTTCGTGCTACAACCTCTTTTCCTGTGCCCGATTCACCCAAAATAAGCACCGAGGCTTCTGTACCAGCGACCTGCTTTATCAGTTCTCGGACATAGTTAATATCCCTGCTGGTACCCACTAAACTGCGGAATAAACGAGCGGACTGCTGACCTTTACTATTTTTTCGGGAATTTGACAGCATATCTGACTCATGTAAAAGCCTGAGTATGTCTTTGTAGCTAATAGGGGCAGTTATTGACCCCGCAACCTTATTCTTAAGCATTGCGGAAAGTGGTGGATACTCATCATGCTCATTCTGTATGAGATAACAGGGGTAATCTAAATTTTCCTTATTAATAACATCGACAGTACTTTTAAGCAGTTCCAGCTTTAGATCATCACTGACAAGAACAGCCACAATGCTTTCCAAACTTGTGCTCAACCCTGCCAGATCTAAATGACTCTCTAATACATGGGGTTCATATTCAAGAAATGTAATAAGTGATGCCAGGTTAGTGGCGCTATCTATGTCAGAGTCGACGACTACAACCTGTTTAATTTGCCCTGACATTCAGGATATTCCCCTGTTGGTATTTGTAGCCTTAGAATAAAGCTACTGATCTTTGCCAAAATGAAGGAGTGAGTTACAAAAACTTTTCACCCTATCAGTACTATCTATAGGCCCACGATCACTATGAACGGAGATAGCACATTCTCAACCTAGACTCAGGGAATGTCAACATTCTGACGCTTTTAATAGAAACTTTTTAACTGCGGTTGAGGGAAGCCAGTAAACCCCTTAACCTACTGACTTGCTTGATTTTTTAAATGCAATCTCACGACGGTGATGACGAAAGATCAGCTTATCTAGCCATGTTTTTGCCGAACCAGACAAGCCAATATAGCTCACCCGGGCACGCCCACTATTAGTATCTTCGCGATTACTGACAACCTCTCCGTAAAAACAAAGTGGTTTGGGCGTTCCACGCTGAATATAAACCTGTACAAACACTGTTGAACCGGGCTCTGGTAGATCCTTGCCCAACCATTCGACGGCCTTGGAAGAAACCGTAACCTGTGACATTTCGGGGATATCCAACTGCTGATAAATTAGTTGGCTTACCAAGTCCAACAATAGATTTAATTTTAAATCCAGTCGGGCAATTTCTTGGGAGATAGCCGGTGAATCCTCTGAAGCATCTTTTGCAAACTCACTGATTGCAGAAACAGACCGAAGAAAGGCCTCGTTTGAATCATTGACCAATGCTAGATGGGAATCGTCTGGCTTGTAATTAACCGCCTTCCAAGTGATAGAGATATTATCGGTAAAAGACAGCCCTGCTGTCCCCGAATCCAGACTATCTGTCATAGAATCATCTGCCATAGATCGCCCCCATTATTGCCACCAAATACTTACGTACTTTCAAAATTTTATTCACAACCCAGAATATACACCCCATTTACCATAAGGTCAGCCGCCACAACACTATGACAGAGTATAAAACAGCTAGAGCTTCAATATTATTCTGTGAAATAATCAAGCGAAATGGCCCAGAATAAAATCAGACCATAATAAGTGAAATACGCAAGAACTAGATTTGCACGCTAAAGACTAAGGAGAAAAAAGAAAACCCTGCCCGTTAACAGGGTGTTTAAGGAAAGATAAAATCCAATATAGCTATTAACTTGCTATTTCTACTGCTTTGTAATCACCCACAGCACTACGGTTACGTGAGTATTCAATACCCTGCTCCATTACCACATCACGAGCAGTTTTTAATTTTGCCATCAACTCTTCATTGAGATGTAACAACGCAGCAATGGCTTCAGCAATCAATACCGAGTCAGCTACTGATGCTGCATCAGAAAAACATGCAGCCAAGTCATCGCGGCGTTCAATTTCCAATTCAGTTACATCCTCCCACTCATCATGATCAGCATGCACCAACATCTGCTTGGTAATAGTAATCACATGGGCCAGCCGACGACACTGCTGTGCCTGATCTGACATTGCCCGCTCCTGTGCTACAGCCAACATAGTTACACCTTTCTCACATCAGCGGGAATTGAGTTCCAACCGGATTTAATTTCCTTTAACAAACCACCTACTTCATCCAATATAGCGACATCAGCTGATGTGTTAGCCTCAAGTAAGCGGCGTTCGATATAGTCATATAAGGAGCCAAGGTTAGCCGCAATTTCACCGCCACCATTGTAATCAAGGCTAGCTCTCATACCATCAATTATGGCAATAGCACTACTCAACAATTCACCCTTCCGAGCTACTTCATTCCTAGCAATTGCACCTTTGGCTGAAGCAATTCTATCGAGAGCCCCATCCAATAACATGGTAATCATTTGGTGTGGCGTCGCATCGGTCATACCACTTTGAACACCTACTGCTTTATATTGATCAAGAGCCGTCATTTGATTCATCTTCATTCCCGTAAAATTTAGTTATTACTGTTTACTAAAAATCCAGGGTCAGGCAACGATGCCAACTGCTGGGATAAAAAGTCACTGGTAGTTTGTAACTGTGCTAACAATCCATCCAATGCATTAAACTGAGAGCGATATCTGGCTTCCAATAATTCCATTCTGTAATCAAGTTTTTCACGCTGATCCTCTATATCCTCAATACGATCTTGAATACCATCTGTACGTGAATCCAATGCGCCATCAGCTTTTAGAAAATTGGCAATCATTGCGTTTAACTGATAAGCAATTCCCTGAGAAAAATCTACTGTACCGCGATCACCTGTTACACCACCTTGAATTGATATCTTAAGTCCCTCGGCATCAGATCCCACAGCACCGGTCAAAAGCTGCCCCGAACCCAAGGCCGCAACACCACCAATGGTTCCTGCTACGTCTACACCATTAGTTCCAGCTGCAATAGATAATCCCAGTTCAGCTGAAGTATTAGTATCAACTGTCAGAACTTCGACCTGGGACGCGGAACCATAACGGTCAGAAGTAATTTCAAAATGGTCAGTATTAAATGTCACTGTGACACTAGCGCCAGAACTGGCTAATGCGCTATCACCATTAATTCGGGCTTGAAGCTCTGCCGCTAAATCAGCACCGCTGGTATAGTTTCCCTGGGTCAAGGCAATACTGCCACTGGTAACACCGTCCACCTTAATAGTGAAGGCATCATTATCATCATCAATATCCAGAGGGAATGCTGCTACAGCACCCAGGAGCTGTCCTTGGGTTGCTATTTGACTGATATTAATGGCATGACTTGCAATAGCTGTCTCATCAGATGAAGAGACGAAAGAAATATTGCCATCAGAGGAGAAACCCACAGCCGCAAACATACCAACAATTTCATCAAAATTACTGGCTATAACTGCATCCAAATCTCCAGAATCAACATTCAGCGTTCCATCCGGCTGCGTGGTAATACCAATTTCACTGAGGCTGCTAAATGTGGTTTGTCCAAATCCTTCTACAGCATTTGAAAGTACCTGGCGAAGTTGGCTAGTAATAGAGCGGGCTGAAAAATCGCCCTGCAATGCACCGGCTATCCCTGTTTCTGAATCATAGGAAGTGAGGTTATTTACGGTTTCAATAAAACCGTTATAAGCGCTAACAAAATCTGTGATGGCTTCCTTTACACTGGCCTGATCCTCAGTAATATTTAAGCTAACTGAAGCTGTCCCAGTTACATCTTTGAGTGTGAGGTCTACACCATCAATTACATTATTGGCAGTGTTTTCACTGCTACTAATACTCAAACCATTAATGGAAAAAATAGCGTCTTGGGCCGCAACTGTTTGGCTTAAATTAGTGGCACCACTATTGAACGCCAAAGTAGAGAGCCCGGAGTTATCAAGATCGTTACTATCGCCTGAATCATCGACACTAATTTCAATACTATTTTCTTCACCAGTAGAGGCTGAGTTTAATAATAATCGGTACCCCGAATTATCATTAACAATGGCAGCGGAAACACCGATATCAGCATCATTAATTGCATTTCGCAATCCTTCCAATGTGTTATTGCTGCTATCAATAGCAATCGTGGCAATCCCTTTTTGGGGATTGACTGTGAAACTGTTATAACTTTCTGGGCCGGGATCAGGTGAGGTGTAATCGGTGCTACCAAAACGTATGGTAATCGTGCCCGTACCGACTACATCAGAAATAGAGTTGTAACTGCCACTAGCCAGGGAATGGGATTTTGCTAGTTGAGTAATCGACAGATCGTAGTTAGCCGTAGCAGCTTTTGATCCTGCTGAGATATCAACCACATCTTCATTACTTGAACTGGCCAGCCGCTGGCTGAACGTATTTAAACTGTTGAGTTGTGTAAGGCTGGATTGAAATAACGATAAGGCCCCTTTGTATGAACCAAAAGCAGAAAGTTCAGCTGTAAGCGTTACTTCCTGGCCCGTCAATCGGGACTCAATAGGCGAACGCTCTGCTGCTACTAACTGAGTAACCAATGCCTCAATATCGAGGCCAGACCCTATTCCTGTTGCTGCAACCATTCAGTACACCTAACTCAAAAGTTCTTTATACATTTATTCTCAATTCCGCCTAGTACTTCCAATTAACAGAAAATGCAAAGGTAGTGCCAACTCCTGACACATACCTTATTGAATATCTAGCCTTCACCATTCATCAATAATCCTTTAACGGGATCCGGGGCGTTTTCTGCAATATGGCGAGCCATAGCAACCACCTCCTCCGTTGGGATTTGGCGAACAACCTCTTGAGTTTCGTGGTCTAGAACCGTGACGATGGTACCGCCAGTACTCTTATCAACCTGGAACTGAAGGTCTCGGGAGATATTTTGAACATAGTCTGAAATATCACTAACGGCCTTAGCCACCTCTTCAGCATCTAGCTTTGGGGCCGACGCTTGCGGTGAAACCTTGCCACTATCAGACACTTCTTGCCGCCCACTAACTGAAGAGGACCCTGCTGTCGCGGCTGTATTTTGTACGAGAGACAGCTGTGTTGCTGAAACTACTGAATCGGACATATTGTCACCCTCTCTCAAATATTATCTTTATTCGGCACAAAAGCGCTGCAAGAAAACTACACAATTCCTTACAGCACTTATTGCCAAATTACCTCAACCGTTTCACTTACTGGAGAAGAGATAAAACATTTTGTGGCAATGAGTTTGCTTGAGCCAACATTGCAGTACCTGCTTGTTGCAAGATCTGAGCACGAGTCAGGTTTGCAGTTTCAGCAGCAAAGTCTGCATCCACAATTCGTGAACGAGATGCTGAAAGGTTTTCAGAAGTAGTCTGTACACTTCTTACTACCGATTCAAAACGGTTTTGAACCGCACCCAACGTTGCACGAGCCGAGTTAACCTCAGTCAAAGAGCTATCAATCAACTGAATAGCAGACTGAGCACCAGCAAAGTTACTTACCGTTAGGCTATCAATACCTGTCGCAGTAGTTACTGTAGCAAAAGCCGCGTTAGCAAAACCCGTTTCAACTGCGGCATTTGCTGTACCGGCAATAGTAAAAGCTGCTGCGCTGTTCAGTGACAACTGACCAGTAGCGCCATCATAAGATGCACCAACACCTGTAGTCTGAGAAACATTGTTAATAGCATTAACCATTTGGCCTGCACGTTCTGCGGCACTACCCGCACCAGCAATGGCACCAATATCCGTACCATTAATGGTAAAATCACCTGCAATAAGAGCGGTAGCAAAGCCTGTAAGACCAGAAGCTGCTACAGAAAGACCTGCCGTGGTGTTTGTTGAAACTGAACCCATTGCAGCTGTATTTGCATCAGTTGTTGACGCGATAGTAATAGTATCTCCAGCGTTTGCACCTACCTGGAATACGGCACCAGTAAAGCTACCGTCCAACAAGTTAACGCCGTTAAATTGTGTTGAATCTGCAACACGATCAATCTCATTCAGTAGCTGGGTTACCTCTGTTTGTAGAGCGTCCCGATCACTTTGTGAGTTGGTAGCATTGGAAGACTGTACGGCTAGCTCACGAATACGTTGCAAGTTATTAGTAACTTCAGCAAGTGCACCTTCAGCTGTTTGTGCCAGAGAAACACCATCATTAGCGTTACGAGCTGCCTGATTCAAACCACGAATCTGTGCAGAAAAACGCTCTGAGATAGCAAGTCCAGCAGCATCATCTTTAGCACTGTTAATACGCAGGCCAGAAGACAAACGCTGAAGCGATGTATTCAATGAGTTCTGTGAGCTATTCAAATTACGCTGAGCAGTCAGAGAAGCGATATTAGTATTAATTACCTGTGGCATAGGATTATTCCTCTTATTTCCGCTTTACCGATTAATCCAGCTTCAGCGGTATTGTTATTACAGTTGAAACACATATCGACTGTGCTTCCCACTGCCGACACCCTATTTATCGACCACGATTTACGTAACTTTAGAAAAATTTGAGTTTTTTTATTCAACTTATTGAATTTCTGGAAAAAAGTGTGATGAATCTATCATTTTTTATGTATAAATATGAACCAGTTCACACAAGCACCAGTGTTAACATTAAGACTAATGCCATGCTCCGGAGGAAGGAGTGGTTAATAAACGTACAAAACAGCTTAAAAACTAGGCTCACTAAGGGAAATTTAGACTTTTTTAGATTTCTAGATAAGTATGAACACTTTGATTATTGATAGGGCTTAGATAACCCTAAACTCTACCCCAACTTATAGATAATTAAAGAGCGACAACCCCTGCACCTTCACATAAGTCTGCTGTGCGGCCTGCAAAGCAGTCAATTGAAGATTGAGTCGACTAATAGCCTCGGCGTAATCTACATCTTGAATATCTGACAACGTATCCTGAAGTTGTAATGTGAAACTCTCATTAATACTTCGCTGATTATCTACCTGGCTCAACCTGACGCCCACATCAGCGCGAACTTCCAGCACATGCCCAAGGGCTTGATCAAGATTGTTCAGCGCTTGTGCCATACCATTGTTTACAGCCGCAGTTTCAGCGGGTAATGCACCCGAATTTTTAAGATCGTTAGCAATCATTTGAATACTGGTAAACATATCCTGTTTCACAGAGGGCGTCACATCAAAGCTATCACCATCTGCTGGCAATCCATCAAATTTTAACGAAGCACCGGCAAAGCTAATAGTATCGCCCGACTCGTAGGCACCACCAGCAATTACCGCCAGCGCCGAATCCATCACCTGATAAGTAATGGGATCACTCGGAGTCGCTTGGCTAAAACTGAGGGTATAGTCATCGATTATAAAACTACCATCGACAGAAGTCGCACCAACAACTGCTGTGCCGACATTTGAGGCATCAGGCTCCACATCAAACGTACCGTTACCTGAAGGGATCGACATAAACACATCAAAACCTGAATCCCGTACACCCACCTGAGTACTGCTGCCCAACTGTAAGAAGCGCTGGCCATCATCACCATTGTAGGAAAAATTATTACCCTGACGTGAAAATGGCTCCGCAGTAGATTGGAAACCAGCAAAAATATATTCGCCATTAGCATCACGGGTATTTCCCAATGCTTGCAATTCATCTAAACGAGCTTCAATTTCTGTAGCGATACTGTTTCGAGTTTCCGGTGTTTGGGTTGCATTATTTGCCTGCACTACCAACTCGCGCACACGCTGAAGTACATTGCCCACTCCAGCTAAAGTTGATTCCTCTAATGCTAATTGCCCCTCGGCAAGATCACCATTTCGGGAGTACTGATCTACCAATTCCAAGTCTTCTGTAATATCTAGAATTTGTACCGCAGCTACAGGATCATCAGAAGGGTTTAATATTCTTTTGCCCGTCGCCAACTGTTGCTCGGTCTGATTCAACTTGGCTTGTTGGTCAAGGATCGCGGAGATGCCTTGCTGAAAAATCTGTACACTGGATAAACGCATAATCTACTTCCCTAAAACTCTTATCGCCAAACTCGCCCCAACACTAAACTCATTGCTTGTACTGAGTTTCTAATTAACGTCGAGTTGCATTCAACAATACCTGGAACATCTCGTCAGCCACAGAAATCACCTGTGCAGCGGCCTGATAGGCTTGTTGATAACGAATTAAATTTGCGGCCTCTTCGTCCAGATTTACTCCTGAAACACTGTCTCGGGCAGCAATGGATTGATTTAATAAAACTTGTTCTGTATTTGCTGCAGACTCAGCCTGCCTGGTTTTTACTGCGATATCTGCCACCAAACTGCCATAGGCATCCTGATAGCTTGCGGTGCCACTATTCAATAAATTTGATGTCTGTAGTCCGGCTAGCGCTAAAGCATTGCGGTTATCGCCAGTACCATTTGAGTTATTTTCAATAATTAGCTCATCACCGGTTTGGGGATCACCACTGAGAGTGAAGTCAAAACCACCTAATGAAAATGTTTTACCATTGCTTTCTGTGGAAGGGTCATAGGCAAGCGGCCCCCCGGCAATACCTGTTACATCAAAACCTGGGATACCTACCCCTAGAGCATCGGGATTAAATGTTAATGTCACCTGAGAAGCCAACGGCAGCCCGGAGGCATCGGTAACATTTAAGCCATCAATACTAGCCGAACCTATATTGGTTAATGCCTCCTGGGAACGCAGTGGAGACGCAGCGGCAAAATCTTCTACTCTATTTAGTGCAACATCAAATAATGTTGCACCCTGGCGAGTGGGCTGAATTAAAAAAGCATCGCCATCTACTGGTGCACCGGCAACATTAATGGTTAGCCCATCCAAGGCAAAAGGGCCTGCGCCGGTTTGCGAAACATTGGTAGACAAATTTGTTAAGGTCCACTGTCCACTGGTATAACGAAGGTTATAATCATCGCCCGTCAACGCCGTGGCATCACTGATGGCAACGTTAATTGAAGAAGTACCTAAATTATTTGGATTGGCAGAAAAGGTTGCACCCAGAGGGAGGAAGAAATCACCGCCAGGTTGACCATTTAAGTCTACACCCAACTGATGCTGTTCATTAAATGTGGCAGTAAGCCCCATTGCCACCAGACCCAGCTGATTGATAGATGGATCCAAAACTTGCTCTCGAAAATCTAGCGCCGCACCCAACTCACCACCATCAAGAAAGCGGCCAAGGTCAGTCACGTTGCCAGAAAGGTTGGCAATACCAACTAAGGTTTGGGTGCCATCATAGGGGTTGTCAAAAGTCTGCAATGACTGAGCTGAAAAGCCTACAACTAACGCCTGGCCATTACCCACCATCACATTGATTGCGCCATTGGTTTGTTCAACTGTGGTTACATCAATTTTTTTCGATAACTCTGTGATTAATTGATCGCGGGTATCAAGTAAATCATTAGGCGGCGCTCCACCTGCCTCAGCTGTGGCTCTGACAACCTGCTCATTCAGCTCAGCAATATTACGAGCCAGTGAATTAACATCGCTTACCGTCGTCTCAATACGAACATTCAATTCATCGTTTATACTGCGAAAATTGCTGTCAAGATAATGAAAATGATCAGACAGTACCTGAGCCTCGCCTAGTAAAACCTGCCTCTCCGGCAAAGACCCTGGATTATTGGACACATCTTGTAGTGCACCAAAAAAGCTCTCCAATTTTGGCGCTAAACCAACATCAGGATCCGCCAACAGGCTGTCCATTCTAGATGCAAGCTCAGAAAAAGCTTGAAAACCACTTTGGGAAGAAGTGCGATCCCGTACCTCAGATGTCAAAAATTGATCAAAAATACGCTCAATGGAATCTGTAGTGACACCAGAGCCAATGTAACTTCCCCCACTCACCTGAGGTGTCAGGGTGTCAAAATTTACTCGCTGACGGCTATAACCGTCGGTATTCACATTGGCAATATTATGGCCCGTAGTCGTAATTGCCTGCTGCAGAGAGAGCAATGCCGATGTGCCTACATTTAAGATATTCGCCACAACTATTTACCTATTTTCTTTCGCTGTAAATTTACCGTTATTAACTCGATAGCGGCAACTCTTGAGAATTCTTTAGCTCATTAATAACCGTACTGTAATTACCTCGATCCAAAATACCCAAAATTTTATCTGCATATTTTGGGTCTGTCGCGTAACCAGCACTCTGTAATTCGTTCAAAAACTCCTTACTATCCGAGACCTTATCGAGAGCTTGCTGGTAGCGGGGGTTACTCTTTAAAAAGCTTACATAATCATTAAAAGCACCGGCCAGAGAATCATAAGCTCGAAAAGACGCTTTTTCTAAAGTGGCTAGTCCGTCACGAAATTCGACCGTGTTCACAGTTGCTGCTTTACCATCCCAACGACTGTCGGCCTTAATTCCAAACAAATTAAAGCTACTACCCAAATCACCCTGAATAACTTTTTTTCCCCAGCCAGTTTCCAGTGCAGACTGAGCGACCAAAACAGCAGGATCCAACCCCAACTCCTTAGCTGCATTGACTGCATGATCCCAAATATTACGGATAAACTCTTCTGGAGAAGCGGGCAACCAGCTCGCTTCACCTTTTCTGTTTGTATGATTTATACCCGTATCCACAAGTGGCGCAATTTCATCCGCCCCAGAAGAATTAATGGAAGACTTAACAGCAGAATCAATAGAATCGTTCGAAGCCGTATACAACCCCAGCACCTGGCGCTTGATTTCCACAGCAGTTCTACCCAAGGAAACCAAAGACTGAGAATTCATATCGGTGTCAACCAATGCCCCCTGCTCTTCATCAACTCCACCAGCTATCCCTTTACCCCCTAGCTTATTTCCTTCTAGAGGTGCCCCCAACTGGTTAATCAATGTTTCAGCCAAACCAACACCACCACGCTGAGAGATGTCCAGAGACACTTGCTGGTCAAACATTTGCTGATAAATATCCATTGAATTGCTATCAAACAGTCCACCTTCTATGGTGGCATCACGCATTGATTTCAGCATCATTTGTACAAAGAGGGATTCAAACTGTGAAGCGACGTCGTCTAGGGCTTCTGTAGGCGAATTGCGCGCCTCGGAACGCAAGCTCGCTAGTGCCTGGAAGTCTGTGAAGGAAGGTGCTGCGCCAAGGTTCATGTTAAATCTTTTTCCTTTGGCTTAAATCACAATAAGCTTGGCATGAAGTGCACCCACACGCTCAAGAGCTTCCAAAATTGCCACCAAGTCTCCCGGTGCTGCTCCTACCTTATTCACGGCTGTTACTAGATCGTTTAAAGTAACGCCTGCATCAAGAAGAAACATACGACTTTTTTCTTCTTCAATTGTCACTTCTGAATTAGGTGTTACTACTGTTTCACCACGACGAGCAAAGGGTGCTGGCTGACTGGCCTCAAAGTTTTCAGAGATGCTAACCGTTAAACTACCGTGGGCCACCGCGGCTGGATCCAGTCGCACTTCACTGCCAATCACTACAGTGCCAGTGCGAGAGTTAATAATGACACGTGCTGGAGCCAACCCCGGATCTACCAGTAAATTTTCTACCACCGAAACAAACGCTACTTTTTCCGCGGGGTTCAGCGGTGATTGTATTTCTATGGAAGCACCATCTATGGGTCTGGCAACACCTTTCCCCAGCTTGTCATTAATTGAATTCGCCACCCTGAGTGCCGTTGTGAAATCTGGGTGGTTTAAATTCATCACCACAAAGGGTTCTTGACCAAAGGGACTAAGTACTCCCCTCTCAACTGAAGCACCGTTGGGAATACGACCAGCACTAGGAACATTTACCGTTACACTAGAGCCATCGGCACCATCAGCACCAAAGCCACTCACAATCAAATTACCCTGAGCCAAGGCATAGGTCTGACCATCAGCACCCTTAAGGGGTGTCATCAACAGTGAACCACCACGTAAACTTTTAGCATTACCCAAAGATGAAACCGTGACATCAATGGTCTGACCCGGCTTGATAAAAGCAGGAAGATCAGCGTGCACCATCACAGCCGCCACATTTTTTAACTGTGGGTTTACATTGGCAGGAACAACAACACCCAATTTGGCCAACATGCTCTTTAAGCTCTGAACAGTAAAAGGGGTTTGGGTGGTCTGATCACCGGACCCATCCAACCCAACAACCAAGCCATAACCCACCAACTGATTGCTACGAACACCGTCGATGGAGGCGATATCTTTAATCCGTTCAGCCAAAACATTCTGGCTAACCAATGCCACAGTGATGACTACCAATATGGAAAAAACTGATCGAATACTACGAAAAAAACCTTTCATACCAACTCCCAACATACCTGTAATACTGCCATAACAACTATCAACAAAAACGGCGGCTAGACTCACTTAAAAGGGCCAAAGTGGGCTCATAAAGAACCGCGACAGCCAACCCACCATATTTACCTCTGCCGGCGCACCTGTGCCGCCATAAGAAATACGAGCATCTGCTACCTTGGTTGAAAGAATAGTGTTACTTGAACTAATATCTTCTGGACGAATAATTCCTTTCAAGCGAATATATTCATCACCTTGATTGATGTGTATCCACTTCTCACCCTGAACATACAAATTACCACTCGGTAATACCCGTGCTACGGTTACAGAGATACTGCCCTGAAGACTATTTCTTTGATTACTAGCACTATCGCCTTCGAAGGCACTTTCCGAAGACAAATCAAATCCAAGCTCAAAGTCTTCTGAGCTAACACCATCTGCACCCGCCCTAATCGTAGGGTTGGCAATCGAAGTGGAATTGCTTTTATCAAGCGATGTATCACTAGCTTTGGCAGCATCGGTAGCTTCCGCCAAAACAACGGTGACGATATCGCCCACCTGACGAGCTTTAACATCTTCAAATAGACTAAGGTTTCTACGAGATTGATAAATAGAACCTGTGGGTATTGAGTCAACCTCTTCCATGTCTTGTACAAATTCAACCGGGGCGTAATCGGGGTCACTCTCCTTTGGCATGATGTTGCAACCAGCTAGAAGCGTCAGCGCTGCCAAAATGATTGAAAAATTAATTGCCTGCTTCATCGAAATCACCCAATACAAATTAAGATCAAAGGTTCTGTGCTACGTACTGCAACATTTGGTCTGTCGTAGAAATAGCCTTGGAATTCATCTCATAGGCCCGCTGGGTTTCAATCATATTCACCAATTCTTCTACTACATTTACATTTGAACTTTCCACATAGCCCTGAACCAGTGAGCCCAGACCATTAAGTCCTGGATTACCGGTCTGAGGAGAACCACTGGCATTGGACTCGAGGAATAGGTTTTCACCAACAGCTTGAAGGCCTGCGGGGTTAACAAAATCTGCCAACTGTACAGTGCCCACCTGACTAACGGCTGTAGTACCAGGCAAACTCACTGACACTGTGCCATCTCTACCAATATTTACCGACAAAGCATTTTCGGGAAGTGTAATAGACGGCTGCAACACATAGCCTCCAGACGTCACCATTTGCCCCTGATCGTCTACCTGAAAAGAACCATCACGAGTATAGGCTTGACCTCCATCTGGCATTAGGATTTGGAAGAACCCTCGACCCTCAATCGCCATATCCAGCAGATTTTCTGTCTGTGTCAGATTACCCTGAGTAAACAACTTCTCGGTGGCCACAGTGCGAACCCCGGTACCAAGCTGTAAGCCCGATGGCAACTGAGTATCCTGAGAAGACTTAGCTCCCACCTGGCGGACATTTTGATACAGCAAATCTTCAAAAATTGCTCGACTACGCTTGAAACCCGTAGTGGATGAGTTAGCCAGGTTGTTGGCGATGTTAGCCATTTTTGTCTGCTGTGCATCTAACCCAGTTTTAGCAATCCATAGTGCCTGATTCATTTCTCAGTACCTCAATTCATACTCATTAGCTTCGCTGACGAGCTATCAAGCTCTTCAGCGGTTTTCATCATTTTCACATGGGTTTCAAACTGACGAGCCAACTCAATCATCTGCACCATAGCTTGCACAGAATTAACATTGCTTGACTCCAGAGAACCCGACACCAATTTGACCGATGTATCAGGCAGTGCAACTTCACCCTCTGTCATTATTACTAACCCATTATTATCTTTGGACAACAGAGAATTATCGGGATTAATCAGCTTAATCCTATCCACCGCCACCAATGTGTTGGGATCTTCCCCCAGCGGTACAATGGACACAGTGCCATCTGCACCAATGGCAACATCGGTATACGGTGGTATTGCTATAGGGCCAGCATTACCTAGCAATGACTGCCCCACACCATTGAGTAACTGACCATACTCACTGATCCGGAGATCACCACGACGACTAAAAGCTTCAGATCCATCCGGTGCTTCTACTGCCATCCAACCAGGGCCATTGATAGCAATATCTAGCCCTCGGCCCGTGGCATTAATCACTCCCTCTTTAAAATCCACACCTCGTCCTTTCATCCCAGCATAGGCACGACTTCCTTCACCTGCTCCAGACAAGTAAGCGCTCTGAGCCGTCACAATATCAGCACGAAACCCTGTGGTAGAGGCATTAGCGAGATTGTGGGTATTAGCGGCCTGGGCAAGCATGGTTTCCCTTGCCCCAGATGCCGCTATGTAGAGAAAATGATCCACTATTTAGTCCTCAACTGTTTAATCTTCAACTGCTTAACCCACAACCCATTAACGCAAGTTGATCACTGTCTGAGTTACTGCATCTTCGGTTTGAATCACCTGAGCATTAGCCTGAAAATTACGCTGAGCAACGATCATATTGACCAATTGCTCAGTGATCTCCACATTAGAATCTTCCAGTGCACCAGACTGAATGACACCCAACCCAGAAGTACCTGGCTCACCCAATGTTGCAGGACCGGAAGAGAAGGTCTCTGACCAGTTGGTATCACCCAGAGGTTGCAAGCCGTTGGCATTGGTGAAACCAGCAACAGCGACCTGACCCAATGCACGGGCCTGGCCATTGGTATAACGAGCAAAGGCTATCCCGGTATCATCAATATCCAAACCACGAAGCTGGCCAGTGGTATATCCATCCTGAGTAATAGTGCTCACCGCAAACTCAGCGCCAAACTGAGTGGAATTTGACAGCCCAATATCGAAAGATTGAGCACTGGCACCAGTGGGAAGTCCCGATGAATTTAATGGTGTCCAACCGGCAATACTAACCTCTACTGGTAAAGTGGTTGGATCAAACTGCCCATTGGACTGGAACGTCAGCGTGTCAGGGCCCGATGTTGTAACACCATCTATCAGCGAATGAACATCCCACTCATTAGCCGTTGCTGTTTTTACAAAATACATACTCATCACATGGGGGTTGCCCAAACCATCGTAAACTGTGGTTGATGTCGTTGCATTATATGAGTCGGGGTCTGGTGCGGTGGGTACCGCAGCAAACGCATCAAAAGGCCCACCAAAAGGTGTTAATGGTACTGTTTCTCGAGAATCCAGATTGGAAGTAATATTAACCAACGCCGTGGAATTGGGGTCAATCAAAGAAGTATCAAGCTGCAAGTCACCCAATTGGCCGGTAATATTACCTAAATTATCAATCTGAAAAGCCTGGAGACGGTGGCTTTCGTTGTTAACAATGAACCCTTCATTGTCGACCTGAAAATTACCCGCGCGAGTATAGAGTGCTGCACCATCATCACTGAGCTGAAAAAAACCGTTGCCACTAATGGCAAGATCGAGGGCATTGTTGGTAAAACTGATATTACCCTGGGTAAATTCCTGAGTAACACTGGCCAAGGTAACCCCTTTACCAATGGCATTCCCCCCAGCACCTAGCAAGCTAGTTGCATAAACATCGGCAAATTCTGCACGAGAAGTTTTAAACCCTGTGGTTGAGCTATTGGCAATATTATTGCCAATCACACCAAGGTCTGCCGTTGCTGCCTTGATTCCTGATACTGCGGTATCAAATGCCATAATTTTCTACTCCTAACAAAAACTAAAAAGAGAAACTAAATTTTTTATAAAAAGCTTTTTACACCAGCTATGCTCACCTGAGCACCGCCATCCAAATTCAATAACACACCACCGGTACTATCCACCGTTACTGACTCGACTTCATTGTGGGTATAAACCGGAAGTGCGTAATTTTGGCCAGCAATTACAGCTTCAGAACTGACTCGATACTGACCTTCGGGTAATGCATTACCTTCAGCATCTGTACCATCCCACTGGATTTTTAAATTACCCTCTTGTGCCGGCCCAAGAGCCTGAGTGTGAACCAAGCGGCCACTCATATCCTGAATATAAAGCGTGACACCGGAAGCATTAGCGGGAAGATCTATCGTTGCATCTAATGTTTGTTCTGGCTTAAGCAACCCCAAATTGCTTTCTGTCACCACCTCACTCCCAACTAAATTTGCAGCCTCTAAAGCCTGATTGGCATAAAGCACAGAAGATAAACTGCCAAACCCATCCACCAGATCCTGAACACCAGAGACAGTACTGAATTGAGCAATTTGGCCAAGAAATTCTGTATTATCCTGGGGGTTAGTCGGATCCTGGTTTTCTAACTGGGCAACCATCAGCTCCATAAAATCATCCTGGCCTAGCTCACTAGAATTATTAGTACCAGTCGTAGACGGTGCTGTGGAAGGAAACAGTTCCGCCAGATTTGCTACAGATTCCATTTTTATCTCCTAATTTTTGTATTAGAGGCTCAATTATTAGCCACCAAGTTAGCGACCCAGGTTCAGGGTGCGCATAATGAGCTGTTTAGTGGTATTCATGGCTTCCACGCTACTCTGATAGGAACGAGAAGCCGAAATCATGTTGGCCATTTCTTCTACAGAATTAACATTGGACATGTAGATATAACCCTCTTCATCAGCCATAGGGTGGGTCGGCGAAAACTCTTTACGTGGCGTCATACTGCTCTCTACCATGCCATCAATCTGAACACCCACACCCTGCTGATCATCCATAGCAAATTCCAACGCGGAAGAAAAAACGGGATAACGTGCGCGATAGGCAGATTCTTCACTGCTACTTACCACTTCTGCATTAGCTAGATTGCTGGATATAGCATTAAGTCGAACACTCTGTGCCGACAAAGCCGAACCCGAAATATCAAATACATTAAACAGGCTCATAATTACTCTCCTCTTAATGCCAATAGAATGGATTTAATCTTGCCATCAATAAAATTCAGGCTGGCCTGGTAACGAATGGAGTTCTCCATAAAAGCAGCATGCTCACGATCGGTTTCAACCGTATTTCCATCCATGGAAGGCTGTGTGGGATTCCGGTAACCAATGGACTGCTCTATTGCACTATTACTTATATGCATTTTGTCACTAGCCATCATGCTACCTGCACGCTCATTTTTAGCGGCAGCAAGCGCACTCCGAAAATCGATATCTTTCGCCTTATAACCTGGCGTATCTGCATTAGCTAAATTGGCCGCAATCAGCTCAGAGCGCTTCGATAGAATTGATAACGCCTGAGGGGAGGCACCAAATGCTTGATCAACAAAACTCATCGCCACTTTCCTTTACTTACAATGATTCATTTTCCTTTCATTAATACACAATCCATGCCAAAAATATAAGCTCATAAATATCAGCGTGTTATAAATAAAAATATTAGTTTTTTTGAAACAACAGCGGCAACGGGCTACCACAGCGGCAATGATTGCCGCTAACAAAAAAGGTCAGACTTTAACTAGTACAAAAAAACCTGGCACAAAAGTTACTGGTACAAAAATCCCTGAAACAAAAGTCACTGGCACGAAAGATGCTTAATTATGTAGAAATAGATTTTTGAGCAGATAATGACAATTTTTTGGCATATTTTGAGGCTAGGACGACCAGTTGGCTCTTATGCAACTATGGCAATGCTTATACCCATGGGACTTATTGTCGCAGTAATCCACCCCCCAACAGTCAACGCAAACACTGCCATACAGCCACTGAGCAGCATTACTGCTGCGGTTGCCTCTGCCAGTAAAGCTAAGGCTGAACAACAGGGCTACAGTAACATCACCGTTGCTGTTCGCCCCCTGGATAGCCGTTTGCGCCTACCTCTATGCAACGAACCTTTGTCCACATTTTCTCCATCTGGCACGGGCTCCCTTGGTGCAACTAGCGTTGGAGTCCGATGCAGCGGAGAAAAGTCCTGGACTATTTATGCCCGCGCCAATGTCAGCGCACAGAAAGCCATTCCACTATTGTCCAGACCCCTGCCAAGAAATACACTAATCACAAAAGCTGACATAGTAATGACCAATCAACCGGTACAAGCCTCTATGCAAGGTGTCATAACAGATCCTAATCAGATTATTGGCATGGAACTCACACGGGCACTCAATACAGGTTCTCCTATTAAGCCCAATCAGTTAAGAGCACCTAAAATCATCAGTCGAGGCCAGCAGGTTATACTCGTGTCTGGTACCAATGGGCTGCAAGTTAGAATGCAGGGTAAGGCATTGAAAGATGCAGTCGCTGGAGAGCGGGTAAAAGTCACAAACCTCAGCTCGGGACAACAGATTGAGGGTATAGCCAATACCGATGGTACTGTAAGCGTGCCATAATAATATCTTAAAAGTAGCTAAAGATTTTGGGTTAGGTGTCGATATTAGTGAGTATAAACAGGCTATAAAAATTCTATGGATACAACAGACAACAGCATGAAGATCAGAGCACCGAGAGCAGACCTGAGTCAAGGCTCACAAAAAACGAATCAGGTATCAGGGAATTCCCGTGCGGACAGCAGCCTAGATAAAAGTGCCGCTACGAATAGCGATACGGTAACTTTTACTGCAACGGCGGCAGAAATGTTAAAGCTGGAAGAGAGTCTGGCCAATATTCCGGATATCGACAACTCACGTGTTGCCACAATTAAAGCCTCCATTGCCGAAGGGTCATATCAGATCGATCCTGAAAAAATTGTCGATAGCCTCCTAAGCATTGAAAGAGATCTCACCTGAGACACCTAACTTTGACTACGCCCGAAGAACAACAACTCACCCTATTATTAAACAGCGAACTCACCTGCCTTCAAAACCTACTGGATACTCTCAACCAGGAATTTGAAGCACTCACACGTTCTGATATTGAAGCTCTGGAACAAATTACACTGCAAAAAAATACCGCCTTAGCCAAGCAGGCTGAATCGACTATTTCCCGTCAAAATTTTGCAGCAACTCTTATAAGCACAAATGTAACTGACGTAAGCGGAGGCATCGCTGGTAAAAACACAGCAACCAGCGAAAATACAAAACAAGGCTTACAACAACTCATCGCCAATTATGAAAACCAGGCCGACCTATCGAAAACTATAAACGAATTACAACTTCTTGCAGAGCAATGCCAAACAACCAACCGCAGCAATGGCCGGCTAATTTTGCAGAAACAAAAGCATACACGCAATGCGCTGGACATCCTTAGACAAGCTGACAGCAACCCTTCCACTTATTCAGGTCAAGGTGATACAGTCACCAAGACTGAAGGTCGAATCTTAGGTAAGGCCTAATAAGACCCCACCCTCCAAAGTTGCTGGAGCAAAATTATAATGGCGAAATCTCTCGAGATAATAGACTCACCAGATATTATATCTGCCACCTTGGAGACTCTCCTCGATAAACGCAGCAACCTTTCAGTCTC
>Ga0209345_10001526_pt1 | contig 27425 bp, 25 predicted proteins | sample Cruoilmetagenom7_FD_187294 | JGI IMG/M metagenome (GOLD analysis project Ga0209345, IMG submission 187294) | Oil polluted marine microbial communities from Coal Oil Point, Santa Barbara, California, USA - Sample 7 (SPAdes) (version 2) | ecosystem: Environmental > Aquatic > Marine > Oil seeps ...
CGCATAGGGGTCGAACAGCGGTAAAGCGAATGCACAGGTCATGATGGCTGTTTGGCGATCATTGAAAGCGATAAAGGGCTCTGTCACTCCGACGAGCCACGTTAATCCGACAGACTGCTAGGCTATTAGTCTTATCAATTTAATTTATAAAAACTTAATCAAACAACATGTGGTACTTATCATTTTTTTTCATACCATATATTGTGTTTGATCTGCGTGTTGATATTTGTTCATGATTTTTGTTGATACATCTCATATCGCTCATGATGCAGTTTCATCGCTTCGCTTGGGGGGGTATCATTGGGTAATGCTTACCCGGTCCAATGATACGGGACACATCTAGAGCTACTGCCCAGACTCTGCGGCTCGGTCAACCGGTTTTAAGCCTGATCAACAGCGTTCGAAACCGTTGCTCACCCGGACACTGATCATGAAGGGGAACCAGTCACCACGCTGGTTCCCCTTTGTTCTTTCTGCGCCAGCAATGCTGTGATCACTGTGCCGGTCATAATCTGATCACACTGGACAGCATTTCCTGCCCATTGAGTTGAGTGGTGACGAAGCCTACCGGTATCGGGTGGTAGGCGAGTTTGTGTGTGTACTGGATAAATAAAGCTCTACTCAACGCCCCCCAATCACCCGTCCGATACCACCCAGCACCGAGCCTTCCCCCTGGTCCTTGCCACCATTGGACGGAGCATGGGCCAGGATGCGGTCTGCCATGCGTGAGAACGGCAGGCTTTGCAGCCAGACAGTGCCGGTGCCTCTGAGCGTGGCCAGAAACAGGCCTTCACCACCAAACACCATCGATTTCAGGTTACCTGCGCGCTGGATGTCGTAGTCGATTCCTTCGGTGAAGCCGACCAGGCAGCCGGTATCCACGCGCAGAGTCTCGCCGTTCAGCTTCTTTTCCACCACGGTGCCGCCAGCCTGAATGAAGGCCATGCCATCGCCTTCCAGCTTCTGCAGGATGAAACCTTCACCACCGAAAAAGCCGGCGCCAATGCGACGGTTGAAGGTGATGCTGATGCGGGTGCCCAGCGCGGCACAGAGGAAGGCATCCTTCTGGCAGATCACTTTTTCGCCCAACAGGGCCATGTTGAGTGGCACGATGTTGCCCGGGTAGGGCGCGGCAAAGGCGACCCGGCGCTTGTGGCTGCCGCGGTTGCTGAAGTGAGTGGTGAAGATCGATTCGCCGGTAAATACACGCTTGCCGGCGGAGAACAGCTTGCCCATCAGACCCTCGTCGGGATTGGAACCATCGCCCATTTTGGTTTCAAAGGCGATGTCCTCTTCCATATAGGTCATGGCTCCGGCTTCGGCGATGACGGTTTCGCCTGGGTCCAGTTCCACTTCAACCAGCTGCATCTCCGAGCCGATCAGCTCATAATCCACTTCATGGCAACGCATGGCGCTCTCTCCTGTCGGTTTGCTCCGTATTGTTGCGCAGGAGTATAACGGAAAGGATCAAAATCAGTATTTACAACCTGAACTTGGCCGCCAACCGACTCATCTTAATACGCCGGCTCAGGTCTCCCTGGCCCACGGCCTGCATCTGCCTGATCAGGTAGCCCAGTGGTTGCGTGACCTGCGTGAAATGGCAAAGCCCATCAGCGGCATGAACAGGGAGATCACCATGTTGCCGTTGTCGGTCAGCTGGATGTAGCGCTGCTGCATCTGACGATAATCCTCGATGCGCTGCTGGTACTGTGCAACATCGCGCCGAATTTGATCCGTATCGGCCGTTATCCAGGGTGAGGGCGACCTTTTTATCGTTGTATTTGATTGTCTGTTTATAGCTTTGTATATTTCAGGCTTTCACCGCCACTATCTGTACCACGCAGCATTCACCTTGATGCAGTTCGCCTTCATCAACGCGGCGGATCCCCTCATGCGCAATCTGCAGGTCAAGTTCCGACAGTTCTTCACGCAGCTCGTGCAGTGACATCAGCATGTCGGGGTTCTGTGGCCCACCCGTGCCGCTGCTGGCCAGTTGGTCAAGGCTGAAACCTTCAAGGATGAATACGCCTCCGGGTTTGAGAGCCTGTGCTATCTTGCCGTGCAGCTGCATGCGCAGGGTTGAAGGTGTGTGGGCAAAGATGGAAATGATGCCACTCCAACGGTTTTCGCCCAGCTCCAGGTGGGCCAGATCACCCACGTCATAGCGAATATCAACACCGGTCTGATGCGCCAGTTTCAGTGCTTTGTCACGTCCCACCGATGAAAGGTCGACGGCATGGACTTCAAAACCCAGCCCGGCCAGGTGGACCGCATTGCGCCCTTCCCCCTCGGCAAGGCAGAGTACGGTGCCGGCCGGTATGCGATGAGCCTGCTCGGCCAGAAAGTCATTGGGCTTTGTACCGTAGACGAAGGTGTCACTGCTGTAGCGTTGGTCCCACATGATGTGTCCTCATTTCAAGCCGGGTAGGTTCACCCTTAGTGAATCGAGCCGGTGTTGCGGGGGCCTTTTGTTAAATTGATACGCTTGTTTCAGCGGAACGGTGCAGAACCGAACCAGGATAATGTATCAGCTGGTTTGTTTTTTGACATATCACTATAACCGCAAACCTGAATCAGTATGGGCTATCATGCCGAATAAAGAGCCCGGGCCTGCGGAGAAGCTGATGTACAAGGCAAGCGAAATTGAGTCCCTGCCGCGCAGCCTGCGCCATATGCACTGGCTCTGCCGGGCGCCATCACTGTTAAGGCATGAGCGAGTATTTGACCTGACAGCAGCGCTGCCGCAGGACTACAGACAGCGTATCGATCGTCTGGCGCAATGCCCGGACCTGCTGCAGCAACTGAATACGGCGGCAGAGCTGCGCCTTGGCCTGTACTTCGAGCAGCTGTATGCGTGTCTGATGACTCGAGTACTGGGCTGGGAGTTGTTGGGGCACAATCTTCAGGTGCGTGAACAGGGTCGTACACTGGGAGAGCTGGATTTTCTCCTGCGCAACCCGGTCAGCGGTGAGGTAGAGCATCATGAAATCGCGGTGAAATTCTATCTGGCAGCCGGGGCTGATGACCCGTACTGGTACGGCCCCAACAGCCGTGATCGGCTGGATCTGAAAACCGAGCGCCTGCTTGGTCATCAGGTGAAAATGGCTGAACAGCCCGCCACGCGGACTATGCTGGCTGAACAAGAGTTGCCGCAGCCGGCACGATCACGGTTGTTGATGCCGGGGTACCTGTTTTATCCAGATGGGAAAACTACGTCGCCTCCGCCCAGTGTGCCCGACAACCACTTCTGTGGTGATTGGCTGCGGGCGTCGCAGGTCAGTAAGGTAAGGCTGGAAACCAGTGTGCAACTGAATAAGCCAGACTGGCTTGGCCCCTGGCATCAGACGTGCCGGCCGGATGACGCGCTGGCGCTTGAGCAGGCCGCTCGCATTGTGGCCGGTGGCCCACCACGGCTGTTTGCACAGCTGGCGCAGCATGAGGATGGCGGTGTGTGGCGGGAGACCAAACGGTTTTTTCTGGTGCCGGATGAGTGGCCTTATATCAACATGGAGAAAGCTTAGTACCAGCGGTTCTGTCAGCAGCATTGAACCCGCGACTGCTTGTGGGTACCTTAGGCACTGAGCTCTCAGTTGACGAATCCGACGTGTTTCAGGCCCGCACTGATCATTTTGACTCCCATCGCCCTCAGGCCCTTGTGGCTCTGATGCTGGTGGCTGTGCTGGTGCTGCAGCTGTTCAGTCTGGTTCAGGCGGCGCTTCCCGCTGAGCAGCACCCTGTCGGCAATCACTGCGAGTCACCGATGAGCACTGCGCATCAGCCTTTGGGCAGCGACTGCCGTATGGAGCAGCCTCACGAAGCGGCTTGTTGCGACAGTCTTCAAGCAGACTGCGCCGATCACTGTGCTCAGGGCAGCGCGCTGGTACTGAGCAGCCCGATGGTGCTGTTGCGACCGGCGGAAGTGCACCGCTCTACCTGTCTGTTACAGCCACCGGATGCACCGGTTTTCTCCCGCTATCAGCCACCCAGACCCGCGTACTGATCTGAAGTGTGCTTCGGGAGCCAGGCTCCCTCCCCTTGAAACAGCATTGTGCGGACCGAGTGTTCGCACAGAGGAGAAATTCCATGTCATTCCATCGTACCGGGCTTGCGACCCTTTCATTAGTCACATTCACCGCCTTGCTGAGCGCCTGCAGCGACTCTCAGACAGCCTCAGAAGCCCCGAAGCCGGCAGTTCAGGAAACGGTCCAGCAAGCCAGCGCGGATGCCATGAACCTGCGCGTTTACAAGAGTCCAACCTGTGGCTGCTGTGTGGACTGGATGGACCATGTCGACGGTGCAGGCTTTCACTCGGTGCCCCATCACCCCGATAACCTGACCCAGCTGAAGCTGGATATGGGCCTGCAGGGGCAGTACCACTCCTGTCACACCGCCGTGTCCGAGCAGGGATACCTGTTTGAAGGCCATGTGCCGGCGAAGCTGATGCAACGCTTCCTGGAACAGCCGCCGACCGATGCGCTGGGTCTGGCGGTGCCGGGTATGCCGATGGGCAGTCCAGGTATGGAAGTCGATGATCGCTTCAGTCCCTACCAGGTGCTGTTGGTGAAAAAGGATGGCAGCTATGAGGTGTATGCCACCATCGACGAGCAGGCTGAGCAGTATTGAAGCCTATAACCTATAGCTTGGTAAGGGCTCTGTTCTCTGCGGGAGTGAGTCGATATACTCTAACTCCCGTTTGAATGTGATACAGGTAGTCAACCTACAAGGAGTCAACAGTGGCGTCGACCGGCTCTCAGATCATGGCAGATGAACAGCAGCTCCAGGTGTTGATGGCGCGACAGCCCATCTATACCAAGAGCCAGGATGTGGTCGCCTTCGAGTTGCTGTTCCGTGATACGGATGGCAATTTTGTTGAAGGTCTGAAGGATGAAGATGCCACCCTCGGTGTATTGCTGGGCACCTACTCCAGTATCACCAAGGGCGGGTCGGTTCAGTCATTGCCCTGTTTCCTCAAGGTAACGGACAGCTTCCTGCTCAACAATGATGTGCCCGAACTGCCGAAGCAGAACTTTGTACTGGAAATTCTGGGCCACTCGGATATAACGCCCGAGTTCATTGCCCGAGTGAAGGGGCTGGCGCAACAGGGTTATCGATTGGCTCTGGCGGATTACGACCCGCGAGACCCCAAGTTCGAGCCACTGTTGAACATCGTTCATGTCCTCAAGCTGGATATCCAGCTGCTGGGAATGGATAACATTCCTGCCCTGCTGCAGCGCCTGAGAACCTACCAGCTGGAGCTGCTGGCCGACAAGGTTGAAACCCAGGAAGAGTTTCGTCGCTGCCTAGAGATGGGGTTTGCCCTCTACATGGGCTACTTCCTCAGTAAGCCCGAGCCGGTTAAGGGTAAGAAGATCACCGGCAACAAGGTGGTTCTGCTGGAGTTGCTCACCGAAATGCAGCGCCCCAGCGCCACGGCCCAATCCATTGAACAGATCGCACTGCATGATCCGGCCCTGACCTACCGGATCCTGAGGGTGGTCAACTCCGCGGCCTTCAACCTCAAGCGCGAAATCAGCTCCCTCTCCCACGCCATCTCCCTGCTCGGCATCGATCAGATCAAACGCTGGGTAATGCTGTTCCTGACCAGTACCGATAAAACCAAGCCGGATGAATTGACGCGCAACATGCTGGTGCGTGGCCGATTCTGCGAACTGCTGGCCGAAATGCTGGGGCGGGATGAACCGATCAACCATTTCGTCGTCGGCCTGCTGTCGCAGCTGGATGTATTGCTGGACATGGAGATGGAAGAGCTTCTGTCTCAGGTACCCTTGCAGCAGGATATGAAAGACGCTCTGATCGGCCGCAACGGATCCTGTGGTGAGCTGCTGCAGCAGGTTGAGTATTACGAACGGGGTGAGTTTGAACAGCTCAGCCGTGAGCTGAACAAGCCCTTCTATGAAGTGGCCTATCGCCACAGCCTGAACTGGGCACAGCAGGTGATGCTGGCCATGCAGCAGGCGTGATCGGCTGGTTACCGCCTGAACTGTTGGCGCTGGATGCTTTCTGGCTGATCCTGACCGCCGGGTTTACCTCCCTGTTGACCGCGACCCTTGGAATTGGCGGCGGCGTTCTGTTGCTGGTTGTGATGGCACAGATCGTACCGATCGCCGCACTGATCCCCGTACATGGCCTGGTTCAGCTGGGTTCCAACGGCAACCGTGCTCTGATGACCCGGCAGCACATCGACTGGCCACTGTGTGGGCGTTTCCTGACCGGTGCCCTGATCGGTGCCGGGCTGGCGTCACTGGTCGTGGTACAGCTGCCGCTGCAGGTGATTCAGCTGGCGGTGGCCGGTTTCATTCTCTGGATGGTGTGGGGTCCAAAGCCGACTGCACGCACATTGACACCCCTGCGCACGCTGTTGGCCGGTTCGCTGACCACCTTTGTCTCCATGTTCGTGGGGGCCAGTGGCCCACTGGTGGCTGCATTCGTGCACCGTCACAGCCATGACAAGATGCAGACCGTAGCGACCTTTGCGGCAGCCATGACCGGTCAGCACTTGCTCAAGGGTGTGGTGTTCTCCTTTATCGGCTTTTCCTTTATCGACTGGTTGCCGCTGATCGGCCTGATGATTCTCAGTGGCATGCTGGGCACCTGGATCGGGCTTAACCTGCTGCAGAAAGTCAGCTCGGTCTGGTTCAACCGCCTGTTCCGCATTATCGTCACTGTGCTGGCATTGCGTCTGCTGTGGCAGGCACTGCAACCCCTTATCTGAACTGGCATCCCCTCTTGGCCTGACCGATACTGAAACCGTGCAACGGGATCGGGAGGTCGTGTGCGGCAATCCTACAATCACTGGTTACCCGATCAGCAGGCGCTGATGCTGGAGCAGACAATTGCGCTGGCCGAGATCAATTCGGGTACGTTCAATGTCATGGGCGTTAATGCGGTTGCTGACAGGTTCGTCGAGCTGGCCGCCGGGTTGAATGCCGTGGTGCAGCGGATCGGTCTGCCGCATTACCGTCAGCTCACGGAGAGAGCCGAATGGCAGGAGCAGCCCCTTGGGCAGGCGGTGCAGCTGCGAAAGCACCCGGATGCCCCGCTGCAGCTGTTGTTGATGGGGCACCTGGATACGGTGTACGGCGCTAACCATCCCTTCCAGCAGATACGCTGGCTGGATGCCGAACGCCTTAATGGCCCCGGCGTGACCGATATGAAAGGCGGGCTGGTGGTGGCGCTGCATGTGCTGGTGGCACTGGAGGCATCGCCGCTGGCGGGCAGAATCGGCTGGCAACTGCTGCTCAACCCGGATGAGGAGATCGGTTCGCCCTGTTCTGCCGAGTTGATTGCACACTGTGCGGCAGATGCTGACCTGGGGCTGGTGTTTGAACCGGCATTGGCGGATGGTTCTCTTGCCGGTGCGCGCAAGGGCAGTGGCAACTTCGGCGTGCACGTGACGGGCCGTGCAGCCCACGCCGGGCGCGAACATCATTTGGGTCGCAACGCGATCCGGGCGCTGTGTGATTTCATCAGTGCGCTGGATGATCTTAACGGTCAGCGAAAAGGGGTGACCGTTAACCCCGGCTATATTCATGGAGGTGGTGCGGTCAACGTGGTGCCCGACCGGGCGATGGCGCGCTTCAATATCCGCATTGAACAGCCTGAAGATGAACTCTGGTGCCTGCAGCAGCTGGAGCAGTTGCAACGGCGGACCCGCCGGCAGGAGGGCATTCAAATTGAGCTGGCCGGTGGTTTTGGGCGCAAACCCAAACCGCTTGGGCCACACCTCCGGCTGTTTGAACGCCTGCGCCAGATCGGCCAGGGGCTGGGTACCGAGCTGAGCTGGCTACCCAGTGGTGGCTGCTGCGATGGCAATAATCTGGCCGCTGCCGGAGTGGCCAACATTGATACGCTGGGTGTGTGTGGTGGTGCCATCCACTCCAGCGACGAATTCCTGCTGGTCAGCAGTCTTGCAGAACGGGCTCGGCTGAGCGCCGCGCTGCTGTTTGAACTGGCGCAGGATGACCCGGCGCAGTGGCGCCGTGAAGGAAGGTGAACATGCTGGATCTGCTGATCAACGGCAGTTGGGTGACCGGTGAAGGTACGCCACTGGTTTCCATTAATCCGGTTAATGGCGAGCGGCTCTGGAGTGGCCAGGGTGCCAGTCTGGAGCAGGTTGAACGGGCATTGTCTGCCGCGAGGCGGGCGGCACCGAACTGGGTCGGGCTGGGGTTTGACCTGCGTCGACAGCTGGTAGAACGCTATACAGAGCTGTTGCAGCAGGAAGCCGAACCGATGGCGGCTTGTATCGCAGAAGAAACCGGCAAGCCGTTATGGGAGGCGCGCACCGAAGTCAGCAGCATGATCGGCAAGACGGCCCTGTCGATACGCGCCTTCAATGAGCGAACCGGCAGCCGGATCACCGAACAGGACGGCGTGCGCATGGCGTTGCGACACAAGCCGCATGGCGTGCTGGCGGTGTTCGGACCGTACAACTTTCCCGGTCACCTGCCCAATGGTCATATCGTGCCTGCTCTGCTGGCGGGCAATACACTGCTGTTCAAGCCCAGTGAACAGACCCCGCAGGTAAGCCGGAAAATGGTCGAGCTGTGGCAACGTGCAGGACTGCCGCACGGCGTACTTAATCTGTTGCAGGGCGGTGCCGAAGTTGGGCAGGCGCTGGCATCCAGCGATGAGCTTGATGGTATCTGCTTTACGGGCAGCTCAGCCACGGGGGAGCGTCTGCAGCAGCAGTTTGGCAACCGCCCCGGCAAGCTGCTGGCGCTGGAGATGGGGGGCAATAACCCGCTCCTGCTGCGCCCTGTGGATAATATTGAAGCAGCACTGTTCTGTGTTATTCAGTCAGCCTTTCTGAGCAGTGGTCAGCGTTGCAGTTGTGCACGTCGCCTGTTGGTGCCTGTGGGTAACTGGGGTGATGAGTTTATCAACAGGTTGATTATGACGGTAGGCGCGTTGACAGTGGATGACCCCTTTGCCGATCCGCAGCCCTTCATGGGCAGTCTGATTTCAACAGTGGCTATGGATAACCTGCTGTTCGCTCAGCAGCAGCTGCAGTTGATGGGAGCAGAAATGCTGCTGCCGATGCAGCCTGTGCGCACAGGCAGTGCCCTGCTGACGCCGGGGTTGATCGATGTAACCGCGCTGGGTGCGCGGGTGCCGGATGAAGAGTATTTTGGCCCGCTGCTGCAGCTGATCCGCTACCGTGACTTTGATCAGGCGATTACCCTGGCCAACCGCACTCGCTATGGCCTCAGTGCGGGGCTGATCAGTGACAGCGAGGCAGAATTTGAGCATTTTCACCGGCATATCCGTGCTGGTGTGGTGAACTGGAACAGGCCTCTGACCGGGGCATCCGGAGCACTACCCTTTGGCGGTATCGGTGCCAGTGGCAACCACCGCCCCGGTGCATGGTATGCGGCGGACTATTGCGCCTATCCTGTTGCCGGGCTTGAAAGTGCACAGCTTGAATTGCCAAGCAGTTTGCCACCGGGCATGGTACTGGGAGAGCAGGGATGAGCGCGCTAGAGGTCAATTTTGATGGCCTGGTAGGGCCTACACACAACTACAGCGGACTGGCGCCGGGCAATCTCGCTTCGGCCCGCAATCGTGATCAGGTCTCGAACCCCAGGGCGGCGGCCTTGCAGGGGTTGGCCAAGATGAAGCGCCTGCATGACCTGGGACTGACGCAAGGCGTGTTACCGCCGCAGCCCCGACCGGAGCCTGAGTTGCTGCGTCAGTTGGGCTTTGCCGGCAGCGATGCTCAGGTACTGGCTTGCGCTGCCCTGGCAGCTCCCTGGCTGTTGTCGGCCTGCTGCTCGGCCTCTGCCATGTGGGCCGCCAATGCAGCAACGGTATCGCCCGCAGCGGATACAGGTGATGGGCGTGTACATTTTACGCCGGCCAACCTGGTCTCTCAGCTGCATCGCAGTATCGAAGTCGATATGACCGGGACTATTCTGCGAGCCATATTTCACCATCCCGAGTTCTTTTGTGTCCACAGCCCGTTGCCGGCAACGGCGACACTGGGAGATGAGGGCGGCGCCAATCACAACAGGTTATGCACAGCTTATTCCGATCCGGGTGTTGCTCTGTTTGTCTATGGGCGCAGCCGGCAGCAATCAGGACCGCACCGCTTCCCTGCTCGTCAAACCCTTGAAGCCAGTGAGGCGGTGGCGCGGCAACATGGATTGGATCCGGCTCGGGTTATTTATGCACAACAGCAGCCTGACGCCATCGATGCGGGAGTTTTCCACAACGATGTAATCGCGGTTGCCAATCGCAATCTGCTGTTCTGTCACGAAAACGCTTTTGTCGACCAGGCTCGGGTGATTGAGCGGCTGAACCATGGGCTCAAGGGTGGGCTGAATCTGATTCAGGTGAGTGAGCAGGATGTTACGCTGCAGGATGCGGTACAGAGCTACCTGTTCAACAGCCAGTTGCTGACCCTGTCAGGTGGACATACTTTGCTGCTGGTGCCGCAGGAGTGCCATGAAAACGAGCAGGTTTGGCAGTATTTACAGGCACTGCTTAAAGCACACAGGGGTATCGATGCGGTTGAGGTGATTGATCTGCGCCAGAGCATGCGTAACGGCGGTGGTCCGGCCTGTCTGCGGTTAAGAGTGGTGCTGGAGCCGGCCGCGCTGGCGGCCTGCCATCAAGGCGTGCTGTTCAGCGATCAACTGTATGCACAGCTGATCGGCTGGGTTGAGCGCCATTACCGGGACCGGCTGGCGCCCTCCGAGCTGGCTGACCCGGCACTGCTGGATGAGTCGCGCGCCGCTCTGGATGAGCTGACGCGCATTCTGCAGTTGGGCAGCCTCTATCCCTTCCAGCATTGACGTTTTACAACGGCTGCAGGTTGGCAAACCCCACCACCAGCCACTTGCTGCCGGCTTCTTCGAAGTTGACCTGTACCCGTGCCTTGGGACCACTGCCCTCGAAGTTGGTCACCATGCCAACGCCGAATTTGGCATGCGTCACGGCCTGACCAAGGCGCAGGTCGGTACTGGGAATCTCGACGCTGGACAGTGAGCTGCCGCCCCCGAACAGGCTGCTCTCTGAATCGTACCCGCTGCTGTAGGGACGGCGTACAGTGGCGTTGAGGCGCACCTCTTCGATATGTTCTGCCGGTATCTCGTTGATGAAGCGCGATACCCGGTTAAAGGTTTCCTTGCCGTGCAGGCGGCGTGACTCGGCGTAGGTCATGTACAGCTTCTGCATGGCACGGGTAATGCCCACGTAGCAGAGCCGGCGCTCCTCTTCCAGCCTGCCCGGTTCTTCCGCCGACATGCTGTGGGGGAACAGACCCTCCTCCATGCCCGCCATGAACACCAGCGGGAACTCCAGCCCCTTGGCGGAGTGCAGGGTCATCAGCTGTACACTGTCGGTGTGCACATCTGCCTGTGCCTCACCGGCATCCAGTGCCGCCTGATCCAGAAATGCCGCCAGCGGTGAATTGAATCCCTCTTCGTTGTCTTCCTGCCACTGGCCGGCAAACTGGCGTGCGGCGTTGACCAGCTCCTCAAGGTTTTCGATACGGGACTGGCCCTTTTCACCCTTCTCTTTCTCGTGGTGCTCAATCAGGCCGGAATGCTGCACCACATGCTCGGTCTGCTCGTGCAGCTCGGTACCGCGGGTATCGGCATCCAGCTGATTGATCAGGTCGACAAAGGCCTGCAAGGCGTTGTTGGCGCGGGCCGGCAGGGTTTTCAGCTCGGTGATTTCGTTGGCGGCCCGCCACATGGAAACGTTCTCGCCACGGGCATGTTCGCGGATCGCCTCGATGGTGCGGGTACCGATACCGCGGGTGGGGACATTGATCACTCGCTCCATGGCGGTATCGTCATCGCGGTTGGCCAGCAGGCGCAGGTAGGCCAGTGCGTTCTTGATCTCCAGTCGGTCGTAGAAGCGTTGACCACCGTAGATGCGATAGGGCATGCCGGCCCGAATCAGCATCTCCTCCAGTACCCGCGACTGGGCGTTGGAGCGGTACAGGATGGCGGATTCGTCACGGCGGTTGCCCTCTTCGACCCACTTCTGGATCTGATCGACAATAAAGCGCGCTTCGTCCTGCTCGTTGAAGGCGCTGTAGAGCGAGATCGGCTCGCCATCGCCCAGCTCGGTCCACAGTTCTTTGCCCAGGCGGCCGAAGTTGTTCTGTATTACGGCATTGGCAGCGCCGAGAATGGTACCGGTGGAGCGGTAGTTCTGCTCCAGACGGATGGTTTCGGTACCCGGGAAATGCTGCTCCAGATGCTGGATGTTCTCGATGCGAGCGCCGCGCCAGCCGTAGATCGACTGGTCATCATCGCCCACCGCCATCAGCTTGTTTTCGCCTTCACACAGCAGGCGCAACCAGGCGTACTGAATGGCGTTGGTATCCTGAAACTCATCCACCAAAACGTAGCGAAAACGTTCGCGGTAGTGCTTGAGCAGCTGTGGGGCGCGATCGCGCAGCAGTTCCAGTGCCCGCAGCAACAACTCGCCAAAGTCGATCATGCCACCCCGTTCACAGGCCTCTTCGTAGGCTTCATAGACCCGAATCATCATCGCCTGGAACGGATCGCCCGTCCGCTCGATGTGGGCGCTGCGCAGGCCTTCGTCCTTCTGGCCATTGATGAACCACTGAAACTGACGTGCCGGCCAGCGGCTGTCATCAAGATTCATCTCCTTGCACAGGCGCTTGATCAGGCGCAGCTGGTCATCGCTGTCCATGATCTGGAAGTTGTCGCGCAGTCCGGCATCGCGCCAGTGGGCACGCAGCAGGCGATGTGCCAGACCGTGGAAAGTGCCCACCCACATGCCATGGGTGTTGATCCCCAGCAGGTGCTCGATTCGCCCGCGCATCTCCCGTGCCGCCTTGTTGGTAAAGGTCACCGCCATGATTGAATAGGGTGACAGGCCTTCGGTCTCGATCAGCCAGGCGATGCGGTGCACCAGTACCCGCGTCTTGCCGGAGCCGGCACCTGCCAGAACCAGCAGGTTGTTCAGATCAGCGGTAACCGCTTGCCGCTGGGCGTCGTTGAGCGAATCGATGATGTGTGTAACGTCCATGGGCCCTGCCGAGTTGAAATCAGATGAATCGAGGTGGAAAGGCTGCAGTATATCAGCCCGGACGACCTGGTCTGAAGCCAAGAGCCGATCCGGGCCGGAACCGTCAGATTGAGGCGGGTATTTCGATACGTGCCAGCAGGACGCGACGGAACTCGTCCGGGTCTTTCAGTTTGGTGCTGATGCCACTGCGTGAGGCCTGCTCAACCCCAAGCCAGGGTATCAGTCGCGACAGCCAGAAACGCATGGCAGCGGTGCGAACCAGTGTCGGCCAGGCAGCGACTTCTTCATCGGTAAACGGGCGCACACTGGCATAGGCCTTGAGCAGTGCCTGCTCCCGCGCCGGATCAGCCTGCCCCTGTGCATCGGTACACCAGTCGTTGGCGACAATGGCCAGGTCAAACAGCAGGAAGGCGGTTGCCGCGTTGTAGATATCGAGGATCGCTTCCAGATGACTGCCGTGGAACAGGGCATTGTCGTGGAACAGGTCACCGTGAATGGTACCCAGCGGCAAGCCGAAGGGTTTTTCTCGCAACTGGTCAAACAGGGCTACTTCCTGCTGCAGCAGCTCAGCATCTTCGGGTGTGAGCAGGTGACGAATGGCCTGACTCTCGCGTCGCCACCAGAACACGCCCCTCTGAGCCTGTCTGCGCAGATAGAACTCTTCGCCGGCAAGGTGGAACTGTGCCAGTGCTGTGCCGATCTCTGCACAGTGTGCCTTTGTCAGCTGTTCGCGACTGACATGATGTCCCTGGAAGCGGGGCTGGAAAAAGGCGGGTTTGGCGCATAACTGTTTCAGCGCAATACCGTTGCGATCCTTGATCGCATAGGGAACAGGTACCTGACGCGTATGCAGCCACTGGCCCAGCTCGACAAAGAATGGCATCTCGTCAAAGGCCAACTCTTCGAACAGCGTCAGAACGTACTGCTGTTCGTGGCCGTCAAGGTCCAGCGTAACGAAGAAGTTGCTGTTTTCGATGCCACCTTCGATGCCTTCGAAGCCGACCAGTCTACCCAGCGCATAGTCTTCCAGCAGGGCTTCAAGTTGAGCGCGGCTGATATCGGTATATACGGCCAATGTCGGTTACCAGCGGAAGATGACCCATTTTGGAATCAGCAGCTGCGATTCCTCTACGCGAATGAATTTGGAGCCATCGGCCGGCACCAGATAGTAGGGCTTGCCGACCTTGGGCACGACCTTTATTTCGCGCAGCTGGCCGTTGATGGTGTACTCGTAATAGGTGCTTTCGCCATCGTGAGTAATGGTAATCTCCGGCTCGGTCAGGGCCGGATCGTCCACCACTTCCGCCTGTGCCAGAGGCGTCAGTGCCAATACCGCCGCCAGAGTCAGTTTTTTCAGCATCATTGCTTCCCAATTGGTTAGTCGGGGTCGAATTGTCTATGATTGTGGGCCTTGTCGCAGGCGCCGACAACCCCGAAACAGTTTTAAATGGATACTCCCATGAGCGAACAGCACGCCCCGGTCATTCTGGTGGATGGCTCCTCCTATCTTTATCGAGCATTTTTCGCCTCCCAGCAGGCTGATTTGCGTACTGCCGACGGTACGCCAACCGGTGCCATCCGGGTTGTGACCTCGATGCTCAAGCGTCTGCTCAAGGACTATCCCGGCAGCCCCGTCGCCGTCATTTTCGATGCCAAGGGCAAAACCTTCCGCGACGAGATCTATGCTGAGTATAAGTCACATCGTCCGCCCATGCCGGATGACCTGCGCGCTCAGGTGGAGCCGATTCACGCCATCATTCGGGCCATGGGACTGCCGCTGTTCGTCGAGGACGGCGTGGAAGCGGATGATGTGATCGGTACGCTGGCACGTCAGGCAAGCGAGTCCGGCCGCCCGGTCGTCATCTCCACCGGTGACAAGGACATGGCACAGCTGGTGGACGAACATGTCACCCTGATCAACACCATGAATGACGCCAGGATGGATGTGGCCGGGGTCGAGGAAAAGTTCGGTGTGCCGCCGCATCTGGTGATCGACCTGCTGGCGCTGCAAGGGGACAAGGTGGACAACATCCCGGGTGTGCCGGGCGTGGGTGAAAAGACCGCTCTGGCGCTGTTGCAGGGCATTGGCGGCATCAAGGACCTTTATGAAAATCTGGATAAAATCCCCGCGCTGGGATTCCGTGGCGCCAAAACCATGCCGAAAAAGCTGGAAGACAACCGCGAAGCAGCGGAGCTGTCTTACCTGCTGGCCACGATCAAGACTGATGTACCGCTGCATATCGACCTGCACGACATCACCCTGCCCGAACCCCACCCGGAGCAGCTGCTGGAGCTGTTCAAACAGTTCGAGTTCAAGAGCTGGGTGCGTGAGCTGGAAGCCGGTGATGCCGGAGAACTTGGTGCCGATGAGCCGGTTGAGGCTGAAGACCGCATCGAAACCGAATATGAAACCGTACTGACGCAGGACGCTTTGGATGCCTGGCTGGAAAAGCTGAAAGCGGCCGGTGAGTTTGCCTTCGATACCGAAACCACCAGCCTGAACTATATGGAAGCAAAACTGGTGGGGGTTTCCTTCGCGGTGGAGCCGGGCAAGGCCGCCTATGTACCGCTGGCGCACGATTACATGGGTGCTCCGGCGCAGCTGGATCGTGAGGCTGTGCTGGCGCAGTTGAAGCCGTTGCTGGAAGATCCGGAACTGAAAAAGATCGGCCAGCATATCAAGTACGACATGAACGTACTGCGCCACTACGGTATCGAGCTGCAGGGCATCGGTGCCGATACCATGCTGGAGTCCTACGTACTCAACTCCACCGCCAGTCGTCATGACATGGATACGCTGGCGGATCGTCATCTGGGTGTGACCACCACCAGCTTTGAAGCCATCGCGGGCAAGGGCAAGAAGCAGCTGACCTTTAACCAGATCGAGCTTGAACAGGCCGCACCCTATGCGGCGGAGGACGCCGACATCACCCTGCGCCTGCATCACAAACTTCAGCCACAGCTGGCCGCCGAGGGTGAACTGCTCAAGGTATTTAATGAGATCGAACGCCCGCTGATCCCGGTGCTGTCACGCATGGAATACCGGGGTGCGCTGGTGGATGCCAGGATTCTGGGCGAGCAGAGCCGAGAACTGGAGCTGCGACTGAACGAGATCGAGCAGGAAGCATATGAACTGGCGGGCGAGGAGTTCAATCTCAACTCAACCAAACAGCTGCAGGCGATTCTGTTCGACAAGATGGGCCTGCCGGTGAAGAAGAAAACGCCCAAGGGGGCTCCTTCGACAGCGGAAGAGGTGTTGCAGGAGCTGGCGCTGGACTACCCTTTGCCCAAGCTGCTGATCGAGCAGCGCGGTCTGAGCAAGCTCAAGAGCACCTACACCGACAAGTTGCCGCAGATGATCAACCCGGCCACCGGGCGTATCCATACCTCCTACCATCAGGCGGTGACGGCGACCGGTCGTTTGTCCTCATCCGAACCCAACCTGCAGAACATCCCGGTGCGCACCCTTGAAGGGCGGCGTATTCGCAACGCCTTTGTTGCGCCTGAGGGCTACAAAATCATTGCGGCGGATTATTCACAGATCGAGCTGCGCATCATGGCGCACCTGTCCGGAGACGAAGGACTGATGAATGCATTCCGTCAGGGGGAGGATATCCACAAGGCGACGGCAGCCGAAGTGTTTGGCACCACTGTGGATAGTGTTACGGCGGATCAGCGCCGCAGCGCCAAGGCGATCAACTTCGGCCTGATCTATGGCATGTCGGCCTTTGGTCTGGCGCGGCAGCTGGGGATCGGCAACAAGGAGGCCGGTAGCTACATTGAGCATTACTTCGCCACCTATCCCGGTGTTCAGCGCTATATGGATGAAACCCGTGCCCAGGCACGGGACCAGGGATATGTTGAGACACTGTTCGGCCGCCGCCTCTATCTGCCGGAGATCAACGACCGCAATCCGATGAAGCGCCAGGCCGCCGAACGTACGGCAATCAATGCGCCGATGCAGGGCACGGCTGCTGATATTATCAAGCACGCCATGATTGCGGTGGATAACTGGCTGGAACAGGGTCAGATGGATGCCCGCATGATTATGCAGGTACACGATGAACTGGTGTTCGAGGTGCGTGAAAGCGAAGTGGATAACTTTATCGCGCAGGTCAAACCGCTGATGGAAGACGCCGCCGAACTGGCGGTACCGCTGCTGGTGGAAGCCGGTGTCGGCGATAACTGGGAACAGGCGCACTGATCTTTTTTTGAACAAAAGTGAACTTTTGTCGGATACAATGTCTTATTCGATGAGCCACGGCATTAAATCCCAGTCTTGCCAGCGTGGAGTCGTGGCTCTGTCTGTCATGACATCTTGACCCCGGCAGCGGTGCTCCCCTTCCGTCCGCCGGGGTTTTTCTTGACTCTCAGTCAGCTTTGGGTGGAATCAACTCAACCTCTTCCGTTTGCATCTCGTTCAGATCCGGCAGCAGCCAACTGTTGATCCGCTGACGCAGCTGGTCCACACCCGATTTTTTGAGAGCCGAAAACGTCTGTACGCTCACCTTATCGCCCAAACGCTCTTTGAGCTGCTTCTGAATCTGCAACATGGTGCTTTTGGCCGGGCCTCGCTTGAGTTTGTCTTCCTTGGTCAACAGCACGTGCAGGGGTACACCGGTCGATGAGCACCAATGCACCATCATTTCGTCGAATTCTTTCATGGGGTGGCGAATATCCATCACCAGTACTACACCTTGCAGGCACTCGCGGTGCTGCAGGTAGGCATCCAGATGGCGTTGCCAGTGAAGTTTCATCGCAACCGGCACCTTGGCGTAACCGTAGCCCGGCAGGTCAACCAGCCTCAGACCTTCAATATTGAGCCTGAAAAAGTTGATCAATTGAGTACGCCCGGGGGTCTTGGATGTGCGTGCCAGCGCGGTCTGTGCGGTCAATGCGTTGATCGCGCTGGATTTGCCGGCATTGGAACGACCGGCAAAGGCAACCTCGGCACCGGTGTCGGGCGGACATTGATCGAGACGTGATGCGCTGGTCTCGAAATGGGCAAGGTTGTAATGGATAACGGGGTCAAACGTAGACATGGCGCAAGACTCGGGTGGCCACAAAGTGAACATATACGTTCCAGTTTGTGGGGATATTGGTTTATAATGCCGCCAATTTTACCCGCGAACCGAGTCTGTCTCCAGTCAGGGTAATAGTGGAAATTGGCCGTTTACTGCTGTTTTACTGCAAAATCAGCGGTAGATTAAAACACATTTCGTCAAGCAAGAGTCTGGGTTAGTCAATGAACAAACTACTGATCAGCTTACTGGTAAGCATCGGTATCACCGGCGTCGCGCATGCGGCAGGTGATGCAACTGCAGGCCAGGGCAAGACAGCCGTATGTACTGCCTGTCACAGTGCCGATGGCAACAGTGTCGTGGGTAACTTCCCGAAACTGGCTGGGCAGGGTGAAAAATACCTGCTCAAGCAGCTGAACGAGATCAAGAGCGGTGCTCGCATGATCCCTGAAATGACGGGCATGCTGGATAACCTGAATGATCAGGATCTGGCCGATATTGCGGCATTTTATGCCAGCAAGAACGTCCAGTTGGGTCAGGCTGCAGCCGATCAGGTTGAGCTGGGCCAGAAAATCTGGCGTGCCGGTGTTGCGGAAAAGGGTGTTGCATCCTGTACAGCCTGTCACGGCCCGAACGGCAAGGGTATTGATTCTGCTGCCTACCCGTCACTGAGCGGCCAGCACGCACAGTATGTTGAGTCTTCACTGAAGAAATTTGCCAGTGGTGATCGCAACAACGACCCGGCCAACATGATGCGTGATATCGCGTCCAAAATGAGCGAAGCGGAAATGAAAGCGGTTTCCCAGTACGTTCAGGGCCTGCACTAAGAGTCGGGCGTTGCGTCTACTCTACTCAAAAAGGCAGCATAGGCTGCCTTTTTTGTTGAGCATGAAACTTATTCAGGTTTGTCGAGGTCAATATTCGGCAATGTGCCAGCTCTGGGAGATATTGAAATGCTGAAAAAACTGCTGCTGACAGCATCGCTGTCGTTGTTTGCCACGCTGTCCTGGGCTCAGGAATATCGTGAAGGTGAGCACTATTTCACCCTGTCTCATCCGGTCAAAACGGTTGCGGAGGATAAGGTGGAAGTGGTTGAGGCCTTCGGATACGCCTGCCCTCACTGTAATACCTTTGAGCCTCTGCTGGCACATTGGCGCAAGCAGCAGACTGATGATGTCGCTTTTGTCGGCCTGCCCGTGGTATTTGGTCGCAGCTGGGAGCCGCTGGCGCGAGCCTATTATGTGGCGGAGTTGAGCGACAAGGTTGAAGAAACCCATCAGCCAATGTTTGATGCCATTCACCTTCAGCGCAAGCGCTTCAACAATGTGGAAGCACTGGCCGAGTTTTATGCACCCCTGGGCATCGAGCAGGAGGAGTTCACGAAGCTTTACGATTCCTTTGCCGTCAACATGAAACTCAAACAGGGGGATTCGAAGCTGCGTGGCTATGAAATTACCGGTGTCCCGGCAATGGTGGTCAACGGCAAGTACCGTGTAACCGCCGCCTCAGCGGGCGGTCACAAGGAAATGCTGGAAGTCGTCGACTACTTGGTTGAGCGCGAACGCTCGGCACCCTGATACAGATCATGCCGCAGTGCCCGAAACCGCCTTCTACAGGCGGTTTTTTCGTTTCCATTCAGAAACGCAAGGTAATATGCTGTAGCACTGAAGCGTTATTGGTCTTGTGGTGAGGGAAGTGGATTGTGTCCGACCAGGAAAACTGGAAGCGCAAATATACGGAGCTGACGCTCGAAGTTGAGCGGCAGCAGCAGTCTGATGCCCGTATCAAAAGCGAGCTTACTGCACTGGTCGAGCATATGGCGCTGGGGCTGCAGGGCAATGGATCCGAGCTTGACGGCGAACTTGCGTCCCTGCTGGCTTCGTTGAAGTCACAGAACACCGAACGTGTGGCATCTCTGTCACGTCAGGTCCGTAAAAGCGTCAAGCAGCTGGATCAGGATCGGCACCGAGTCTCCGACAGTCTTGCCAAGGTGCTGCGGCGCTGGAGCCAGCAATTGCGCCGGGTCAACAAGGTTCCCTCCGTTGATAATCTGCTGGGCAACGTTGAAAACCGTATTCCTGATGCGGTTGAGCGCCTGTACAAACTGTCCGACCTGCTGCTGGATCTGGTCGAGTTGCAAAATGGCATGCTGGCGAGTAATCCGGTCTCTACATCGCCTGAAAATGATTTTGAACTGAATGCCGATACGAGCCAGGATCTTGAGATGCTCCGCGCCAGTGTCGCGTCGGAGATGTTGCAGTTGCTTGAGGCGCTGCAGGTACCGGCAGAGGGCGTCGAGCGGGCACGAGGGCTGGTCTGTCAGCTCGAAGAAGGCCTGGAGCTTGAGCAGCTGCCGGTTATGCTCTCTACGGTGGTGGAGCTGGTACGTCTTGCAGGTGGTAATACGCAAGAAGACTTTGAAAACTATCTGCTCACGCTGAACTCCCAGCTTTCCTATGTGCAACAGTTTCTGGAAGAAAGCCGAACCGATGAGGCGCAGGCGGTGCAGGCGCACCATCAGCTGGATTCAAACGTGCGGCGTGATGTACGCAACATCCACCTTACGGTCAAGGAGTCGGAGGATCTCAATCTGCTGAAGCAGAGTGTCGCCCGTCAGCTGGCCTCTATCGTACGTACCATGGACAGCTACCGACAGCAGGAACAGGCACGCGAAGACCGCCTGAACCGGCGTTATGATGATCTGCTGCACAAGGTTGAGCAGATGGAAGTCGAGACCAGCAAGGTCAAGGCAAGGATGAAAGAGGAGCAGCTGCGTGCGCGCACAGATCCCTTGACCGGTCTGCCGAACAGGACAGCCTATGAGCAGCACCTGGAGTCTGAGATGGACCGTTGGCGCCGCTATCAGACACGCTTTTCCCTGGCTGTCGGTGATATCGACTTCTTCAAGAGAATCAACGACGATCTGGGGCACCTGGCCGGTGACCGAGTGTTGCGTCTGGTGACCAAAGTGTTGGGGCATAATCTGCGCAGCACCGATTTCATTGCCCGTTTTGGCGGTGAAGAGTTTGTTATTCTGTTTCCCTCAACCAGTGCCGATGAGGCCTACCGTGCCACCGAGAAGCTGCGTCAGGCCATTGCCGACAGCCCCTTTAACTTCAAGGGTGAGCGGGTTGAGGTCAGCATCTCCTTTGGTGTCGCCGAAGTTGCCTCCGAAGATGATGCAGAGAACCTGTTTACGCGTGCGGACCAGGCACTCTATCGAGCCAAACAGCAGGGCCGAAACCAGACACAGCTGGCCACTACAGGGTAGAATGGAGCTTTTCGTCAACCACGGGATATCCTGAGCTGTGCGGACCGTATTGCGCTCATTGAAGATCGCCTGGATCTTCTCCTACTATCGCCTCGACACGTTTTTCAAGCAGCCGCTGCTGCCCTGGTATATACGGGCGCTCTTCTGGTTGCTGCCCTCCCGCTACCTCATACCTGCACGCCGCCCGCAGGCGGAACGTCTGCGCCTGGCGTTGGAAGCGCTGGGACCGGTGTTCATCAAGTTTGGCCAGATGTTGTCTACACGCAGAGACCTGCTGCCGGATGATATCGCGCTGGAACTCTCAAAGTTGCAGGATCGGGTGCCGCCGTTCTCCGGCCAGTTGGCACAGAAAATAATCGAGCGAGAGTTGAAGCGACCCGTTACGGAAATTTTCTCGTCGTTCAGTGTCGAGCCAATGGCGTCCGCCTCGGTGGCTCAGGTGCATGCGGCGACACTGAATGACGGCAAGGCGGTCGTGGTCAAGGTCATCCGTCCCGGCATCAGCAGTGTTATCCGCCAGGATGTGGCGCTGTTGTATCTGCTGGCGCGGCTGATGCAGGCGATCTGGGCCGAGGGGCGGCGGCTTCGTCCGGTCGAGGTGGTACATGAGTATGAGCAGACCATTTTCGACGAACTGGATTTGCGCAAGGAAGCGGCCAACGGCTCACAGCTGAGACGCAATTTTGATGACTCTGCGATCCTGTATGTGCCTGAGATATTCTGGGACTACACCCGTCAGCAAGTCCTGGTGATGGAGCGTATACAGGGTGTCCCGGTCGCTGATGTGGCGCAGCTGAGAGCCCAGGGAACTGACATGAAGCTGCTGGCCGAACGTGGCGTGGAGATATTCTTCACCCAAGTATTTCGTGACAGCTTTTTCCATGCCGACATGCATCCGGGCAATATTTTCGTATCACGGGATAATCCGGCCAATCCACAATATATCGCCGTGGACTTTGGCATCATCGGCTCACTCAATGCCGAGGATCAGAACTATCTGGCACGTAATATTCTCGCTTTTTTCAAGCGCGACTATCGGCAGGTTGCGCAGTTGCATATCGATTCAGGCTGGGTGCCTAGAGATACTAACGTGCATGCGTTCGAGACGGCGATCCGCAGCGTTTGTGAGCCGATTTTTGAGAAGCCGCTGAAGGATATCTCTTTTGGTATGGTGTTGCTGGGGTTGTTCCAGACCGCACGTCGCTTCAATATGGAAGTTCAGCCGCAGCTGGTGTTGTTGCAAAAGACCCTGCTCAATATTGAAGGGTTGGGGCGCCAGCTTTATCCCGATCTGGACCTTTGGCAGACCGCCAAGCCGTTTCTGGAAAACTGGATGCAGCAGCGCATGGGCGTCAAGGCTGCCTATGAGAGTATCAAGCAGCAGGCGCCGGAGTGGCTGGAAAAAATGCCCCATTTGCCCCAGCTGGTGTATGACAGCCTGCAACAACTCAAGCTTGGTTCTGAAAATAATACAGGACTGCAGCTCAAGCTTCAGCGGCAGCGGGTTCAGGATGAACAACGTAAAAGACGCTATCTGCTGACGGGCATAACCCTGATGGCTGCGGCGGTTGTGACTGCGCAGCCATCGCTGCAACAAAGCGTACAGGATCTGCCTTGGTATGCGCTGGTGGCGGGGGGCTGCGGCTGGCTGCTGATCTGGCGAGCCTGAGGCTGCTGGTTCAGGTCGTCACGATCAGTTATGCTTCGACGCTTCCAATTCAATCGGAACAGCACAGAGAGGCATCATGTCTGCAGACTGGCTTGAGCAGATCAAGTGGGACGAAAAGGGCCTGATCCCGGCCATCGCCCAGGACTTCAGAACCGGGCGGATCCTGATGGTGGCCTGGATGAATGACGAGGCGCTGCGCCTGACGGTGTCCGAACAGCGAGCCATCTACTGGTCACGCTCGCGCAACAGGCTCTGGCGCAAGGGTGAAGAGTCCGGACATGTGCAGAAACTGCATGAACTTCGACTGGACTGTGACGGGGACGTGATTCTGCTCCGTGTTGAACAGTTGGGCGACATCGCTTGTCATACCGGTCGTGAGAGCTGCTTCTATCGTGTACTGCGCAACGGCACTGAATGGGAAACCGTTGATGCCGTACGCAAGGATCCGAATCAAATCTATACCAGTAAAGGCTCGCATGATGAGTGATGTGCTTGATCAACTACAGCAGGTGCTTGAGGCTCGTAAGCAGGCGGATGCTGAAACCTCCTATGTGGCATCTCTGCACGCCAAGGGGCTCAACAAGATTCTGGAAAAGGTCGGTGAAGAGAGTGTCGAAACGATACTGGCTGCCAAGGATGCCGGTCTCAGTGGTGATAATACCGATCTAATCTATGAAACCGCAGACCTCTGGTTCCATACACTGGTGATGCTGTCACATCTGGGGGAGAGCCATACGGCTGTACTGCAGGAGCTGGCACGCCGTTTTGATCTTTCAGGTCTGGAAGAGAAAGCCTCGCGAGGCAAGCAATAAACATTAAAACCGTTTCAGCTGTGGGCTGTAACGGTGCTATAAGATATGACTGATATATTCACTACAGTGAATCTTTATAACCGCGGGAGGCAATATGCTCGGTGGAATCAGTATTTGGCAGCTGTTGATCGTTCTGGTAATCATCATTCTGCTGTTTGGCACCAAAAAACTGCGTAATATCGGTGGCGACCTGGGTGGTGCCCTGAAAAGCTTCAAGAAGGCAGTGAATGAGGATGATGCAGGCAAGAGCGAAAGTGAAGCCGAGCAGAAAAAGATCTCGGCCGAGCAGGATGCTCAGTTCAAGGAGTCTGAAAAGACTGACACCAAAGCCGACAGCAAGACAGACAAGTAAGCTGACAGCAGATGTTTGATATCGGTTTCTTCGAACTGCTGGTGGTAGGTGTCATTGCGTTGCTGGTTCTGGGACCTCAGCGCCTGCCACTGGCTGCACGAACCTGCGGTTTGTGGCTGGGGCGCTTGCGTCGTACCGTTGGCTCTATCCAGAGTGAGATCAGGGAAGAACTCAGAATGGAAGAGCTGAAGCGGACAACCGCGATTGAAAAAGAGCAGCTTGAGCGAGAGCTGCGTGAGATGCGTCAGCCATTTTCAGACTCGCCTTTCGAAACCGGTACTGCCGATAAGACCGAGAAGTCGGCTGCAGCCAATCCGGCGAAAGACGAAAGTAAAACCAGTGACAATAAAGAGACACCATGAGCGTGGATCATTCTGATCAGGAACAGCCCTTGATTGCCCATCTGGTAGAGCTTCGTCAACGGCTGCTCTACAGCGTACTGGCGATTCTGGTGATTTTTCTCGGTCTGTTCTACTTTGCCAACGATCTCTACACATGGATATCGGCACCACTGACAGCTTTACTGCCGGAAGGCACCAGTATGATAGCAACGGATGTGACCTCTCCTTTCTTTGCGCCATTCAAGCTGACGCTGGTCGCATCTGCCTTCATTGCCATGCCATTTCTGCTGCATCAGGCCTGGAGCTTTATTGCGCCTGGTTTGTACAAGCATGAAAAACTCCTCGCCATTCCACTGCTGATATCGAGTATCCTGCTGTTCTACATGGGAATAGCCTTTGCCTACTTCGTTGTGTTCCCGATTATTTTTGGTTTTTTTACCAGTGTTGGCCCTGAAAATATTGCGGTCATGACCGATATCAGCAGCTATCTCAACTTTGTCCTCAAGTTGTTTTTTGCTTTTGGCATTGTCTTTGAAATACCTGTGGCGACCCTGCTGTTGCTATGGTCCGGTGTTGTGACTGTCAAAGGTCTGAAGCAGAAGCGTGCCTATGTAGTGGTAGGCTGCTTTGTTCTTGGCATGCTGCTGACCCCTCCGGATATAATTTCCCAAAGTCTGCTGGCTGTTCCGATGTGGCTACTGTTTGAGCTTGGCATACTGCTTGGAGCAATACTGGTGCGGAAGCCGTCTGAGCTAGAGGATGAAGGCGAGCCGGCGTCAGACCACGATAAGTGACGCATCATCATAAACAACAGGCGCTTTTGCGCCTGTTGTTTTGGACAGTGGCAAAGCCCGTTTTTATCATTCTGAAACTTTTTTACAAAGAGTTGTTGACTCTCTGGCTGGGGGCTGTAGAATTCGCCTCCTCGCTTGAGACGCTCCACCGAAAACGGTTCAGGGCAGGCTCGGCAAGCAAGTGGTAAGGTGTTGAATTAAGAGCCTTTTTGATTCATCATCGTACTTCTTGAGTGGTTGCCGTAACGTTGTTTGAGCACCTCGCGCTGAAACAGAAAACGAAAAAAACGGTTGACACTGAAACGGGCTGCGGTAGAATACGCGCCTCGCTTGAGACAACAGGTTGCACCGGGTGGTTTGATACGGTGCGGTTGGCCAAGCCCGCTCTTTAACAAATTGATCAGGTAATATGTGTGGGCGCTTGTCAGGATTGAGCACACAAAGCTTAATCAAGGCAAGCAACCTAACTGAATATTCATTTAGCGTTGTGTAATACCTTGAGCCGAACGAAAAGCTGCTTGCAGCTTTGAGTTCACAAGATTTTAAACTGAAGAGTTTGATCATGGCTCAGATTGAACGCTGGCGGCAGGCCTAACACATGCAAGTCGAGCGGTAGCACAGAGAAGCTTGCTTCTTGGGTGACGAGCGGCGGACGGGTGAGTAACGCGTGGGAATCTACCTGGTAGTGGGGGACAACAGTCGGAAACGACTGCTAATACCGCATACGCCCTTCGGGGGAAAGTGGGGGATCTTCGGACCTCACGCTATCAGATGAGCCCGCGTCGGATTAGCTTGTTGGTGAGGTAAAGGCTCACCAAGGCGATGATCCGTAGCTGGTCTGAGAGGATGACCAGCCACACTGGGACTGAGACACGGCCCAGACTCCTACGGGAGGCAGCAGTGGGGAATATTGGACAATGGGGGCAACCCTGATCCAGCCATGCCGCGTGTGTGAAGAAGGCCTTCGGGTTGTAAAGCACTTTCAGCTGTGAGGAAAGGCGAGTGGTTAATACCTGCTTGCTGTGACGTTAACAGCAGAAGAAGGACCGGCTAACTCCGTGCCAGCAGCCGCGGTAATACGGAGGGTCCGAGCGTTAATCGGAATTACTGGGCGTAAAGCGCGCGTAGGTGGTTCAGTCAGTCAGATGTGAAAGCCCCGGGCTCAACCTGGGAACTGCACCTGATACTGCTGAGCTAGAGTACGGTAGAGGGCAGTGGAATTTCCGGTGTAGCGGTGAAATGCGTAGAGATCGGAAGGAACACCAGTGGCGAAGGCGACTGCCTGGACTGATACTGACACTGAGGTGCGAAAGCGTGGGTAGCAAACAGGATTAGATACCCTGGTAGTCCACGCCGTAAACGATGTCAACTAGCCGTTGGGGGACTTGATCCTTTAGTGGCGAAGCTAACGCGATAAGTTGACCGCCTGGGGAGTACGGCCGCAAGGTTAAAACTCAAATGAATTGACGGGGGCCCGCACAAGCGGTGGAGCATGTGGTTTAATTCGAAGCAACGCGAAGAACCTTACCTACTCTTGACATCCAGAGAACTTTCCAGAGATGGATTGGTGCCTTCGGGAACTCTGAGACAGGTGCTGCATGGCTGTCGTCAGCTCGTGTTGTGAAATGTTGGGTTAAGTCCCGTAACGAGCGCAACCCTTATCCTTATTTGCCAGCGAGTAATGTCGGGAACTCTAAGGAGACTGCCGGTGACAAACCGGAGGAAGGTGGGGATGACGTCAAGTCATCATGGCCCTTACGAGTAGGGCTACACACGTGCTACAATGGCCGGTACAGAGGGCTGCAAACTCGCGAGAGTAAGCCAATCTCACAAAACCGGTCGTAGTCCGGATCGCAGTCTGCAACTCGACTGCGTGAAGTCGGAATCGCTAGTAATCGTGAATCAGAATGTCACGGTGAATACGTTCCCGGGCCTTGTACACACCGCCCGTCACACCATGGGAGTGGGTTGCACCAGAAGTAGCTAGTCTAACCTTCGGGAGGACGGTTACCACGGTGTGATTCATGACTGGGGTGAAGTCGTAACAAGGTAGCCCTAGGGGAACCTGGGGCTGGATCACCTCCTTAAACGATTGCGAAATTCTGGCAAGCGTTCACACATATTACCTGATCA
>Ga0209345_10001527_pt1 | contig 27410 bp, 27 predicted proteins | sample Cruoilmetagenom7_FD_187294 | JGI IMG/M metagenome (GOLD analysis project Ga0209345, IMG submission 187294) | Oil polluted marine microbial communities from Coal Oil Point, Santa Barbara, California, USA - Sample 7 (SPAdes) (version 2) | ecosystem: Environmental > Aquatic > Marine > Oil seeps ...
TATTTTGCTATTAGCAAATCGCATAAATTCATTTCTGAACTTAGAAATATTCGTAAGCATTTTCAAGGAAGGCCAACTCCTGTTTATCATTGCCACAGATTATCGGAAAAATATGGTGGACAAATTTATTTAAAACGTGAGGATTTAAATCATACAGGAGCACATAAATTAAATCATTGTATGGGTGAAGCGTTGTTGGCGAAATATATGGGTAAAAAGAAATTAATTGCAGAAACTGGCGCAGGACAACATGGTGTTGCATTAGCTACTGCTGCTGCCTATTTTGGATTGGAATGTGAAATTCATATGGGAGAAGTTGATATGAAAAAAGAATTTCCAAATGTTCAACGAATGAAAATTTTGGGAACCAAGGTTATTCCTGCTACTCACGGTTTAAAAACCTTAAAAGAAGCAGTAGATAGCGCCTTTGGTGCGTATTTAGAAGACCCTGTTAATTCAATTTATTGTATTGGCTCAGTTGTAGGACCACATCCATTTCCAATGATGGTTCGTGATTTTCAGCGTATTGTTGGTATTGAAGCTAAAGATCAATTTTTTGATATGACTGGAGAACTGCCTGACAATATTGTAGCATGTATAGGTGGTGGAAGTAACGCAATGGGAATTTTTTCTGCATTTTTAGATGATGAAGAATGTAAATTATTTGGTGTAGAACCTGCTGGTAAATCTCTCGATAAACTAGGTGAACACGCCGCTACTATGACACTTGGTAGTCCTGGAGTTATTCACGGATTTAAATGTTATATGTTACAAGATGAAAAAGGAGAACCTGCACCAGTACATTCAATTGCCAGTGGATTAGATTATCCTGGTGTTGGGCCAGAACACAGTATGCTTAAAGATATGAACAAAGTTACTTACGAAAGCGTTTCAGATAAAGAAAGTATTGATGCCTTTTTTGAATTGAGTCGTTTGGAAGGAATTATCCCAGCACTAGAAAGCGCTCATGCAGTTGCTTTTGCTTTAAAATTAGCCAAAGAAAACCCTAAACAATCAATTCTTGTGAATTTAAGTGGACGTGGTGATAAAGATTTAGATTATGTAATTGATAATTTTGGTTTGCCGGAATAAAATAATTATTAAGTTGAAAAAATAGAAAGCTCGGATTTTAAATCCGAGCTATTTATACTTCCCTAACCATTAATATAAGTATGTTGTAATTAAAACTTTATTCTTTCTTTTAAAATTTCTTACCTATAATTAGATGGTAACTTTTTAATTCTTGATCATTTATTGTATTGTCATTATAAAATTTACTTAAATTTTTAAAATACTTAACACCTCCAAAAAAACCTTTTCCTATTGAATATGTTGCCCCCATTACACTACTTATATAAAAATCTTTTCTATAACCTCTGAATTTTCTATTTCCAGATGGCAAATACATAATCTCCTCATCATCTATTAAAAAATTAAAAGAAGGTCCTACTTCAACCGAGAATCTTTTAAATGGGTAGTACTTAATTAAAACTGGAAGTTGAATAATCTTAAACTTGTAATCAACTTTATACCCACCTCCACCACCAATGAGGTCTTCATACCCATTTGAATTATGTATATGATAATTCAATTCACCTTGAAAAGAAAAATTACTATTCAGTGGTATTTCAATCAATGTACCAAAATCAATTCCACTGCGATAACTACTCTCTGTAACACCCTCCGCATTTAATAAATTCGTATTAATTCCTCCTTGTATTCCCCAAATAATATCATTTTGTGATGTTACATTAATTGTAATTATAAATACCAATAGTGCTGTTGTTATTATTTTTTTCATAAACTTTTAATTTTATTCTACCATAACGTTTTTACTCAATTAAACGTTACTTTATTTGACAAATAACTTCAAAAAAATATATTACTGAATTATGGTGTAATATTATGAATTACTTTAAGATTTGTGTCGTAAACTATTGTAGTACCGCCACCAGCATTTAGCGCAAAATTGTTATCGGAATAATAACCATCTCCAGGTCCTCCATAACCCCATTTGTTGTAAAAAAACACATAACCATTTGTTGTAACCCAATTACCATTTGAATCAAAAATGCAAATATACTGCCATTTACTACCATCAATTACCCAAGAATGATCGTTATTACCGTTAGCATCCTCACCTAACATTATAACTGGTTTGTTATTAGCAATATTTGAATCAACAATATTCCACGTATAGTCAGATTTATTTGCACTATTAAAGCCAAATGAATTCTTAAAATAATCTACTAAATCAATGTTTATATCTGCACCAACAATTAATCCGCTTGCACAACTTAAGCTTAAATCAGACTCGAGAGCAGTATAAATATCAAATAACAATTGTTCTGTACCAGAAGAAGTTGCATTCTCAGGCATAGTAGACCAAGGATATGAACTTGGGTAATTCCATTTATCCATAATCATCGCCATTGCTAAAGGTAAACAGCCTGCTTTTGCTTTTTGACTTGTTCCACAAAGATTATTTACAGAAAATAAATAGTTATACGAATGAGAAGCCGTAGAATTCCACCCTGTATGCCATGTGTTATTTATAAATGGACCTTTGTAAAAAATTTCATCTTCACAATCGTTTGGATCTGGTTCTATTTCCTTAAAGGATAAACCTAGTTTTTCTAATTTTTCCCATCTCTCTTTTGCTCCTTTTTCTTCTGGGTTAATCTCTTTTGAGATTTTCTTTAACCTTTCTTTTGCTCCTTTAAACCAAATACTTAACCCGTTGCTTTCAGCTGCTTTCACTAAATCAAAATTATTTTCTGTTGAATAAGCAAGAATCGGATTTGCTCTTTTATCACCAGACAGTATTAAAAACCCACCATTTTCAAAATTTACAACATAAAATAAGTTTTCATTCTCCTCACTTTTAACAGGCTCAATCGATTTTATGGCTTTTTTAATAAACTTTTCAATAGATTTATCTGTACTATTTTTTTGAGCGTAATCTTTTCTTTTACCAACTAAAGACTTTACATTTTTTTCAGAAGCAAAGTTGTCAGCTAGTCCCCTAACTTTTTCAATACTTACACGGTAATCATTTTGAATATTTGAAGTAAAAACTTCCGAATCGGAATTTTCATTTGAGCAACTAAAGATTATACCAATCCATAGAATTGCACCTAGCAATTTTAAATTTTTCATAACATTTTATTTATTCAAATTTACAAACAAAAAAATAGTTCATCTTAATAATAATAATAATAAATGTAGTTTATAATAAATCTAAATAAACATTGAGTTTTAGATAAACTTTTTTTAAGCTGGCTCGGATTTGAAATCCGAGCTTTCGGTACTAAATGCGCTTCGAGTACCTCAGCGACCACTTCAACATGAATTGTTTAAAAAAATTAAACTACTTTCTTTTCTGTCTTTTCATTTTCCAAAGACTGTCTTAAAAAAATCATTAAAATAACAGCAAGTAACCCTAAACCTCCCATAAAAAACCAGTTTGTAATAAAACCAAAGCGGTCAATGATTTCCATTCCTGTTTTGGCACTAAAAATATGTGCCATTGAAAATGCCATGGAATAAAAAGCCAAATATTTTCCATCTTTACCGGTAGGTGCTCTATTCATTGCAAAATTATTGGTAAACGGAAACGCTAGCATTTCTCCTATGGTTATAAATAACATTCCAATTATTAACACACCAAACCAATTTGATACATTTAGGACTAAAAAACTTAAAGCCATTAGAACCAAACTCCACGTAATTATCTTCATTCTATCTATTAATGTTTTTTCTAAATAATGTACTAGTGGCATTTCTAGCAAGAAAATTACAAAGCCGTTTAACGACATTATAAGTCCAATTTGTACTTCGGTTAATGAATGAACCTCCTTATAATACAAAGGCATCGTTGTAAATAGCTGAAGAAAAATAAAGCCCATGATGAAAACAACAGCTAAAAAAATTACATATGATGCATCCTTAAATATTGAACTTGATTCTTTTAAAACTTCTACTTTTTTAACATCATTTAATTCTTCCGTTTTTTGTAATTTCTTTGGTTTTAAAACTGTTTTCATCAAAAATATTGCTCCAATACACGTTAAACCATCCACCCAAAACAATCCAGAATAACTAAGAGAAGCAATAATGATTCCGCCAAAAAATGGCCCAAAACTAAATCCTAAATTAATGGCTAAACGTATTAAAGTCAATGACCTCGTTTGGTTTTCTAACTTACTATAAGCTTTTAATGAAACAAACATTGCTGGTCTAAAAGTATCTGCAATAGTCATTGTTAAAAATATACCCAAAGCAAAGCCATAAAAGGTAGTTACATACTGTAAGGCTATAAACATAAAACCTGTTGTTAGCAAGCTCCAAAACATCACTTTGTAAAACCCAATTTTATCGGTCAGTTTTCCTCCAAGCCATGAACCCAGTAAAGATCCAACACCAAAACTGGTCATAACCCAACCAACCTGACCTAATGTCAAACCTAAATCTTTTGTTAAATAAAGCGTTAAAAATGGCAAAACCATAGTTCCAGCTCTATTAATAAAGGTAATCAAGGATAACCACCAAACCTCTTTCGACAATCCGTCAAAAGATTCTTTATAAATATTTATTGTCTTTTTAAGCATACTATAAAACTAAAAAACCCAGCTATAAGCCGGGTTTAAAATGAATTGATATTATTTATTATTGAATAACTATAACACATATAAACACCGACAATCTCTTTGAGACCACTTGGTAACATTATATTTTTGCTTACAATTATTCATAATTATTTTCTGAAATTTTATCAAAACTACAAAAATTAATTAAACTGAAAACATTTTTTATTAAAATTGCAATATTTAGTACTTTTGAATAAGAAATTAAATCTTATGAAAAATCTATTCTTTTTTACCTTCTTACTACTCGTTTTATCAAGTTGCTCATCTGAAAAAACTACCTATTTAGATGAAGTTAAGCAACATCAATACAAGCTTAATACATTTTATTCGGATAAGGATGAGTCTCCATTAACTAAAGAAGGTTTTAAAACATTCAAGTCTTTAGATTTTTTTGAAATTAATGAAGAATATAGCGTTGAAGCTTCATTTGAACTAACACCCAATAGTCCTATTTTTGAAATGACAACAACAACCGATCGTTTACCGCTGTACAGAAAATACGGAATTGCAACCTTTAAATTAAAAGGAGAAGAATTTCAATTAAGTTTATATCAGCATCAAAAAGAAATAACTTCAACCGACCATTCCAATTTATTGTTTTTACCATTTAACGATCTTTCAAACGGTAAAACTTCTTATGGTGGTGGACGGTATATTGACATAGAAATTCCCGATGTAAATGCCAAAACTGTTATTATTGACTTTAACAAAACTTATAATCCATATTGTGCTTATAATGGGGAATATTCTTGTCCTATTCCGCCAATAGAAAACAATTTAGCCATTGAAATTCCTGTAGGAATTAAAAGTTACGGAGAGCATCATTAAAAAAAAGACCTATCCAATGAAATATTGAATAGGTCTAAACAAACCTAACATAATTAACCAATAATATATATTAAATAACTTTTTTTAATGTTGATTTAAACGGAAGTCTGGATACGCATCCATACCATGTTCGTGTATATCCAATCCTTCTTGTTCTTCCTCCTTTGAAACTCGAATTCCAATAGTAGATTTTAATGTTTTTATAATAGCGTAAGATGCAATTAGACATGTAACTCCTATTGCAATAACTCCAATTGCTTGATAGCCCAGTTGTGTCCAACCTGCTAAATCACCAAATATCCCCACAGCTAATGTTCCCCAAATACCACAAATTAAATGAACTGCAATAGCACCTACTGGATCATCTAATTTCAATTTATCAATTAATGCAACTCCTAATACAATTAAAGCACCTGCGATGAAACCAATTACAATTGAATCGGTTACACTCATAAGATCGGCACCAGCAGTAATTCCTACTAAACCACCCAATACACCATTTAAAAACATAGATAAATCATATTGTTTGTATTTAAATAACGAAACTAAAAATGCTGACAAGCCACCTGAAGCTGCTGCAATACTTGTCGTAACCAACACTAGCGAAGTTGCGCCAGGGTCAGCTGACAGTACTGAACCACCGTTAAATCCAAACCAACCTAACCATAATAAAAATACACCTGCAGTTGCAAATGGCATATTATGCCCAGGGATTACACCAATTTTACCACTCTTTTTAAACTTTCCAATACGAGCACCTAACAACCAAACTGCTACCAATGCTGCCCATCCACCAACTGAATGAACCAATGAAGATCCTGCAAAATCGTAAAACCCTAGCTCATCTAACCAACCTGCACCCCATTTCCAAGAACCTACAATAGGATAAACCAATCCTACATAAATAATTGTAAAAATCATAAATGCACCTAATTTCATTCTTTCAGCAACTGCTCCAGAAACGATTGTTGCCGCAGTAGCTGCAAACATTGCTTGAAATAGGAAGTCTGTCCAATAAGTATATCCTCCATCTGCATATTCGGCAGTTAAACCATTTTCTGGTAACGATAGGCCCCATAAATTCACAAAATAATCTGGTATTATTCCTGCAATAAATGACCCTGGATACATTAGATTAAAGCCAATTAACGCATAAAGCACCAAACCTATTGAAATGATAAAAACATTTTTAAATAAGATGTTAATCGTATTTTTTTGTCTTGTTAATCCAATTTCTAAAAGTGAAAATCCCAAATGCATTAAGAATACCAGAGCGGTACAAATCATCATCCAAACATTGTTCACTGTAAATATATTTTCCATAATATTATTATCTTCTTTTTAGTTTATAGCGTCGTTACCTTTTTCTCTTGTTCTTATTCTATAAGTTTCTTCAATAGTTGAAACAAATATTTTGCCATCTCCAACATCACCAGTAGAGGCAGAATTTAATATTGCATTAATTGTTATTTCTAAAAATGAATCGGAAACAACAATCTCTAAATATCTTCTTTGAATATCAGAAGTACTATAACTAACACCTCTATAAACGTGACCTTGCTTTTCGTTACCAACTCCGGTTACATCCCAGTAACTGAAGAAGTTTACTTCAACTTGATGCAAAGCTTCCTTCACTTCATCAAATTTTGATTTTCTAATAATTACTTCAATTTTTTTCATAATAAATCGATCTTTATTTTTAGTTATCTTTTCCTTCTTTTTATAGTGATAATACAAATACTAAATAAGCATCATCTGTATCTGGGTTAAAGATTGCAGAAGCAGAAACTCCTAAGCTATATGCGTCTGTTATTTTAACATCTTTTGAAGCAGAGAATCCAACATTTGTTAATGCAAAATCTCCATCGGTTGAGTAAATTTCATTTCCAGCTCCAACAAAAGCTCCCATTTCCATATCTCCAATTGAAAAAGGAATTCCCAACTCTGTATAAATTGAATTCTCATCGTCGTTATAAATGTTCGCTCCTACCATTAAACTAATTGGAAAAGATTCGACACCATTAAAAGTTAATGTTCCTTCACCAATATGATTTTTCATCATAAAATAGCCATCAGATGATCCATCAACAGGAAAAGCATAATCGGTAAATCCTATTGAAAATGCACCAATAGCATAACTTGCATAGAAATCAAATTCTTGCCCAACTACCTGCCCACCTGTTTCATATGATGCCCAAATACCCATTGTAAAATTTCCTGAACTATATTCAGCATATGGCTGTAACGCTGGGGAATCGGAAAATTCTAAACCTCTCCAAACATATCTACTTGCATAGTCCAAACCAATATCAAATGAACCTTTTGACTCTTTTTCTTGTGCATTTAATGAGCTTAATGAAACTACTGCAATAAATAATAAAACTGTTTCCTTAATTGTCTTCATTGTTCTTGTTTTAATTTCTTTAATTATTTAGTTAGTTATCAAGATTTTTATTCAAACTAGAATCATTTTCTTGATTATTACACCGCAAAACTATTTATTTAATACTTACACCCCAAATTTTTTAGGGTATTAGGTGTTATTTTTATTATTATTTATTTTTATACCCTATTTTTTTATGGGTATAATAATTTTTATATGTTTTTATTTTTGAATTAGAAGTGAAAAAAGAGGGGTTGTAGATGAAATATTAAAGAATTTATCATGTTTACCCCATAAAAAGAACAGTAAACCCGTTATAAAACTAATTTTATAACGGGTTTACTGTAAAATTTGAAATAATAATGTCTAAATAAACTTTGAAAGGTAGATTCCTAAAAATACTGCAGAGAAGCCAAGTATTAGTGATCCAAAAGTGTAGAAAATAAAATTTGAGTAATCTCCATTTCTTAAAAAAACTTGATTTTCATAAGCAAATGCCGAAAATGTGGTGAAACCTCCACAAAAGCCTGTGGCTAATAATAATGATTGAGTTTGTGAAACTGATGTAGATTTTACAATATAACCTAAAACGACACCTATAAGTAAACTTCCTATGATATTAGAAAACATGGTACCATAAGGAATTGCTTGTTCTATATTATTGAACCACCTGCCAAACAAGTATCTTAAAACACTGCCCAATCCACCTCCAATAAAAACTAGCAATACTTGTTTCATGTATCTTTATTATTTTTCGCTCAAATTTTTATACATAATATAGGTATCCACAAAACCAAGTTTAGAATGTCTAAATCCATTAGGTGTGACACCAGTTATTTCAAATCCGTATTTTTTCCATAATTCAATAGCACCTTTATTTGTGCTTACCACAATATTAAACTGAATTCCCTCGAAATTGTTTTTTCTTGCTATTTCAAGTGAGTGCTCACAAAGTTTTTTTCCAATTCCTTTTCCTTGAGCATTAGGATTTACCATATAACTACAATTTGCAATATGATTCCCTAAGCCGATTTGATTAGGTTTAATAATATATGTTCCTAGTATCAGTCCGTTATCTTCAACCACATAAGTTTCCATATAGTCTGCAAACCAATGTTTTTTTAAATCACCTTTTAGCGTGTCCGGACTAAAGACATAGGTGTCTCCAGATTTAATGACTTTTGAAAATATCTCCCAAACTTTATCAATATCGGATGCTCCTGCTTCTCTAATATTCAATTTGATTATTTTATAGATTACCTAAACCTAAGGCATCAATCTTTCGGTAAAAGATACCTTTTTAAATTCTTAAAATCTAACCTTATTCGCATCCGTCCAACTCCACTTACCAGTTACAACTCCTTTTTCTAAAGTAAGTACGCCTGGATTCGAGCGAATGACTGTTTTTAAAGCAGTTTCATCGCAGAACAACATTTCAAAGTCTAGTTTGTATTTGCTTTTAATCTTTTCAAAATCTTCACCAGAAGATGCAGAAAGCGCATACACTTTGTAACCATCTGCAATAGCTCTATCAGTTACGTCTTTCACATTTACAAAACCTGCCTTATCGCTTTTACTTAAGTTGTAAGAAACGACTAACACTACTTTAGCTTCACTTAAAACTTGATCGGTTAAATCATTCCCGTCGCTACTTTCTAAATAAAAATCGTGAATTGGAGGGTCAACATCTCCGACAAACTCCATTCCTTCAGGGATGCTTTTTCCAATTGCATAAGGTCTAAAATCGATTATTGGTAAGTGTACCAAAACATGATAAGTAATATAAAGAAATGCAAAAAAGGATAGAAAGGTTGTCCACTTAGCAAAATTCAAGCTCTTATATGGCTTAATCATTTCCCACTTCCAAACCAGCATTAAAATAAAGGCAATGAGCACAATATTCTTGTAAAATGTTCCCCAAGAAGAAAATTTAACAGCATCGCCAAAACAACCGCAATCTGTTACTTTATTATAATATGCTGAATACCATGTTAAAAAAAGAAAAACTAAAATTAACCCAAGCAAACTCCAAGTCGTTAATTTTGGCAAATAACCAACTAATAAGGTAACTCCTAAAAGTATTTCAATTAAAATAAGTAAAATTGAAAAAGGTAATGCATATGGAATTAGAAATTCTAAATTTAATACATCCGCACCAAAATATTCTTGAAATTTATAAGCTGAACCTAACGGATCGACCAATTTCACAAAACCTGAAAAAATAAATGTTGCTGCTACAAACAGTCTAGAAATAAGTACTAATATTTTCATAATCTAATTATTTTCTCCAATATGAATTAAAGCAAAAATGGCATAATTTATCATATCTTGGTAATTGGCGTCAATTCCTTCTGAAACGATTGTTTTACCAGCATTGTCTTCAATTTGTTTTACTCGCAATAATTTCTGAAGAATTAAATCGGTTAGAGAACTCACCCGCATATCGCGCCAAGCTTCACCATAATCATGATTTTTATCTTCCATTAATTGCTTTGTAATTTGTACGTGCTTATCAAATAATTTCACAGCTTCCTGAATTGTCAAATCAGGCTGTTCAACAACACCCTTTTCTAATTGAATTAAAGCCATTACAGAATAATTTATAATTCCAATAAACTCAGAAACTTCTCCTTCATCCACTTTTCTAGTTGCATTTTCTTGCAATTGACGTATTCGCTGCGCTTTTATAAATATTTGATCTGTTAAAGAAGGTAATCTTAAAATTCGCCATGCGCTACCATAATCCTTAAGCTTATTTTCATAGAGTGAACGACATTTTTCAATAACATCGTCATATTGTTTTGAAGTTTGTTGCATGTAGCTTTAATTATTTCCGTAAATTTCGAACAAATTTTATGAATTAAAAAATCTTATTTTATAAATGAAGAAAGTAGCAGTATTTTGTGGTTCTAGTTTGGGTTTTAATGAAATTTATAAAAATTCGGCTATTGAATTAGGGAATTACTTTGTAGATAACAATATTGGTTTGGTTTATGGAGGTGGAAAAATTGGTATGATGGGAATTATTGCCGATACTATGGTTTCAAAAAAAGGAGAAGTTATTGGTGTTATTCCTGGTCTTTTACGTCACGAAGAAGTTGCACACGACAATATTTCTGAAATGATTGTAACCAAAACTATGAGTAAACGTAAAGTTAAAATAAGTAGATTGGTAAACGGCTATATTGCTTTACCTGGCGGGTTTGGAACCTTAGATGAAATTTTTGAGGCACTTACTTTAGGTCAGTTAGGCATAGAAAGTAAACCAGTTGGAATTTTAAATATTAATGGTTTTTTCGATCATTTAATTTTACAATTAGATGTTATGGTAAAAGAAGGTTATTTAAAAAAATCGAATAAAGAAATGCTAATTGTAAGCGATTCTGTTGAAGATTTATTAGAACAAATGTTTCAGTACAAAGCACCAAAAATGACCAAAGTAATTAATAAAGTTGTTAAATAGTGAAATCCATAAATTGCAAAGGAAAATTAATCGATTTGAATTCTCCAAAGGTTATGGGAATTTTAAACATTACACCCGATTCTTTTTTTGACGGTGGAAAATTTCAACATGAAAAAACCATCATTTCACAAGTTGAAAAAATGCTGTTAAATGGCGCTACTTTTATCGATGTCGGAGCGTATTCTTCAAGACCCGGAGCAAAACATATTTCTGAAGAGGAAGAGTTAAATAGAATTTTACCAGTAATGGATTTACTAATCTCCAAGTTTCCTGACATTTTAATATCTATAGATACTTTTAGAAGTAAGGTTGCCGAACAATGTATAGCTTTAGGAGCAAGTTTAATAAATGATATTTCCGCTGGATCTTTAGATAAAGACATGTTTAACACTGTTGCAAAACTTCAAGTTCCTTATATAATTATGCACATGCAAGGAACACCAAGAACCATGCAAAAAAAACCAACTTATGAAAATGTTGTTAAAGATGTTCTTTTCTATTTTTCGAAAAAAATAAGTGAGTTGCGAAACCTTGGCGTGAATAATATTATTACCGATGTTGGCTTTGGTTTTGGAAAAAATTTAGAGCACAATTATGAATTATTAAACAACCTCGATTTACTAAAAAACTTAGAAGTTCCGACATTAGTTGGTGTTTCTCGAAAATCTATGTTGTTTAAACCGTTAGGTATTTCACCAAACGATGCGTTAAACGCTACAACCTCTGCAAATACAATTGCGCTTTTAAAAGGAGCAAATATTCTAAGAGTTCATGATGTTAAAGAAGCTGTTGAAGCTGTTAAAATTGTCCAATTATTAAAAAACGCTTAAAATGAAGAGAATTCTATTTTTAATTATAATTAGCATATTCACTTTTTCTTGTTCAAAAAAGGAAATTAAAATTCCTGTAATTGCAGCAACAGGGATTCAAGAAGTTTTCGATCATTCACAAATTTGGATTTTCTTAGAAAAAAAGGGAGATGACATTTCTGCTAATGTTAACCGGAAAAACACCATTAGCTCTACCAACTGGATTTATAATATTGACCGAAACTTACCTTTGCATACTTTTGTAAATAAACTTTCTAAGTTACAAGAAAAGCATTCGGGATCGATTCATTCAAAAGAAGGAAAGCAAGATTATTTTAGCTATTCAGATTCGGAAAGTCAAACTCTTTCTTTCATCACTTTTGATGAAGTAATATATAAAACAGACAGTTTACTATCAAAATATTACATTAAAGAAAATAGCGACAACTATATTAATTACAACAATATAAACCTCACATTTAATCCTAATAATATTTTAATAAATGATGGGAAATTTGAAAAAGAAGATTTTAAAAGTTTATTAGTAGAGTATATCGATTTTTCAGCTGAAGGAAGCCAAACTATGCTCCATATTAATTATAACGACCGTTTATCCTATCAAGATTATTTGTTTTACAAAACAATGTTAAACAGTATAAAAAATGAAGCCATTTTAATAAACCCAATTGAATTTGTTTTTAATCAAGAAAAAGTTCCAGATTGTGGCTGTGAATAAAAATTAATGCCATCTTTTTAACCTGTAAATTATTATTGATTTATTGATTAGATTGAATGCCCACCTTAAACATTTCGGTTAGTTTATAATTAATGTTTAGGGATATTTCATATTTTTACAAAAACATCCAAATGCTCGATTTCATTGACTTCACTTTTTTAGATATTTTAGACATTGTTCTTGTTGCAGTTTTACTCTATTATATCTACAAACTTTTAAAAGGCACAGTTGCCATCAATATTTTTATTGGAATTGCACTTATTGTTCTCATTTGGAAAATTACCCAAGCCTTACAAATGGAAATGCTTAGTGGGCTTTTAGGCACTTTAATAAGTGTTGGAGCAATAGCGATTTTAATTGTTTTTCAACCAGAAGTACGGAAGTTTCTGCTAATGTTAGGCTCAACTAATTTCACAAACAAACGAAATTTTTTAAAACAATTATCATTTTTAAAAACCGAAATCCATACAGATATGGATGTTGAAGCAGTTGTAAATACTTGTGAAGCATTGTCATTAACTAGAACAGGAGTTTTAATTGTATTTGAACGAACACATAATTTAGATTTTGTAAAAGCATCTGGAGATGCAATGAATGCTGAAATAAATCAACCTATTTTAGAAAGCATTTTTTATAAAAACAGTCCGCTACATGATGGCGCCATCATTGTTAAAGAAAATTTTATCATTGCTACCAGAATAATTTTGCCATTATCTAAAAAGCAACTTCCTTCAAGGTTTGGCTTACGACACCGAGCCGCTATTGGAATCACGGAAAAAACAGATGCGCTTTGTTTAGTGGTATCAGAAGAAACAGGAAAAATTTCTTATATAAAAGATGGTGAATTTATATTATATAAAAACAATAACGAACTTATTGAAACTATTCGTTACGATTTAAACTAAGCAACTTTACTCGCAAATTGAATATCGTATAAATTTTTATAGTATCCATTTTTTTTAAGTAACTCTAAATGAGTTCCTTGCTCTACAATCTCACCTTTGTCCATTACAATAATTCTATCCGATTTTTTCACCGTAGTTAATCTATGGGCAATGATAATGGAGGTTTGATGCTTCGTAATTTTATCGGTTGCTTCTTGAATTAATTTTTCTGAATAAGAATCTATTGAAGAAGTAGCCTCATCTAAAATTAACACACTCGGATTGCTAACATATGCACGCAAAAACGCAATTAGCTGACGCTGACCAGACGATAACATTACACCTCGTTCTTTTACGTTGTAATAATAGTTATTTGGCAAACTCATTATAAAATCGTGAATTCCAATTTCTTTAGCTGCATCCTTCACCATATCTAACGTTATTTCATGATTGTTCAAAACAATATTATTAAATATCGAATCTGAAAATAAAAAAACATCTTGTAAAACTACTGCAATTTGATTTCTTAAAGATTCAACTGTATATTCTTCAATATTATGGTTGTCTATGCAAATTTCACCTTTATTAATTTCATAAAAACGGTTCACTAGATTAATTATGGTTGACTTTCCTGCACCAGTAGCACCCACAATAGCTACTGTTTCACCAGCTTTTACATTAAACGAAACTCCTTTTAAAACTTCCTCGCCTTTTATGTAACTAAAATGTACTTTTTTAAACTTTAGATCTCCTTTAAAATGTTGAGCTTCGACCTGACCAGTTTTTGTAATTTGGCTTTGGGTATCCAATACTTCAAAAACACGATCGCCAGCAACCATTCCCATTTGCAGCGTGTTAAATTTATCGGCAATTTGACGCAATGGTCTAAATAACATTTGAGACATCATTATAAACGCCACAATTTCACCTGCGGTTGTAATACCCGAATTAACAATATCTAAACCTCCAAACCACACCAATAAACCAACTGCTATGGAAGAAAGAATTTCTGCAATTGGAAAGAAAATTGAATAATACCAAATAGTTTTTATATGAGCTTTTTTGTGTTTTTCATTAATTTCAACAAAGTTTTTATACTCAATTTTTTCACGAGTAAACAATTGAACAATGTTCATTCCAGTAACACGTTCCTGTACAAATCCGTTTAAATTTGCAACTTGTGTTCTTACTTCTTGAAAAGCAGATTTAATAGCTATTTGAAACAGTTTTGTAGCATAAATTAAAATAGGTAAAATAATGAACGCAATTAAAGCCAGTTTCCAATTCATGATTAACATAACTATTGCTACAGCGAACATTTTTAACAAATCACTTACAATCATAAACAACCCTTGTCCAAAAAACTGAGCGATAGTTTCAGTATCAGAAACCAATCTTGTTACTAATTTCCCAACAGAAGAAGTATCAAAATATGCCATTTTAAAATGAAGCATGTGTTTTTGAAGTTTCACTCTAATATCTTTAATAATATGCTGTCCAAGCCAATTTACTTTGTAAATAAATACAAATTGCAAGAGCACTTCTCCAATTAAAAAAGCACACATTAATAGTATAAAAAACAGCAAACCTTCAGCATCTTTATTTTCGAGATGTGTATTTACAATTTCCTTTAACAATACAGGTTTTGCTATTGCCATTAAAGAAACTAAAATAGCGGCAAGCGTACTTATGATAAATTCGAATTTGTATATTTTAGCAAAACTCATTAAACGCTTAAATATTTCTACGTCGAAAGCTTTTCCTGTAATTTTTTTACTCATTTAAATAAATATTTTTTGGATATTTAACCTTCGTTAAAAACAACCCTTTAGATGGCGCAGATGTCCCTGCATTACTTCTATCCTCACTTTTAATAATATTTTTAAAATCTTCAATACTTGTTTTTCCCAACCCTACATTTATCAAAGTACCAACAATTGCTCTTACCATATTTCTTAAAAAACGATTAGCTGAAATGTGAAAAACTAATTTTTTATTATCTAAAACCCATTCAGCTCTCGTAATGTCACAATTATACGTTTTAACATTGGTATTTGTACGTGAAAAACATTTAAAGTTGCTGAAAGTTAATAAATTTTCAGCCGCTTCATTCATTTTATCAATATTTAACTTTTTATTATTAAGCTGCCAAGTTGTTTCGATTTCAAAAGGATTTCTTCCTAAATAAATTCTATACTCGTAACTTCTTTTAGAGGCTATAAATCGCGCGTGAGCGTCCGGTTTTACTTCAAAAATATCATTAATTACAATATCATTGGGCAATATTGAATTCACTTTATATTTTAACTGATTTAAATCGAAAATATTTTCAAAATCGAAATGCGCAAACAACTGTTCCGCATGAACACCTGTATCTGTTCTTCCTGCTCCCACCACATCAATTTTAGTTCGTAAAACTGTTGTAAATGCTTTATTTATATTTTCCTGAATTGAATCTGCATTTGGTTGAATTTGCCAACCATAATAATTTGTCCCTTTATATGCTATTTCGATAAAAAATCTCAACTGAAATGTTATTTTTGTATGGGTGCAAATATAAGGCATATTTACGAGTTCAGATTTTCAACAATGAAAAAAATACTTTTACTTTCCGATTCACATAGCTTCATTGATAAGCAAATTTTAAAATATGTAAAACTTGCCGATGAAGTATGGCATGCTGGTGATATTGGAGCTATTGAAGTTACCGATGAAATTAAAAAATATAAACCCTTAAAAGCTGTTTATGGGAATATTGACAATAGTGTTATTCGTTCAGAATTCCCTTTAGATCAAAAATTTGAATTAGATGGTATTACTGTTTGGATGACTCATATTGGTGGTTATCCTAACAATTACAATATGCGAATTCGAGAAAAAATTAAACAAAATCCACCTAAAATTTTTATTAGCGGTCATTCTCATATTTTAAAAGTTATTTATGATAAAAAACTGAATTTATTGCACCTCAATCCAGGAGCCGCAGGAAAACACGGGTTTCATAAAGTAAGAACTATGCTTCGCTTTGAAATTGACAAAGGGGAAATTAAAAATTTAGAAATAATTGAATTAGAAAAAAGATGAAAAAGTAAAAAGCCACCTCTTTTCAGAAGTGGCTTCGTCGCACTAAATATACTAAGATGTTAGGATTACCGTAATCTATCAACAGATTTTACAAGCTCCTCATCCTTTTTTATAGCCTTGTTTGCAAAAGCAACCAAAACAATAACAACTAAAGGAATAAGCAACCCAATACCCTTCTCTGAAACGTTAATTTCTCCAGATAAATTTTGTGTAAAATATACGAGAATACCTAATAAAATAAAATTGATCAAAATAATAAATCGTCCAATTACAAATTGATTTTGCCTTTTCTTAAACTGAAAAATGCTAAACAATGCCAAACCAGACGAAACAGCAAACAATACAGCCATAAGCTTCAATATCATATTTTCAGTTGCGAAAGCATCTTTTACATAAAAAGAAACTCCTTCCTCATTTACCCATAGGTTTAATAAAAAAACCAATCCTCCAGAAAAGATTGATGCTAATAATAAATATATTGTTTGTATTCTTTGTAACATTCTATAATAATAGGATGCAAAAATACGTTTTATTTTTAAAGATATAAAGTTTCGTATCTAAAATAAATTCATATATTTGCAACATCTTGTATTTAAAACATATAAGAAAACTACAACTAAAACAACTAATTCAACTACTTAGTTAAATTCACAATTACATTTCTTATTTGAATAAAGAAATTAAATATATCATATTAAACACATTAATTATATAAAACATAATGTTTGAAATTTCCCAATTAAAGGAGAAAACACTTGTTGAGTTGCAAGAAATTGCAAAAACTATAGGAGCTAAAAAATATAGCCAATTAAAAAAACTAGACTTAGTTTATTTAATTTTAGATATTCAAGCTACAACTCCAACAAAAATTACTCAAAACAAAACTACAAATAGTTCAGAGAGTAAGCCTAGAAGGAAAAGAATGGTTAAAAAACCTGCTGCAAGTAAAACTCAAAATAAAGAGAATAACCCTGAAGCAGTTAAACCAGCTCCCGCTACTAAACCAGTTTCTCAACCAAAACCGAAAACGGAAAACGCTAACAGACCGAGTAGACCAGCTCCAGTTGCAAAAACAACAACTAAGCCTGCTCCTAAGCCTAAGCCAATAGCAAAAACGGAAAATGTTGTTGAAAAAATCGAAAGCGTAAGTAACACAAATAAGGAAGTATCAACTACCTCTAGTAATGTTGCAAAGCAAAATCCTGCTCAAAAGCAGCCACAACAACAAAACAAGCCACAAAATCCTAATCAACAAAATAGGAATAGACAACCAAATAAGCCACAACACGCTAATCAACAGCGTGATCAAAAAACTGGACGTAAACCTGGTAACAAATATAGAGATCCAGATTACGAATTTGATGGTATTATTGAAAGTGAAGGTGTTTTAGAAATGATGCCTGATGGATATGGTTTTTTGAGATCCTCAGATTATAACTATTTATCATCTCCTGATGATATTTATTTATCACAATCTCAAGTTAAATTATTTGGGCTGAAAACAGGTGATACGGTAAGAGGTGTTGTAAGACCACCAAAAGAAGGGGAAAAATATTTCCCGTTAATTCGTGTTTCTAAAATTAACGGATTAAGTCCGAATGTTGTAAGAGATAGAGTTTCTTTTGAACATTTAACACCTTTATTTCCAGACGAAAAATTTAATTTAGCAGGTAAAGGAAGTACTTTATCAACAAGAATTATTGATTTGTTTTCACCCTTAGGAAAAGGACAAAGAGGAATGATTGTTTCTCAACCTAAAACGGGTAAAACAATGTTACTTAAAGACATTGCAAACTCAATTGCATCTAATCATCCTGAAGTTTATCAAATTATTTTATTAATTGATGAACGTCCGGAAGAGGTTACCGATATGCAAAGAAATGTAAAAGGAGAAGTGGTTGCTTCTACTTTTGACGAACCAGCAGATAAACACGTTCGAGTTGCCAATATTGTTTTAGAAAAAGCAAAAAGATTGGTAGAGTGTGGACATGATGTCGTTATTTTATTAGACTCTATAACACGTTTGGCTCGTGCCTATAATACAGTTGCACCTGCTTCAGGTAAAATATTATCAGGTGGTATTGATGCAAATGCTTTACACAAGCCTAAAAGATTCTTCGGTGCGGCTAGAAATATTGAAAACGGTGGATCACTTTCAATCATTGCAACTGCACTTACTGAAACAGGTTCAAAAATGGATGAAGTTATTTTTGAAGAGTTTAAAGGAACAGGTAATATGGAGCTTCAACTGGAAAGAAACATTTCTAACAGAAGAATATACCCTGCAATTGACTTAGTAAAATCTAGTACAAGACGTGATGATTTATTATTAGACCCTAAAACAATACAACGTATGTGGGTTCTTAGAAAATATTTAGCCGATATGAATCCTGTTGAAGCTATGGAATTTATTAAAGATAAAATTCAATATTCAAAATCTAACGAAGAGTTTTTAATATCAATGAATGGATAGTAATCTTAAATAAGATAAAACTTACTGAATTAAAAAACCTTTGTAGCTTAAAAACTACAAAGGTTTTTTAGTTAAATTCATTTTCAAATAGACACTATTGAAGTGTTGCCTTTTTAAAAGATGGATGATTCCAATCAATAAAAAGAGGCTAGCAAAAATTTGCTAGCCTCTTTTTATAAAATATTCTAGGTATAATCTTAGAAGAATTTACCTCTATTATCGTTAATATCAGCCGTTTCTTGAAGCACATTAAATATTTGGAAACTTCTTCCAGTTAGCTGAGCTTGAATTCTTTTTCTAAAAGTTTCATAGTTCTCTAAATCAGCAGGTAAAGTTCTTTTAGTAACCTTCACTACAAAAACTCCTTTTGCTCCCTCAATAATATCCGAAACTTCATTTTCAGCCAATGTAGAAATTGCTCCTACTACAGCTGGTTCGTTACCAACACCCGAAATTAATGGGCTTGCTAATGAAAGAGATGATGCATTTCTAACAGTAGAATTTGCATTCTTTGCAATTTCATCTAAAGTTGAACCATTTAATGTTTTAGAAATAATTGCTGTTTTTTTCTTATTCATTAATTCTGGTCTAATTTCAACGATCATTGCAGCATTAACAGCTACAGTTTCTTCATCAGTTTTATTTTCTAATAAAACAACTGTATAACCTCTAACACCACCTACTTCAATATCAAATCTTTTTGAGTTCCCAACTTCAGTTGCTGAATTAAAAGCCCAATTTACTATTGGTCTTTGATTATTTAAACCAGGAATATTCTCGTCTAAAACTTTTAAGTTCAATGCAGATCTAACTTCATAATTAAGTTCAGTTCCTAAATCATCAATGTTATTTCCATCTGCCAATTTTGAAGCCAATGTCTCAGCCGTTTCAAATATATTATTTTCTGTAACTTCTGAGGCTTCAATAGCTCTAGCAAATGTTGCTAAACGTACTGCTTTCTCTGTATTTTTCTGATCGTCAATTCTAATAACATGATATCCAAAAGCAGTTTCAACAACATCAATGCTTCCTGTTTTATTTTTATAAATAAAATCGGCAAAATCTTTATCAAATGCTGGCGAAAATGCTTGGTCTTTTCTAACATATCCTATATCTCCACCTTTACCTTTTGTTCCGTCAGTATTAATTTCATCTGCAATTTCAGTAAATTTAGCTTTATTGTTTCTTACTAAACTGTAAATACTATCAGCTGTTTTTTTAGCTTCTTCTTTTGTTTTTAAAGAAGTTGATCTTGTTGCACCAGTAAATGGCACTAAAATATGGCTAGATTGTACTGAATCTGGTAATTGAATAGTTTCAACAAGTTTTGATATTTTATAAAAACCATTTTCTTTATAAGGACCTACAATAGTTCCTATTTCAGCATCGATTAATACATCTGCTATTTCAGCAAATAGTTGACTCTTATATTTATAACCATTATTTAAATCTAAGTCAGATTTGTTTTCAAGGAAAAACTCTTCATAGTCTGTTGCATTTTTCAACCCTTTTACAGCAACTGTAGATTTTGCCGCAGAGCTATATTCTTCTCTATCATTAATAAAAGCTTCAACAATGCTTTTAGTATCAGCTTCATCTTCAGCTGAAGGAACAATATCGAACTTAACATATTTTAATGTTCGTGTTGCTTCAGGCTTGTATTTTCCTTCATTCTTTTTAACGTAACTATTAACTTCTTCATTTGAAACCTTTGCTAATTCATCTTCTACACTAGAATATGGTACATAAACAAACTGCACATCCATTTTAGTATTGTTATAATCGTAGTCTCGCTTACCTTCTTCTAAAGAAGTTCCTAAACCAGCGCCTACCAATGAAGTGTACGCCTGACGTTCTATATTTTGCTTAATACTTTGCTCTGTTGCTAGCCAATTTATCCAAGCAGTATTATCACCAGCTTGTGCATCATCTTGCATATTAGCAATATATTCTTTTAGCTTTTCTTCATCGAATAAGTTTGCTTCATTTTTGAAAATAGGAGCATTTTGAATTGATGGTAATTCTTTCATTGCATCCCAAATATCTTTTTCCCCAACTACAATACCAGCTTTTTCAAGTTGATCTTGAAAAACCTTTTCGCTTACCATAGAATTCCAAACTGCGTTTACAGCTTGCATTTGAGAAGATCTACCTCCACTTTGCGCTCTATAAGCTTCTACTTGACGTGCAAACTCTTCACGATCTATCTCCTCACCATTAACTTCGCCAATAGCGTTTACTTTGTTTGAACTAAAAAATTGTTGTATTGAACTTGGATCAAGAACAAATGCAAAAAGAGCTAATCCTACAATTAGGATTAAGAACATTGAACGATCTCTAATTTTTGATAATATTGCCATTGTTTATTTCTTTTATTACAGTTTGCGAAAATACAATTAACTATTTAATTATGAAAATGAAATGAACATAATTAATAGGAAAAACTTGTTTTAAATGAATGAGTTAGTGTTATTCAGGCTTATCTAAAACTTTTAAATAAACTTCCATAATTTTTGAAGTGTCAACTTTGAGCATTTTAAAATGAACATCGTCAATTTCTATAACTTCATCTTGCTTTGGAATATCTTCATTATGATACACAATAAAGCCTCCTAAAGTTTCATAAGCTTCGTTTTCTTCAAGGTCTAAATTGTAGGTTTCATTTAAATAATCTACTTCCAAACGAGCTGATAATTCAAATTCTCTTTCGTTAATTTGATTCTCGATTAATTCAACAGTATCATGTTCGTCTATAATTTCGCCGAATAATTCTTCAACAATATCTTCAATAGTAATGATTCCTGATGTACCTCCAAACTCATCTAAAACAATAGATACACTCCTTTTCTTTTTAATTAAGCTATCTAAAACATTATTAATCATCATACTTTCAGGAATAAATTCAACTGGCAGTAAAATGGAGCGAATGTTTTTAGGTTTTTTAAACAATTCAAATGCGTGTGCATATCCTAATATTTCATCTAAAGAATTCTTATAAACCAGAATTTTAGAGTAACCCGTTTCAATAAACAACTGTTTTAAATTTTCAACAGTCTCGTTAATATCTACAGCAACTATTTCTGTTCTAGGAATCATAATTTCCCGCGCCTTTACATTGTCGAACTCTAAGGCATTTTGAAAAATTTGAATTTCAGAATCGACCTCTTCAGAATCTTTTGCATTTTCTAATTGTTCGGTAATATAATTCCCAAGTTCTTCTTTACTAAATTCACTTTGTTCAATATCTTTTGCTGAATTAAAAAATAATTTTAGCACAAAATCTGAAATTACTGTTATAAAACTTGAAATAAAATGAAATAAAATATAAAAAATGTATGCTATTGGAGCAAAAAACCATAACGTGTCATTTGCATAAATTCTAAAAATAGCTTTTGGTAAAAATTCGGCAGTTACTAATATTATTATTGTAGATATAATGGTTTGAATTAGTAATATCGTAAACTCATTTAAATTCTGAATTGGTAAAAACCTCAGAATAAATTCGCCCATAAAAAAACTATACACCACCAATGCTATGTTATTCCCAACTAGCATTGTTGTAATAAATTTAGAAGATTTCGCTGTTAATTTTTTTAATATTTTTGCGGTAAGACCTTCCTTTTTTTTCTGAAGTTCAACTTGAAATTTATTTGCTGAAACATAGGCTATTTCCATACCTGAAAAAAAAGCAGAAAGCAGTATAGAAATTAATATGACCGCAATTTGAAACTCCATTATTATTTATTTCGTTGTTCTAATTTTTTTCTAAATCTTTTTCTGAAAAAGTACATAAAAACCGCTAAAACGGCAAAAACTAATAATAAATATGCGCGTTCTCTATCATCATTCCATTTTAAAATAGTTTCAACAAAAAAAACGATTGCTATTATTAAATAGCCGTATTCAAATATTTTCCAAATTTTATTCATCTTCTATTCTTTAATTTCAATAACTCCAGTTTGATTTTTAACCCACCATTGTTTTAAATCTTCAGACGCCTCAAAACCAACACCGTAAATGGTGTCTGTCTCTGTATAAAAAGTAAATCTTTTTTCAGTAAAAAAATAATGTGTGTTTTTATCCCAAAAAATCTGATCAGTAATTAATTTTTTCTTTTCTGAATAATTTATAATAACAACATTATTTCTTATTTCAGAAACTTGGGTTTTATCATAATTTCTTGCATAATCACCTTCAATAGTTACCGAATCTCCATTTTTTTCTATAGATGTGATTTTTAAACCTTCAGGAAATTCTGAGTATGGATGCTTTTCTCTGTTTTTAAAATCTAGCATTACTGGTGCTCTCATTCTAATATCAATCATACCTGAGTCGGTATGTTTCATATCAATATTATATGCCTCACCAATAGGCAAGTTTTTATCCACTAAAAAATCTCTGACTTCTTTTGCGTCATTAATACAAGAAAAAAACATTGCCATTGAAATTACAACGGCAATGTTTTTTAATTTATATACAATTGAATTTGTCATTCAACAAATATATCAATTATAATTATTAGTCTTTGGTTACTACCCTAACTGTTTCATTTATCCAACATCCAATTCTAAATGAATCACCAGCTTTAATAGCTTTTTCTGATGTAAATAAATCTTTTTTAGTTGGTAAATTTGATGCAAACTGGTTGATGTATTTATTCACTCTTGAAGCAATACTAGGATCTACAGATTTTGCTTTTCTTAACTTGTTAATTGCAGCTTGGTAAACCAATCTTTTTGAAACAACGTCAGTTCCACAAGAATTTGCGCTTTGAGCATACATAACACCAATTAATAAATAAGCAGTACCCATTGTTGGCGCATTGTCTAAAGCTTGGTAACAATAATTTCTTGCTTCTGACTTTCTACCTTTTTTACCTAATATTTGTGCTACTTTTAATAAGTTTTGAGCTTTTTTATAAGAATCTGTTTCTTGATCAATAGCTTGTTTAAAGTATTCCATTGCCTTATTCGTATCTCCTTTCTTCATTAAAATACCTGCATAAAATACAGACGCAGAAGGTGAAGGATCCGCAGTAACATATGCCTCAACTAAAGTGTCATAAAAAGGGTCGTCGGTACATTCTTTATTGTACATTCTCGATACCGCTCTTTTTAACCAAACAGGATCGTTTTTCTTTTCTTCAAAATATTTTTTATTTAAAGGAATTAAATTTTCACAAGTAGAAATAGAAGATATCTTAGCGTCTAATCCAGTTTCAACTTGGTTCAATCCTTTCATATTTTGTTGGTAAATTTTTCTATATCTTTTATCTTTACTTCCTAATGTAGTTGAATCTTTTGCGTTGATCTTTTCAATTTTTTTAGAATAATCTGCTCTCTTCAATTCAAGACCTTCAGTTACTTCATCAAACGTGTCAAAAACAATTTGAGGGTTTGTATCTTTATTTCTTTGCATAATTACATCGAAATATTTAAAAATATTTTTTCCAGACATATCGGTTGGATCCGCTTTAAAAGATTTCTCTAATAAGTGAAACACTTCTTCATCTGTAGCACCATGAGAGGCTTTAAACGTAGCCCAATCGCTATATACTTTTCCAAAATCTTTTGGATAATGTTCTAATCGTTGGGTATAAACTCTATTCATTAATTCAATAACCGCAGGTTTATCTGCTTCTGCTGCGTTGTCAAATCTATTATCCACAATCTTTACTCCTAACTTATAAATGTTAACCGAGAGTTTTGGACAGTTATCCATACACCAAATCCAGTTTTCATAAGCAGCAGCGTATTTTTTTGCCTGATAATCCCCCTTAAACAAATTGTATTTAATGGTGCAATCTGTGTTTTGCTGAGCAAATACCATTGGCCCTAAAACCATTAAAAATACTAAAGTTAATATTTGTTTCATGTTTTTCATCTTCTCGTGCTTTTAATTAATATATTTTTCTTTTGTTGAACCATTTATCACTTAATGAAAGGCTTAAACGAAAATTAAAATAATTTTCTTGAACCAATCCATTATCTGTTTTTCCACGTTTTCCATATTCAAAACCGAGGTTTAAATTTGATAGTTGATTACCTACAGGTAACCCTACTCCAAAAGATATGCCAAAATCATTAATTGATGAATAATTTGAACCATTTCCGGAACCATCAACTGCTAATCCTGTATTTATAAATTTTAACCCAGCTCTATAAGTTACTCTATTCCAGTAACTTGTAATTGAATTAAATTTTGGAATATAAAACCCTCCTAACGCTATTTTAGAATAATCTTCATACTTAACATTTGAATAACTACTTATTGGATCATTATCAAAATCAAAAGCGCCTTGATTAACATAATCAAGGCCAGCAAACCATTTATTCTTTTTTCCTAATCCTATACCAATTGATGATTTCATTGGAGATACTAATGTCTTGTCTGAACTTACATTTAAAACTGTATCCTTAGGAAATTCTCCATCGCTTAATCTTAATGAATAAAGGTACTCATTTCCTTCAGATTTTATTTCATTTTCAAAATCAATATTGATTCCAAGATGTAAATTTAAATCATCCTTTATCGTTGCTTTATATTGTACTCCTCCATTAATTCCAAAGCCTTTTAATTTTGAGGTTGTTTCATATTTTGTTCCTAAAGCAACATCTCTTTTTTGATTTATGATGCTGTTTTCAATATTACCAAATATATAATTTCCTTGAAAACCAAGACTAAAACCTTTAAACAGTTCTATTCCTAAGCCAGCAAAAACTTTATTTGTTCCTCCTTCTCCCTCATAAGCCGTTGCCTCTGAAAGAACATCGCCATTGTAAACATTAGAAGTTAAAGAATAACCTACAGATGTATTTGGCATTAATCCAAATGTAAATCCGGCTTTTTTACTTAAAGGAACTCCCATTGCTAAATAGGATAAAAAAGTAGTACCTGCTTGTTGTTTATCCGCATTGTCTTTTGCCCATAAATTTACATTATGTAATCCAAGAGAATACGTTGTAAATCGTAACGATGAATTTGCAGCGGGATTTAAAAAATTTAAGTGATACTCATCTTCAAATGCAACACCAATTCCTCCCATACTTGCTTGCTCAGTGGTTGTTGCTGAATTTTGATCACCAATACCAAAAAAAGAATATGCCGACGTGTTATTTTTTTGGGAATAACCAACTACAGTTATTAATAGTGTTATTACTATAATAATTTTTTTAATCATTTAGATATATTATAAGTCAAAATATGATTCAATCCTTCTAATAAAAAATTAGGATTGGCAAATATGGTATTTTTTAATCTTTTAGCCAAGAATTTAACGTCTCCTCCTGTTAAAACTACTGTTAAATCTACATTTTTTTCTCTATACTTATTAATAAAGCTATCAATTTCACTTATGACACCTATAACAACTCCCGATTGAATATTTTCGTTTGTAGTACTACCTATTAGTTTCGTTTGCTCCTGAAGTTCTAAAAATGGCAATCCGTTTGTGAATTTATGCAAAGCTTTTAAACGCATTTTAAGTCCAGGTGAAATAGCTCCACCAAAATATTCTTTTTCCTTATTTACAAAGTCATAGGTAATACAAGTTCCGGCATCAATGATTAAAACATTTTGTTTTTGAAATTTTTCTACAGCCGCCACAACTAGAGCTATTCTATCTACTCCAAGTGTTTTTGGTGTTTCATAGTTGTTTATAAATGGAATTTTAGTTTTAAAATTTAACTCTATTGAGTTAATTTTTTCCTTTATTTCTTTTAAATGAGATTTTTTTAAACTTCCAACAGAAGATATTATAGCATTTGTACAATTGTATTTTGTAATACAATTTTCAATACTAGCAACTACTTCCTCAACACTAACAACCTCATTATAAACCATTTCTAATTTATTAAAAACAGCTAATTTTACTCTTGAATTTCCTACGTCAATAATTAAGTTCATTGTATTTTGAAACAAGTTTCAAAAATACAACACATTTTTTAAAAATTGTTTTGAATTGTATAAAAAATACATTTATATTTGCATCCGCTAACGCAATGGTGCCTTAGCTCAGTTGGTAGAGCAAAGGACTGAAAATCCTTGTGTCCCTGGTTCGATTCCTGGAGGCACCACCATAAAACCCTTGATAATCAGTAGA
>Ga0209345_10001528_pt1 | contig 27410 bp, 29 predicted proteins | sample Cruoilmetagenom7_FD_187294 | JGI IMG/M metagenome (GOLD analysis project Ga0209345, IMG submission 187294) | Oil polluted marine microbial communities from Coal Oil Point, Santa Barbara, California, USA - Sample 7 (SPAdes) (version 2) | ecosystem: Environmental > Aquatic > Marine > Oil seeps ...
CCGGTGGCCACAAAGATGAGGTCGAACGGCCCGGCAAGGCGGCCAAGTTCTTCGGCGACCGAGGCCTCAGTCGTGACATCCAGACCGTCCGCGCTGCGCGACAGGCCGGTTACGGCGACGCCCCGTGCGCTCAGCGCCGCGCATAGCGCAGCCCCGATCCCGCCCGAGGCGCCGATGATCAATGCGTTTTCCATGACCACAGAGCTAGACGGATTGCGCCGCGCTTCAAGACCAATCGCGCCCTGCCCGAGCGTTCAATCGAATCAAAGGTCAATTTCGGGGTTTTCATCTCGCGCGCCCAATCCTATAGTCCGGCGCATGACTAAGCAGGATCATACGACATTGCCCATGACACGCGCGATTTTGCGCGCGTTTCCGGCTGCCCTGCTAGACCTAAGCCGCCTCTGAGCGTGCCGGCCCGGCGCGACCGCTCAGAGGATGTGCCTTTTCGCGCCACAGGCTTAGGACAAATAAAAAGAGACTCAAAATGACTGATCAGACCAAAAACCGCGTCCCATCGCAGGCCCAAAAAGAGCGTGTGGTGATTTTCGACACCACCCTGCGGGATGGCGAACAATCCCCCGGCGCCACCATGACCCATGCGGAAAAGCTCGAAATTGCCGGGCTTCTGGATGAGATGGGCGTCGATATCATCGAGGCCGGATTTCCGATCGCCTCGGAAGGCGATTTCCGCGCCGTGAGCGAGATTGCGGCGAATTCGAAAAATTCGGTAATCTGCGGGCTGGCGCGGGCGAATATCAAGGATATCGACCGCTGCTGGGAGGCGGTGAAAGGCGCGGCGCAACCGCGCATTCACACCTTTATCGGCACCTCGCCATTGCACCGGGCAATCCCCAATCTCGACATGGATCAGATGGCCGACCGCATCCACGAGACAGTGACCCACGCGCGCAACCTCTGTGACAACGTGCAATGGTCGCCGATGGATGCCACGCGCACCGAATGGGATTACCTTTGCCGCACGGTCGAGATCGCGATCAAGGCCGGGGCCACCACGATCAACATTCCCGACACGGTTGGATATACGGCGCCGGTTGAATCCGCCGACCTGATCCGCCGGTTGATCGAAACCGTGCCCGGCGCCGATGAGGTTGTCTTTGCCACCCATTGTCACAACGATCTTGGCATGGCCACGGCCAATGCCCTGGCGGCGGTGGCAGGTGGCGCGCGCCAGATCGAATGCACCATCAACGGCCTTGGTGAACGCGCCGGCAATACCGCACTGGAAGAGGTGGTGATGGCCCTCAAGGTGCGCGGTGATATCATGCCCTATGCGACCGGCATCGACACCACCAGGATCATGAATATCTCGCGGCGTGTCGCAACCGTGTCGGGCTTTCCGGTACAGTTCAACAAGGCGATTGTCGGCAAGAACGCCTTTGCCCATGAATCGGGCATCCATCAGGATGGCATGCTCAAGAATGCCGAAACCTTCGAGATCATGCGCCCGTCCGACGTGGGCCTGGCGGAAACCAATATCGTCATGGGCAAGCATTCGGGCCGCGCCGCCTTGCGCTCGAAGCTGCATGATCTGGGCTATGATCTGGCCGATAATCAGCTCAACGATGTGTTCGTGCGCTTCAAGGAATTGGCCGATCGCAAGAAAGAGGTCTATGACGAGGATCTGATTGCGCTGGTCAACATCGGGATTGATGGTGAAGGCGAACGCCTTCAGATCAAGCATTTGCGAGTGGTTTGCGGCACCGATGGGCCGCAACAGGCGAGCCTGACCATGGTGATTGACGGCACCGAGCACACGACCGAGGCCACAGGCGACGGGCCGGTCGACGCGACCTTCAATGCGGTGCGCAACCTGTTTCCGCATGACGCGCGCCTGCAACTTTATCAGGTGCATGCGGTGACCGAGGGCACCGATGCTCAGGCCACGGTCAGCGTGCGCATGGAAGAGGACGGGCGCATCGTGACCGGGCAATCGGCCGATACCGATACGGTCGTGGCCAGTGCCAGGGCTTATGTTCACGCGCTCAATAATCTCTTGGTGCGGCGCGAAAAATCGGGCGGTGATACGCCCGAGGTGAACTACAAAGACCTGTCCTAGGTGAGCGCTCTTCAGCCCCTTGCGTGGCTGCCTCGCACGAGGCGCGCACGCAAGGGCGCGATGAGTGGCCGCTTTAGGCATAAAGCACCAGGCCGATCAGCAAGCAGGCCGACCCAATCGCCGAGGCCGCCGTGCGCAGGTGGTTCCAGCGGGTCCAGTCACGGGCATAGACCTGCCAGTAGTCTCGGGTTTCAGGCGCAGACAGGACCATATGGTCAAGCCGTTGGTTCATCGGTACATTTCCCAGCATCGTCACCAGAAACGTACCCGTAAAATAGATCAACCCGCCGACGATGATCCACCCCGCCGCAGGTCCGCTCATGGACATCACGCCATAGCCCGCCAGCCCCAGAGACACCGGCGCCAGACCGAGCAATCCGACCAGAAAGACCGAGCCGTAAACCTTGCGGTTGATCTGTTGCATCGCCTCGACCCCGTTGCCGACGTCGCGATGCGCAGCGAGCGCATGACGAAATCCGAAAACGCCAGGAACACCCCCGCCACAAGCGCCATCACAAGGGCAGCGCTCGCAAAAACTGTCACTTCAACCATATGTGTCATTGATCCTGTCCTTTCCTTGACATCTCAGGCCGCCGCCTGTCCCATGGCGCGGGCCGTGCCGATCCAGCGGTCGATCTTGGCCGCATCGGCAAGCTTGACCGAGCCGAGTTGCACCACCTTGCGCGCCTTGATTCCGCAAAAACCAAGCACCTGATTGCAGAGCACCCGGCGGGCGGGCTTGGGGCGAGCGGATGGCGGACATGCGAGAGGGCTGCGCCGCCGCAGTCGAGGCGCTTGATCGCGATGGCGCGCTCTGCCTTGGCAAGGACAGCGCCACAGACCTGCTCTGGACGCTGCTGTCGATCCCCACATGGGAGAATCTGACCCAGATTTGCGGCTGGCCGCAAGAGCGTTATATCGAAACAATCAAGAGGCTTGCGCGCAGCGGGCTAACCCTGCCACCGCGCGCCTGAAGCCTGCCTAGTCGGCCCATTCCCAGGGGCGCACGAATTGCCCAAGAGTGTGGCCAAGCTTTTCCTCGTCCACATCGCCAGTCTTGCGGACCTGCGCCACAAGCCCGCGCTTTTTGTCATCGACCACAGCCACCACCTCGGCCGCGATTTCTGCCTTGTCCAAAGCAGTATTATAGATGCGGGTGATCGCGCGTTTGCGCAGGTCGGGCTTGAACACCTTGCCAACAGCGGTTTTCGGCAGTTCGGCCAGAACCTCGACATATTTCGGGATCGCGGCGCGTTCATGAACGTGGATCTTGCAATGTTCCAGCAAGGCCTCGCCGGTGACGGTGCCACCCTCGACCAGCTCGACATAGGCGCAGGGCATTTCGCCGGAATGCGCATCGGGCTGACCGATTGCGCCGGCCATCGCCACCTCGCCGTGCGCCATAAGCGCCTCTTCGATTTCGGCCGGGTCGATATTGTGCCCCCCGCGAATGATAAGATCCTTGGCCCGCCCGGTAATCCAGAGATAGCCATCCGGGTCAATCCGGCCAAGGTCGCCGGTACGCAGATAGTCGTCATGATGATAAAGGTCGATATTTTTCGCGGCCTCGGTATAGGTATTGCCAGGGTAGACGCCCGGATTCGAGATACAGATCTCGCCCACCTCGTCGGCTGCGCATTCAATCGGCTTGCCCTCGGCATCGGTCTTGTAGATGCGCACATCCGTGTAGGGGAACGGCACCCCGACCGAGCCGACCTTCTTTTCGCCTTCCGGCGGGTTGCAAGACACAAGGCAGGTCGCCTCGGTCAGGCCATAGCCCTCGATCACGGTCATGTCGGTCGCCGCTTCAAACCGGTTGAAAAGCTCAAGCGGCATCGGCGCCGAGCCTGAAAAGGCGTTTCTGACCGTGCTAAGATCGGCATCGACCTTGCGCTGCATCAGCGCGGAAACGGCGGTGGGGACGGTGATCACAAAGGTGATCTTCCAGCGCTCGCACAGCTTCCAGAAATTGTCGAACACCCCCTCGCCGCGATAGCCCGCAGGCGTGGGAAACACCACATGCGCGCCCGATTTGATCATCGCCATCAGGATCACATGACAGGCAAACACATGGAAAAGCGGCAGCGGACACATCACGTTGTCATGTTCGGTGAACAATAGGGTATGCCCAATCCAGCCATTGTAGATCATCCCGGAATAGCGATGCTGCGCCACCTTGGGCATGCCGGTGGTGCCGCCGGTATGAAAATAGGCCGCCACCCGGTCTCCGGCGGAATCAGGGAAATCGAGCGTGGTTTTCTGGCGCGCCAACGCCTTGTTGAAATTCAGGATATCGGCATGGTGCCCGGTCGGGATTTTCGGGCGCAGCAACGGCACGATCCAGCTTTTGGGCGGGCTCAGATAGCGGTTGAGGTCGATTTCCAGAACCGTATGCACGCCCGGCGCATGGCGCACCGCCTCGGCGGTTTTCTGGGCGATATCGGTTTTGGGGAACGACTTGAGGGTGACGACCACCTTGGCCTTGGTTTCGCGCAGGATCGAGGCGATCTGTTCAGGCTCAAGCAGCGGGTTGATCGGGTTGACGATCCCGGCAATCGCCCCGCCAATGGTGGCAACTGCGGTCTCAAGGCAATTGGGCAGGACAAGTGCGACAACCTCGCCTTCGCCCACCTTGAGGCTGCGGAACAGGTTGGCCGCCTGACAGCACTGATCGTGGAACTGTTTCCAGGTCAGGGTATGTGACGGATCGCCCGCGCCCGAAAACAGCTGATAGCTGACGGCGGGGCGATCAGGAAAGCTGCGCGCCGTATGACTGAGCATCTGGTAAAGGGTTTCGGGTTTATCCCGCGCCTCCCATGTCACTTCGTTCTGGATGTCAATCACGTCCTGTCGGCACGTAAAGCTCATGTCGTGTCCTCCCTATGGGCCGCACGACCCCGCGCGGCTCTCTCCCTGCGCGCAAGAATGTGCGGGATTGCCGGGCGGCGCAAGTTTTACGCTGCGTTTTGGTGCAGGTTTCGACGCGCCTAGCGTGGCGTGCTCAGGCACGTCACCAGCGCACCTGCCATCGCGCGCAGCAGATCGGGATAAAGATCGGGCCCCGGTGCATGATCGCTTGCCATCGGATCAAGCGCCGCCAACTCGTCAGCCAAAAGCCCAAGCCAGCGGCGGGCGTTTTCCGGGTCAAGCCAGGCGTGCGAATCAAGGCCCTCATGACCGTGATCATGGCAGTGATCGTCCTCATGACCGTCTTCATGCCCCGCCAGATCGCCCGACGCGCCAAAGGCAACCCCCTCGCGCAATTCAAGAACGCGGGTTTCCTCGGCCGCCAAAAGCTCGACCACCCGCGCGCGTGTCGCCACTGACACCGGATTTGCCATCGAACAGGCCGTGGTCGAGGCGCTTGGCCTTTGCCCCAACTGCCGCAAGAGGGCGCCCGCATGCGCCTGATCGAGACCAAAGACCTCTGCGTGCGCCTTGGCGGCGATATGGTGCTGCAAGGCGTCAAATGCGGTAACGGCGCGTTGAAATGACCCGGAAATTAGACCCGACTCTTTTAGTCTGAATTATATATTGACTCTTTTAGTCAGAAAATGGAGAACGGGGACATCTTTCACGCGGACACTCAAGAGAGGACACCCGATGCAATCGCTTAAAGCTGTCATAGGCATGACCGCAACCCTGGCCCTGACCACTCCGGTTCTGGCGCAGGAGGTCAATGTGTATTCCAGTCGCCACTATGATTCCGACAACGCGCTTTACGAAGAATTCACCGCCAAGACCGGCGTTTCCGTCAACCGGATCGAGGCCGACGCGGACGAGTTGATCGCCCGCCTGACCGCCGAAGGCGCCAATAGCCCCGCCGATGTGTTCATCACCGTTGACGTGGGTCGCATGGCCCGCGCCGAAGAGGCCGACGTGCTGCAACCCTTCACCTCAGAGACCATCACATCGCGCGTGCCCGAGCATCTGCGTCACCCGGATGACCTTTGGTTTGGCCTGTCACAGCGCGCACGGATCATTTTTTATGCCAAGGACCGCGTCGAGACCCCGCCGCAAACCTATGAAGAACTGGCCGATCCGAAATGGCAGGGCAAGGTTTGCATCCGCTCGTCCTCGAACGTCTATAACCAGTCGCTGCTGGCCTCGATCATCGAGGCCGATGGCGCCGAGGCAGCCAAGGAGTGGGCCGCAGGCGTTGTCGCCAATATGGCACGCCCGCCCCAGGGCGGTGACACGGATCAGCTTCGCGGGATTGTGTCGGGCGAATGCGATATCGCCGTGGCCAATAACTATTACTTCCTGCGTGGATTTGATGGCGATGTTGATGGTCTGTCATCCGGCATCGAGGGCATCGGCTGGGTCTGGCCCAATCAGGACGGGCGCGGTGCGCATGTCAATCTTGCCGTGGCCGCAATGACCACCGCCGCCCCACACCCCGAAGAGGCGACAGCCCTTCTGGAATTCCTGACTGGCGAATTTGCGCAAACCCAATTCGCGCGCGACAACCACGAATACCCGGCCGTCAAGGACATGGCCGCAGATGAGGGCACCGCGCGGCTTGGCACATTCAAGCCCGACACCACCACCAATACCTCGGCCTTCAGCCGCAATGCAGCCGAGGCGCAGGCGATCTTCAATCAGGTCGGCTGGAACTAAGCCGCCCCTGCCTGGCCGCGCGCGTGATTGCGGGCGCGGCACAAATATCCTAATGTCGGGCCCAGACCACAGGGCCCGGCACATTCATGACCTCCGTTCGGCTTCGACTTCTGATCTTGGCCTTGCTGCCTTTGATGGTGCTGATGCCGCTGTTGCTCTTGTTTGCGGTCAACCGCTGGTCGGTGAATTACGACAATCTTTTGATCACCAATGTGCAAAGCGATCTGCGCATCGCCGATCAGTATCTGCAACGCATCCTGACCACCACCGGCAATGACGTGCGAAGCCTTGCCCGCTCGATAGATTTTGATCGCGCGAGCGGGCACGACCCGGACCGTTTCAACCGCTTCTTGCAGGACAATCGCGCGGTGCTCGGGCTTGATTTCCTCTATTTCCTGCCTGCCCCCGCGGCCCGTGAACAGGCCAATCTCTGGCCGGTGATCGCGGCGGCGGTACGCGGTGGTTCGGCCACCGAAATCGACATTCTTTCAGGCGCGGATCTGGCCGCGCTGCCAAGTGCCACCGGCCTTGCGGCGCGCGCGCGCGTGCCCCTGGTCGAGACCCGCGCCGCCGTGCCGACGAAACGCACCACCGAGGATCGCGGCATGGTCGTGCATACCGCGACGGCAGTAACCGCACAGGGGCGCAGCGGGGTACTGGTGGGGGGGATTCTGCTTAACCGGAACCTGGATTTCATCGACACGATCAATGCGCTTGTCTATCGCGCGACCGGCGATGGTGACGCGCGCCAGGGCACCGCGACGCTGTTTCTAGAGGATGTACGCATCTCGACCAATGTGCGCCTGTTCGAGGGCGAGCGCGCGCTAGGCACAAGGGTGTCGGCGGCGGTGCGCGGCGCGGTTCTGGACGGCGGGCGCACCTGGCTCGATAGCGCCTTCGTGGTCAATGACTGGTATATTTCGGCCTATGAACCGCTCACCGACAGCTTTGGCAATCGCGTCGGCATGCTTTACGTCGGCTTTCTTGAGGCCCCGTTCACCGCCGTCAAGCGCAGCGCCTATATCCTTATTTTTACGGCATTTCTGGCCATTCTGGCACTGACCATCCCGCTTTTCCTGCGGCTCGCCGGCGGGATATTCTCGCCGCTTGAGCGGATGACGCAAACCATGCGCAAGGTCGAGGGTGGCCAGCTTGACGCGCGCATCGGGCCGGTGCGCTCTCGCGATGAAATCGGCACCGTGGCGGCGCATCTCGATAGCCTGCTTGACCAGGTACAGGAACGTGACCGCGCGCTTCGGTCCTGGGCGGATGTGCTCAATACCCGCGTCGAAGAGCGCACGGCGGAATTGCGCGAGGCTAATCAAAAGCTGGAAGCCACCTATCAGCAACTGGTCATGTCCGAAAAGCTTGCCTCGATCGGCGAAATCACCGCCGGCGTCGCGCATGAGATCAACAACCCGGTGGCGGTCATTCAAGGCAATGTCGATGTGATCCGCCAGACCCTTGGCAAGGAGAGCGCACCGGTAGACACCGAACTGTCGCTGATCGACAGACAGGTCGGACGGATAAGCGCCATCGTGTCCAAACTCCTGCAATTTGCGCGGCCGACCGAATTTGGCACTTTCGAGGAACAGGTCGATATCGCCGCCGTGCTCAAGGATTGCCTGGTGCTGGTCGATCACGTGATCGCCAATGCGCAAACCCGGCTTTCGATCGACATGGCCGAGGATGCGCCACTTGTGTCCATCAACCCCGGCGAACTACAGCAGGTGATCATCAATCTTGTGGTCAACGCGGTCCAGGCAATGGGGGATCGCGGCGCGTTGACGATCACCCTGCAAAGGCGCGATCAGGCGGGGCAAATCGGTGCGGCCCTGATCATCGCCGATACCGGCCCCGGCATTCCCGCCGACAAGCTTGCCTCGGTGTTCGATCCGTTCTTCACCACCAAGCTTGGCGAAGGCACCGGGCTTGGCCTTTCGGTCAGCCAGACCCTGATCCAAGGCGCCAAGGGGCTTATTTCGGTGCGCAACCGGGCCGAGGGCGGCGCCGAATTCACCGTCTGGCTGCCCGAAGATCAAGGTGAGCAAACCTGAGCCCGAAAAGCGGCTAAAGCCCCCAAGCCGCACATTTGCGATCCACCGTCTTGCGCGCCACGCCAAGACGACGCGCGGCCTCGGCGCGGTTGCCGCCACAGGCATCGAGTACCGTCATGATATGGCGCTGTTCAACCAGTTCGAGCGTCTCGATCGCCTGTGCGCCGCTGACGCGGCCAGAGCCGGCAAATTCATCGGGAAAGGCCCCAAGGATCACCGAGCGTTCAATCAGGTTGCGCAATTCGCGGACGTTTCCGGGCCAGTCATAACGGCTTAGCTTCAACAGAACCTCTTCGTTCAGCTCAAGCGCCTGCATGCCAAGCGTCTTGACGAATTCGCTCATGAACAGCGCGGCCAGTTCGACGATATCCTCCTTGCGCTCTTTCAGGCGCGGCATCTCGATATTGACCACATTGATCCGGTGATAAAGATCGGCGCGAAAGCGGCCCTCGGCAACCGCTGCTTCCAGATCGGCGTTAGTGGCGAAAAGAAACCGCAGGTTCAGCGGGATTTCACGTTCCGAGCCAAGCGGCCTGATCCGTTTGTCCTCCAGCACCCGGAGCAAGGCGGCCTGCACATTTTCCGAAAGCTGCGCCACCTCATCAAGCAACAGGGTGCCGCCATCCGCATGGAGCAAAAGACCGTCCTTGCGGTGGCTTTCGCCCTCGACCACGCCGAACAATTCTTCTGCGATGCGCTCGGGTGAAATCGCGGCACAATTGATCGCGACAAAGGGTTTTTCGGCGCGATCCGACATCCCGTGCAATGTGCGCGCGGCAATCTCCTTGCCGGTGCCGCTGGCCCCGGTGAACAGCACCGAGGTGGGCATCGGCGCCAGTTTGCCCAGCATCTCGCGCACCGCCTGAATAGGCGCGGAATTGCCCAGCAGGCGCCCGCGCGCGGCCTGCCCGCCCTCGGATAGCTCGTGTCGCAGCAGATAGTTTTCGCGCCGCAGATATTTGCGATCAAGCGCGCGCGCCACCGCGTTCAGGATCTGGTTGGCGCGAAACGGTTTCAGCACGAAATCGGTCACCCCCGCCCGCAGCGCCTTGATCGCGGTATCAAGGTCGGCATAGGCGGTGATCAGGATGGTATCGGCGAAAAAGCCGACATGGCGCTGTTCCTCTAGCCAATCCAGCCCGGTTTTTTCAGGCATGATATTGTCGAGGATCACCAGATCGAAATGCGCCTGATCAAGGATGTCGCCCGCCTCGCGGCAAGAGCGCGCCTGCTCGACCCGCTTGCAGCGCGGGCCGAGGATCTTGACCAGAAAATTGCGCATGCCCGGCTCGTCGTCGATCACGAGAACCGACGCAAGCGCGAGGTTTTCGCCGTAGTCGTCACGGTCGTCCTGCGCGGCCCTGGCATGCGCCGCGGCAGGGGTCATTGGGCCGCGTCACCAAGGCGAACCGCATCGCCCGCGCGTTGGCCCTCGGTCGTGTAGCCCGCAAGTTCAATGACGTGGGGCGCGGCGGCGGCAATAATCGCGCAGGCCACAAAGGCCACAATCATGGCTTTCATTCTCGGTTCTCCTGTTTGGCCGTGGCATCGCGCAGATAGTCTATCATATCCTGACGGTCCTGCGCTGCCGTGATCCGTTGCATGGGCATCTTTGAGCCGGGAATATAGTGATCCGGCCCAAGATCAAACAAAGCGTCTATCGTATCGTCCGACCAGATGATATCAGATCCGGTCAGAATCTCGGAATAGGCATAGCCCGGCACGGTGCCGGCTGGCCGCCCGAACACCCCGTGTAGTGTCGGCCCCGCCTTGCGCGAGGGCGGCGGCGTGAGCGCGTGGCAGATCGAGCATTTGCGCATGAATTGCCGCTCGCCGTTGCCCATCTCGCGGGGCGCGCGCAAAAAGCTGTGCTCAGAGGCGCCCGCCGGATCATATTCACTCAGCAGGGCCACCGGCCAGCCATAAACCACCTCGCTGAGGCCCCCGGCATAGATCGTCCCGCCGTCAGGCGAGAATTCGAGCGCCCAGACAGGGCCGCGCTGCATGGCGCGAAAATCGCGCGCGATTTGCCAGGTTGCCGTGTCGATCACCATGATATAGCCATGCCCGTCCCCCGCCGCCAACTGGCCCTGGCCCGGATCATGGGCAAGCGCCAGGATCGGGCGGCGATCAAGGGTGAAATCCGCCAGCGTCGCGCCGGTCTCGGGGCGGATCACCCGCGTTGCGCCATCGACCGCGCCATAGGCAAGCCATGTGTCATCGGGGCCAAGGATGATCCGGTTCACGCCGAACCCCTGATTGATCACGACGCGGGGGCGCACCTGCGGCTCTTGCCAGTGCCATTCGCGCACCGTGCCGTCCGAGGACGACGAATAGAGCCGCGCCCCGGTTTGGCCAAACATCACGTCGGTCACAGCCGCGTCATGGCCGGTCAGAAATCGTGGCGCGCCCCCCGCCAGCGGCCAGATCCCGATAGAGCCGTCCCAGCTTGCCGAGGCGATCCATTGACCATCGGGCGAGACATCAAGCGCCGCGATCTTGCCCTTGTGCCCCTCAAGGCGGGTTTGGGTGCCGGTTTGCTTATCCCAGATCATCAGGGCAAAATCATCGCCCCCCGACACCAGCCGGGTTTCGTCCAGATACTCAAGGCTGATCACCGCGGCGCGGTGCCCCTCAAGCCAGCGTGGCGCCCGCCCCTGCCAGAGGCCGACAGAATTGTCGAAACTGGCCGAGGCCACCTGCCCGGTCTGATCGTTCACGGCAAGGCCCATGATCGGCCCGCCATGTCCCTTGAGCGTGGTAAAGTCCTGCGCGGCCAGCGGCGGGGTCATCGCCGCCAGCCCAAGACACCACAGAGCAATCGCAAGCGCGCGCATGGCTATTCCGCGGGGGTCGCTTTGCCTTCGGTCTGACCCTCGGCCTTGCGGATTTCGTCAAGCCAGAGGCTATGGTGCTCGCGCGCCCATTGCTCTTCGACTTCGCCCGATCCCATTGCGTCATAGGCGCCTTCCATCCCGATCGAGCCGATATAGATATGCGCCAGGATGATCGCCATCAGGACAAAGGCCATGATCGAATGCCAGAGCGTCGCAAGCTGCATTTCCTCATGCGGCGCAAGCATGACCGGCAATTCGCCATACCCCACCGCCTGCGGCAGGCCGGTCTGGTTCAGAAGGACAAAGGTCTTGGCAAACATCGGCAACTCGAACGGGAACAAAAGCGACAGGCCAGACACAGAGATCGAGGCGCCAAACAGGATCACCGACCAGAAGATCATCTTTTGCCCGGCATTGAACTTTTTGGCAGGCGGATGAACGCCCTTCTTGAAAATACCCCCGCCAACCGCGATCCATTTCAGGTCGATCTTATTGGGGATGTTGTGCATCACCCACATGAAAAACACCATCACAAGGCCGATCATGAAGGCCCATGAGATATTGTTGTGAACCCATTTCGACGCAATCGCCATGGTCGAGAACATCTCGTGGCCAAAGGCGGGAATAAGCACCTTGCGGCCAAACAGCGTGATCAGCCCGGTGATGCCAAGCACCACGAAAGCGCCCGCCATAAGCCAGTGCCCAAACCGCTCGATCGCCTGAAAGCGGGTCACGGTGCGCCCGGTCTTTTCGCCATCAATGCGGATACGACCGCGCAGCAGAAAGAACAGCGCCAGCACCACGATCGTGCCACCCAGAAGGTAGGCGCCATATTGCGCCAGCGGCCCTTGGCGGAATTCCAGCCATCTCATGCCGCCATCCTGGATCAGGACACCCGCCACCGGCCCGCCGGCCGAAACAGTGACATCGCCCTTGCCATAACGCAGCGCGCGCCAGACTTCGGAATCCGATGCCCCGCCCAATGTGCCAAGCTGATTTGCCACCCCTGCGGCGCTGTCGGGGTCGCCCGTCGCGTCAGAGCGGAATGAATCGTCAATTTTCTCGCCGCGTTGCCGGGCAAGAATATCCTCCAGTGTCTGCGCCCCACCGGTTGCCGAACGCTCCGGCTGCGGTGCCTCGACCGCCTCTTGCGCGGCCAGCGGAACCGTCAGAAAAAGAGACACCAAGAGCGTCATAAGAATGCGGGTCATCGCGTGTCATCCTGTCTGGGAATTTCAAACATTGGTAAGGGGGCGACGCAACCGCCGCCCACCCGATCCGAACTGCGGTTGGGCGCCCCGCATCGGGGGCGCCCCTGACCAAAAGGTCAGCCACCTTTCTGTTCGTAGGCCGTTCCCCAGCCCCAGGCTCCCGAGCCGAAGCCGCGCGCCACGACACGCTCGCGGTAGATGGCCGATACAACATCGCCATCCCCCGCCAGCAGGGCCTTGGTCGAGCACATTTCGGCGCAGATCGGCAATTTGCCTTCTGCAATCCGGTTGCGCCCGTACTTCTGGAACTCGGCTGCCGAGTGATTTTCTTCGGGACCGCCGGCGCAGAAGGTACATTTGTCCATCTTGCCGCGACTGCCAAAGTTGCCGGCCTGCGGATATTGCGGCGCGCCAAACGGGCACGCGTAAAAGCAATAGCCACAACCGATGCAGAGGTCCTTGGAATGCAGAACGATGCCTTCCTCGTTCTGATAGAAGCAATCCACCGGACAAACCGCCATGCACGGCGCATCTGAACAATGCATGCAGGCCACCGAGATCGAACGCTCGCCCGGGTTACCATCGTTGATCGTAACCACCTTGCGGCGGTTGATCCCCCACGGAACCTCGTGCTCGTTCTTACAGGCCGTTACGCATGCATTGCATTCGATGCAGCGTTCGGCGTCGCAGAGAAACTTTGCTCTTGCCATGTCAGTATCTCCTTATGCTGCACTGATTTTGCAAAGAGTCGCCTTGGTCTCTTGCATTTGCGTGACTGAATCGTAGCCATAGGTCTGGGCCGTATTGGTCGCTTCACCCAAGACATAGGGGTCTGCCCCTTTGGGATAATTCGCCCGCAGGTCCTTGCCCTCGAAGTGACCGCCAAAGTGGAAGGGCATGAAGACAACACCTTCGCCCACCCGCTCGGTGACCATCGCCATGACCTTGACCTTGGCACCTTCGGCACCTTCAACCCAGACCTGCGCGCCGTCCCGCACACCAAGGTTGTTGGCGTCACGCGGGTTGATTTCGACGAACATGTCCTGCTGAAGCTCGGCCAGCCAGGGATTTGAACGGGTCTCGTCACCGCCACCTTCATATTCGACCAGACGGCCGGATGTGAGGATGATCGGATACTCTTTCGAGAAGTCGTTCTTCTGGATCGAGGCATACATGGTCGGCAGACGGTAATCGTGCCGATCCTCATATGTCGGATAATCCGCGACCAGATCGCGCCGGTTCGTATAGAGCGGCTCGCGGTGCAGAGGCACCGGATCGGGGAAGGTCCAGACGACGGCCCGCGCCTTGGCATTGCCGAAGGGCGCACATTCATGGGCAATCGCCACCCGCTGAATCCCGCCCGAAAGGTCGGTTTTCCAGTTGGTGGCAGGTCCGGCAACCGCATCAATCGACGCGCGTTCCTCGGCGGTCAGATCACCGTCCCAGCCAAGATCCATCAGCATCTGCATGGTGAATTCAGGGTAACCGTCCTGAATTTCCGACCCCGCAGAATAGACACCCTCGGCCAAAAGGTTGTCGCCATCCCGTTCGACACCAAAGCGCGCACGGAAGGTCAGGCCACCTTTGGAAACCGGTGTGGACATATCATAGAGCCTGTGCGTCCCGGGATGTTTCATCTCGGGCGTTCCCCAGCAGGGCCATGGCAGACCATAGGTTTCGCCATCCGCAGGACCGCCAAGAGCCGTCAGCGTGGTTCTGTCGAACGTATGCTGATTGGCCATGTGCATCTTGAGCCGTTCCGGGCTCTGACCGGTATAGCCAACGGTCCACATGCCGCGGTTGAATTCGCGGGTGATGCTTTCGACATTTGGCGTTTCCGCATCTTCCATTTCGATATTGCGGAACAAACGGTCAGCCCAGCCAAACTTGTTGGCGAACTTGGCCATGATGACCTCGTCCGGCTTGCTTTCAAACAGCGGTGTCACCACGCGGTCACGCCACTGAAGCGAGCGGTTCGAGGCGGTCACGGAACCGCGGGTTTCGAACTGCGTACAGGCCGGCAGAAGGTAAACGCCATCGGTGCGGTCATGCATGACGGCGGAAACGGTGGGATACGGGTCAACAACGACCAGCATGTCCAGCTTTTCCATCGCCGTTTTCATTTCCTTGCCGCGCGTCTGGCTGTTGGGCGCGTGGCCCCACAGAACCATGGCCCGCACCTTGTTGGGCTGGTCCATGTTTTCCGTGTCTTCCAGAACACCGTCGATCCAGCGGCTAACAGGAATACCCTTGAGGTATTGCAGCGACTGATCCTTGCCATCCTTGTCCTTGATGCTGTCAAACTGACCAGCAAGCCAGTCGTCATCTTCACCCCAGACGCGGCCCCAATGGCCCCATGCACCTTTGCTAAGGCCGTAATACCCCGGCAAGGTGTGGCTTAGCACACCAAGGTCGGTTGCGCCCTGCACGTTATCATGGCCACGGAAGATATTGGCGCCGCCACCGGCGGCCCCAATGTTGCCCAACGCCAGTTGGAGGATGCAGTAGGCGCGTGTGTTGTTGTTGCCGTTGGCATGCTGAGTACCACCCATACACCAAATCAGCGTACCGGGGCGGTTATTGGCCAATGTCCGCGCAACCCGACGCAGTTGCGAACCGGGGGTGCCGGTAACGCGCTCAACTTCCTCAGGGTTCCACTTGCTCACCTCATCTCGGATCTGATCCATGCCCCAGACACGGGTGCGGATGTATTCCTTATCCTCCCAACCGTTCTCGAAGATGTGCCACAGAATGCCCCAAATCAGCGCCACGTCGGTGCCGGGACGGAACCGCACATATTCATCCGCATGCGCGGCGGTGCGGGTAAAACGCGGATCGCACACGATGAGGGGGGCGTTATTTTGCTCTTTGGCTTTCAGCAGGTGCAGCAACGATACCGGATGCGCCTCGGCCGGGTTCGACCCGATCAAGAACATCGCTTGCGAATTGTGAATATCGTTGTAGCTGTTGGTCATCGCGCCATAGCCCCAGGTGTTTGCAACACCGGCAACCGTGGTCGAGTGACAAATCCGGGCCTGGTGGTCCACGTTATTCGTGCCCCAATAGGCGGCGAACTTGCGGAACAGATAGGCCTGTTCGTTGTTGTGCTTGGCAGAGCCGAGCCAATAGACGCTGTCAGGTCCGCTTTCTTCACGGATCTTCATCATGCCGTCGCCGATCTCGTCGATCGCCTGTTCCCAGCTGATGCGCTTCCATTCGCCGCCCTCTTTTTTCATCGGGTATTTCAGGCGGCGTTCGCCATGGGCGTGTTCACGCACCGAGGCCCCTTTGGCGCAATGCGCACCAAGATTGAACGGGCTGTCCCAGCCGGGCTCTTGCCCGACCCATACACCGTTCTGAACTTCGGCAACGACTGTACAGCCGACCGAGCAGTGGGTGCAGACGGATTTAATCGTCTCGACGGCTTCATTGGCTGCACTCTGCGCGTTTGCCCGCGTGACTGTGCCGCCCATGGCGCCAATTGCGGCCAGGCCACCAATGGCCAGACCGGACCCGCGCAGGAACGCGCGGCGGTCGACCGACTTTTCGGCGACCTCGGACAGGATACTGGTCCGCTGGGGGCGTCTCGCAACCCCGTTGGTCTTTTTCCTAAGCATGTTTCTCTCCTCCCTTGGCATCCCTCGCAGGGCATGCTGGGTACTGATGTTTCCTCTGACAGTCGGGCCTAACGCAACCAGTCGTCAGCGGTTTTTGACGTCGTCCGGCGGTTTAGAACCGGGCGCTGTCGAGATAGGCGCGAGTATGCGCAGTGTCCTGCATTCTGTCGGATGACAGGTCAGGTTCGGCCGCCTCGGCAGCGGTCCCGCCCGCAACAGCCAGAGCCGCCGCAGCAGGCGCAGCAGTGCCGGCCAGTTTCAGAAAATCGCGGCGGCTGGTGTCGCCTTCGGTCTTCTTGGTCATAAGGGTGTTCCTCCCTTGGGTGATGGCGGGTTACCCCGCCGGTTATGCGGGCTAGCCCGCGCTCATCCGAAAGCCCTGCGCCTCGATCTCCATGAACACCCGGCCGACAGCGCCGACCGAAGCATAGAAAACCGAGTTGGTCGCTGCTTCCAAATCTGTGAAAAAGTGACCGGCCCAGGGGCCGATGTGCTTGCCGAAAAACTGTTTCTGATCTGCAAGGCTGGCGGGCTTGCCATAGCGCCCGGTGATCATCCCGGCCATCATCTCCATCAGCGAGGCGATGTTGTCTTCCGGCTCATAAACCGTTTCGGCGCGGGTCATGCTGCGCGCGGCCATGTCCCGGCGCAGCCCCGCCAGCGGCTTTTCGTTGAGAAAGCCGGTCAGATAATAGCTGGCATAGGGCAGCAATTCACCCCGGCCAAGACCGATGAACAGCGCGTTGAACTCGCTTTCCACCGCACGCGCCTTGCTTAGCCCGGCGATCCGCGCGAGCGCGCCAATCGCCGTGCCAAGGTCGGTTTCACCGCCGCTTAGCGCCGCCGTCTGGTCGAGTATTTTCTGCGTCGGCGGGCGGGCCAGGATCACACCAAGATAGTCGTAAAGATCGGCGCGCAGGCGATCCTCTTCAGTGATCTCATGCGCAGGACTTGGGTTTTCCATCAGGGCCTCTTGGTTGGTCATACCGATGCTCCGGTCTGATCTTGAAATACGAAACTCATGCGGCGGCGCGGCGGGGCCTCGTCGGCCTCTTGCGTGACTGCCTCGGTCGGCGGCGTGGTCGCGTCATCCTCGTCGCCTGTCGCGGCGGTTTCTTCGGTCTCATCCTCGGCCATGGCGACACTCGCCTCGGGCTGTTCTTCCTCAAGCGGCGCGTCCTCGTCGGGCGGGTTCGCCTCAAGCTCGGCCTGACGGTCCATTTCGTCGACATGGGCGGTCATGCCCTTGCCTACCTGATAGGCGGTCTGCATGTGCTCAAGCACCTTGGCCTTGTCGGTAAAATCTTCGCCGTAATCGAGCAATCCGTCAAGGTTGGCGAGCGCCGGATTTGACGCCCAAAGCCGACGCAGCGCGCGGCGCCTGATCCGGTCCGGCACCGCCCTGGCCATGAAGGCGCGGAAATCATCGCCCGGCCCCAAGGTATCGGGATCCGGCAGGTCCAGCTCTTCCAGAAGCTCGGCATCGGTCCTCTCGGCAAGCTCTGCGTCACGCGCCGCAATCGCCTCGGCCTCGCTGACGCGCGCCTCGGCCTCGGCCTCTGCCTCGACCTGCGCCTTGCGGCGCGACCAGAAATCACCCCGGCTCAATGCACCCTCCCCTTTCTGGTGGCGTCGGGCGCGCGGTAGACATCGCTGATCTGGTGAATGCGCGGATCGCCTATGCCATCCTCTACGCCATTAACGTCGGTCTTGTCGCGGCGGCGCTTTTTGAATTCTTCTTCCTGGTGATGTTCTTCGACGAACTCGCGCACCCAGGCGACAAGCCCCTCGGGCATGGCAACCTTCTCGACGATCTCTTCGCCGGTATCGGCATAATCCTGAGCCTCAAACGGCGAGGCGGTCACAAGCACCACCTCGAACGGTCTGCTCGCCGCATCCTCGGCGATGCGCGCGCGCATCACCACATAGACCGAAGGCACCCGCGCCGAAATCCCTTGAAGGTAGCTTTCGGTTTCCGCGCCGTGCAATTCCATCACCGCCGTCGCGGCGTGATAATCCACTGTGTCGCCATCGCGGCGCAACTCTCGCCAATCCGCCGACCCGGCACCTGGCAGGACAGACACCGCACGCCACGACCATGCCGCCCAACGGGTCACTCCGGGCGCCCTTCGGACAACGACCCCGACAGGGATCGTGGCATAGGTTTTGGGATTGTAGATCACGCTTGGCATTCTTCCCCGGCTGCACGCCCCTAGATTGGTACAGATTCCTGACCACTCAAAGCGTTTTTTGTGTGCAACGGTCCACCAAGTAAAAAGACAGGACATTTTGGACCGAATTCCTACACCTTAGGGTCGCGCGCGGTCAGATTGACCCGAACGCCGCTTTCGCCGCTTTGCAGCAATTGCCGCGGCGGGCCTCTCGAAATCGAATCACCCGTCCCGCTTGCGGATCGTGGCAGGGCGGCGGCACTCTCAGAATTGCTGTTTACGACCGGATCGAATCGTGCCTACTCTTAGCCCGCATCGACGCGAGCAACGCTTTTCTCAACATCGCGGAAACATTGGGGTTAAAATGCCTAAGCAATTGATTTTGTGTGACTGTTCCGGCACGCAAAGGCTGGACCGTGACGCCCTTGAAACGGCGAGCGGTCTAAGCTGTTCGCGGGTGCATTCGGCGCTTTGCACCGATGAAATCGGGCTGGCCGCCAAGGCAATCGAGACCGGCGAGGCAATTATTTGTTGTCGTCAGGAACAGCGTGCTTTCGAAGAACTGACCGCCGATCTCGGGGCCGCAGAGCCCGCCTTTACCGACCTGCGCGACCGGGCCGGCTGGAGCGATGACAGCGCCTCGAAACTACCCAAAATGGCCGCTCTTCTGGCCGAGGCGAGCCTGCCCGCGCCGCGTGAAAAGACTTTGGATGTGATTTCAGAAGGGCTCTGCCTGATCATCGGCGGCTCTGATGTGGTGCTTCCGGCGGCGCAAAAGCTGGCGCCCATTCTGGGCGTTACGGTGCTTTTGACCGATGAGTGCGCCCCGCCCGAGACCCGCGATTTTGATGCCATACGGGGTCGTATTGCCCGCGCCAAGGGCGCGCTTGGCCAGTTCGAGCTTACCATCGACGCGTTGCAACAGGTCAACCCGGCGGGGCGCGGTGCGCTTGGATGGGGGGCGCCGCGTGATGGCGGACAGACTGCCTGCGACGTCATTCTTGACCTGTCAGCGGCCACCCCGATGTTCCCGGCCCCGCAAAAGCGCGAAGGCTATCTGCGCGCCGACCCCGGTAGCCTGAACGCCGTGTCAGACGCGGTTTTCGAGGCCGCGCAGATGATCGGCACCTTTGAAAAACCCCTTTACGTCGCGCTAGAGCCGCTGATTTGCGCCCATAGCCGCGCCGAGCAGACCGGGTGCAGCAAATGTCTTGATATCTGTCCCACCGGCGCGATTACCCCGGACGGCGAGCATGTGAGCATTGACCCGATGATCTGTGCCGGCTGTGGCGCCTGCGCGGCGCGCTGTCCGTCGGGCGCGATCACCTATGACGCGCCCACGCCCGATGTCACCTTTCGCCGCATTCAGACTCTGGCCTCGGCCTATCGCAAGGCGGGGGGCACTGCGCCGCGCCTGCTGGTTTGTGACCACGATCACGGTGGCCAGATGATCAGCCTTGCGGCCCGCCACGGGCGCGGATTGCCCGCCGATGTGATCCCGCTTGAGGTCACGGCCCTGTCAGGCTTTGGCCACGCGGAAATTCTGGCGGCGCTTGCCTCGGGCTTTGCCGAGGTGTCGATCCTTGTGTCGCCGCGCACCGAGCGCGACGCGCTTGATCAGGAGATTCCGCTGGCGCAGGCCATGGCGGGTGCAGGTCGTGTAACCCTGCTCGACCTCAGCGATCCCGATGCTTTGTGCGACGCGCTTTACGGCGCCGCCGATATCCCCGCGCCCTGCGCCGATCCGGTTTTGCCGATGGGAAGCCGCCGTCAGGTGGCGCGCCTTGCCGCCAAGACGCTGACCCCCGATGACGCGATCCTGCCGCTGCCCGAGGCCGCACCCTATGGCGCGGTTCTGGTCAATACCGAGAGCTGTACGCTCTGTCTGAGCTGTGTATCGCTCTGCCCGTCGGGCGCGCTACTTGACAATCCCGACATGCCGCAGCTGCGCTTTCAGGAGGATGCCTGTCTGCAATGCGGGATCTGCGCCACGATCTGCCCCGAACAGGCGATCACGCTTGAGCCGCGCATGAACCTTGCCGATTCCGCCCTGACGCAGGTGGTTTTGAACGAGGAAGAGCCGTTTGCCTGCATCGAATGCGGCGCCTTGTTCGGGGTGAAATCGACCGTTGAAAAGGTGGTCGAAAAGCTGGCGGGCAAGCATGCGATGTTCGCCACTTCGGACACCGCCAAGATGATCCAGATGTGCGATAAATGCCGGATAAACGCGCAGTATCACTCAAAAAACAACCCCTTCGCCGGGGCCGAACGCCCGGCTGTGCGCACCACCGAGGATTACCTCAGCAAGCGCAAGGATCACTGATGTTCGATCGGTGCGCCAAGGTCGGCGGGGACAACCCCCGAGACATAGGCCAGGATGGCCTCAAGATCATCAATCGTGATCTCGACCGGCACGATCGGCGGCGGTCGATGAGCAGCAAAGGGCTCTGTTATATCGGCGACCTGGGTAAAGGCCGGATGCGGGTTGAGCGCAAAGAACCCCTGAAACCGGGCAGCCCAGTTGGGCAATGCGCGCAGCACCGCAAAAGAGGGCGTCGAGCCGATGGCGTTCATCCGGTTTTCTTGCGACACCACATGACAGCGCCCGCAATGGCGCAGGGACAGGGCCTTGCCCGCCACGGCATTGCCCTCGAACACAAGCGCGACTTCGGCCTCATCTTCGGCCTCTGGCAGGGAAAACGGCGCGCGTCCTTCGACCTCATAGCTGGTCAGGGTGCGCTGTCCGATCTCGGAGGTCAGCCAATCGGCAAAGCGTGTCGCCCCGGCATGCGCGCCGCGCAGCTGCATCCGCCATGTTGCGCCCTCCCCGATAAAGACCGCGCGCCCCTCGGCGTTACCAAGGGCAATTTCGGCCTCGGCGCCCGGTGCCACGATCTCGATCCGCACGCCGGTCTTGAGCGAAAAGCGCGGGCGCAGGTAATCGAGCAACCCGCTGGCGATCAGCGCCTCCGGCGCGCTCAGGCGAAACAGCCGCTCGTCGGCCATCGCACTGACGGGCAAGAGCGCCATCAGACAGAAAACGATCATCCGCAGCACGCGTTTGGGGCTTGGGTTCCATCCTTGCATGTCCCACGTTAGAAACAGCCGCATGTCTGCGTCAACCACCTTGAACATGAAACGGAGAGAGCCATGAGCGAAGATTTCAACATGTCGATGCGCAAATTCCTCAAACAGGTCGGCGTGACCTCGCAGCAAGCCATCGAAGAGGGCATGCGCAACGCGGGCGATACGGCGGGGCGCGAATTCAACGCCAAAATCGTGCTCACGGTCGACGGGCTCGATATCGAGCATGTGGTGACAGGCACGATCAAGGGGCAAAACTAAGGTGGCCCTTACCCGCTACAGCGTTCTGAACGCATTGAAACAAATCACCGACCCGGTCAGCGGCTCTGATATCGTCTCGGCGGGGGTCACCCGCGGGCTGAATGTCGAGGGCGACACGGTGCGGTTTGTTCTGGAAATTGATCCCGCCAAGGCCGAGGCCTATGGCCCGGTGCGTGACGCCGCCGAGGCCGCCGTGCGCGCGCTTGACGGGGTGAATGAGGTATCTGTCGTTCTGACCGGGCATTCCGCCAAGGCACCGCCCGACCTAAAACCCGGCCGCAAGGCCGAACCCAAGGGCCCCGAAAAGGTGCCCGGCGTCAACCACCTGATCGCCATTGCAAGCGGCAAGGGCGGGGTTGGCAAGTCCACCGTTGCGGCCAACCTCGCCTGTGCCCTGGCGGCCGAGGGGCGCCGCGTTGGCCTTTTGGACGCCGATGTTTACGGGCCAAGCCAGCCGCGCATGCTCGGCATCTCGGGGCGCCCCGCAAGCCCGGATGGCAAGACCATCCTACCGATGCGCAATCACGGGGTCACCATGATGTCGATTGGCCTGATGACCAACGAGGGTCAGGCGGTCGTCTGGCGCGGTCCGATGCTGATGGGCGCGCTGCAACAGATGCTGATGCAGGTGCAATGGGGCGCGCTCGATTGCCTCTTGGTCGATCTGCCGCCCGGCACCGGCGATGTGCAGATGACCCTGGCGCAAAAGGCCCAGGTCGACGGCGCGATCATCGTCTCGACCCCGCAGGACATCGCCCTTCTGGATGCGCGCAAGGGCATCGACATGTTCAATCAGCTCAACGTGCCGGTTCTGGGCATGATCGAAAACATGAGCACGCATATCTGCACCAATTGCGGGCATGAAGAGCATGTATTCGGCCATGGCGGCGTTGCGGCCGAGGCCGAAAAGCTGGGCGTGCCGCTCCTGGCGGAAATTCCGCTGCATCTGGATATCCGGATGGCGGCGGACGGGGGCGCGCCGATTGTGGTCTCAAAACCCGATAGCCCGCAGGCACAGGCGTTCCGCACCATTGCCCGCCAGATGATCGAGACAGGCGTCGCATGAACACGCCCGCGTTCCCCCCGCTCATGTCAGGGTTGGCGGTGACCGGGGCCATTGACCCGTTCGAGAAAGCCTGCGCCATGGCCAGCCTTGGTTGTGACGCGGGGGTGATCGTGCATAACATCACCGCCAACCGGCTTATGGCGGCACTGGTCATGGCCCCCGAGGTGCCCCTTGAAGAGGCGATGGCGATGCTGCCGGCCTGTGGCGTGGGCTTTCAGAACGCGCTTGGCGCTCTGGCCCCGCCAGAGGTTGCCGTGCACCTGGAATGGGCGGGCGGTCTGCGCATCAACGGCGCCGCCTGCGGGCATATGCGCGTGGCGGCGGGCGGCTCTGATCCGGGCGCCCTGCCCGGCTGGCTTGTGGTGGGGATCGACCTGCCGCTGATGCAGATCACCGAGCGGCCGGGTGATCGCCCCGACCAGACCGCGCTATATGACGAGGGCTGTGCCGAGGTCGATCCTGTCACCCTGCTGGAAAGCTGGGCACGTCACACCCTTGTCTGGATCACCCGCTGGGAAGAAGACGGCGGCAAGGATCTGCATTCCGAGTGGCGCCCGCTCGCCCATGACATGGGCGAGGATGTGCGCCAGAACGGTATCGCGGGCAAATTCCTTGGCGTGGACGAGCGCTTTGGCATGCTCTTGCGCGACAATGACACCACCCATCTTATCCCCCTCAGCAGCCTGTTGGAGACACCGCAATGAAACTTGCCCGTGCCATCCATTTCGACGAAAGCGATCAACGCGTCTATCACAGCCCGGCGCGCACCGGCGAATGGTCTGTGTCCGGCGGCTTCGAGTTTTCCAACTGGAGCGAGGCCGACCTGACCGGCAAGGCCCGACAGGCCTTTGCCAATGGCTGGCTTGGGGTGGAAACCTTTGGCCGGGTGACATTTGTCGCGGTGACTCAGATCGAGCAGGCCGAGATTGACGCACTGGCGCGTGCGCTTGCGCAGCATTTCGTCGATGTCTACGGCGCGCCCGACACCGAGGCGGCCCTGCCCGTGGCCGTTGAGGAGATCATGCAGATGGTCGAGCTATGCGAGGATCACGCTGCCAACACGCTGTTGACGGTGGCGCGCGATCTTACGGACGCGGGGGTGCGCGAAAGTTTTCGCGTGATCGAGCCGCAGGATGCCGGGATCGAGCAGTTCGCAATCCACGGCGCGCTTGACGAATAGGCCGGGGACCGGCGCCGGTCAGTCCCGGTCGCTCTTCCTCTCGGCCCGCTTCGCGCGATAATCGTCAATCCGCGCCTCAAGGCGATCGGCATAGGCGGCGCGGTCGGCGTCGCTCATCGCCGAAAGATGCTCTAGCAACAGGCGCTGCCCCAGCTCAAGGCGCTCACGAAAGCCTTCGCGCTGTTGACTCATGCGCGCGGCCACGGCGGCGGCGTCAAATGGCACCGCGCGCAGATCCGCCACAAGCGCGTCAAACCCGGCATTTTGCGCCGCGCGGGTGCGACCGCCATCGCGGTAGGCATCGCGCATTTTTTGGCCAATCTCGCGGCGCTCCTCGTGACTTAGCGCGCGGGTCAGAGGCCCGCCCGCCATGTCAAGCCGCGAGGGGTGATGCCCGCCATGCGTGCCGCCATAGCGCAAGGCCCAACTGCCGATCACGCCGATCACCAGAAGGTTAAGCGCCAGCGACACGACCAAAAGGCCCCGCACCCAAGGGCTTAGCCCTGTTGCGGGCCTGTCGCCCCCGTTTTTATTCGTTGCTGCCGCCATCAGAAATTCCCCCCGGCCAGGTCAAACGCCAATTCCGGCGCGACATCAATAAGATAGGCGCTTTCGTTTGCACCATCCAGCATCCCCTCAGGCAGGCTGATGCCAAGCCACACCCCGGCCATCGCCGCCGTCGCAAGCCCGGTCACCGCAGGCCAACCCCCAAGCAGGCGATAAAGCTGGGTCGAGAGGCTGGCGCGTCGGGGCCGGGGCGGCGCGGGCGTTTGGGCCGCAACCGCCTGCGCATCCGCCTCGATCCGGGCCATGAGGGCCACCGAAGGCTCTGCGGCATGCGCGCGCGCGGCGTCAAAGAACACCTCAAGCCCTGACATATCGTCTCTATCGCTCATCGCCATATCCAAGCTCCTCTTGTCGCCCTGAAAGGGCCGCCGTCAACGCGCGTTTGCCACGCGCCGTCAGGCTTTCCACCGCTTCGGTGGTGATTTCCATGATCTCGGCAATCTCGGGGTTCGCCAGCCCTTCGATATGTCGCAGCACGACCGCCTGTCGCTGCCGGTCCGGCAGCTGGTCAAGGGCCTCTTGCAAGGCCTCTGCACGAGCGGCATCCTGCAGTATCTCGGCCGCCGTCGCGCGCCCGTCCTCGGGCTCGGGGATACTCTCCAATGCGACGCCGCGCGCGCGCCGCCGCAGATCAATGCAAAGGTTTGCCACCACCCGGTAAAGCCAGGTCGTGACTTTGGCCTCATCCTGGCGCCACTCGGGCGCAATCTTCCAGAGGCGCAGCATGGCCTCCTGGGTGACATCCTCGGCCTCGGCGTGGTTGCCAAGCAGGCGATAGGCATGGCCCATGACGCGCGGCGTTAGACGCAGATTGAGGGCACGCGCCGCCGCACCGTCGCCATTGGCAAACAGCACAAGCAGGGCCTCGTCCGACATCTCGGCCATGGCGTCAAATGGCATATCCATCACCCCCAAGCGTATCCCTTACCCCGACCGCTGACCAGTGCGGTTGCCGGGCGGTGCGCATATTTCCCACGCGCACCGCCCAAGAACTAGCCGACCCTAGTCGTTGTTCTTGTTACGTTTCTTCTTGTCGTGATGCTTGCCATGTTTCGCATGCATTGCGTCAAACTCTTCCTTCGAGATGGCCCCATCACCATCGGTGTCCATGCGCTTGATCATGCCACCCTTCTTGCGGTGCTGCATCTCGGTGACATCCAGCTTGCCGTCATCATTGGCATCGTGGCGCTCGATCATGTGATCTGCGCGGCGTGCGATACGCTCGGCATGTTTCGCCGTCATCCGCGCAATAAGCTCGTCGCGCGACACAGCCCCATCACCATCGGTATCGGCCCCGTCAAAGCGTGCCTGCATATGGGCCGTCATTTCCTCGGCCGTGATCTTGCCATCGCTGTTGGCGTCCAGCTCTTCAAAGCTCGGGCGCTGACCCTGACCCATCTTGCCCTTGTGTTCCTTGGCGATACCCTGACCGATGCCACCAGCGATAATTGCACCTGCAAGCCCGGCGATCAAAAGTGTCTTTTTCATTTTGGTCTCTCCTCAAGAGTCGTTTGGTTTATCTGCGAAAGCAACCGTTCTGGCCGTTCCTGAAGTGTAATACGCGGGGCACTTCGCTTTCCGTCGCGCCATTGCGATCTTTTTTTGTCGGCATGCCACTGCCCAGCCCCAAAAGTCGCCCGAGGGTTTTGCGACATGGCGCCGCAAGGGCGTTCTACCCTCTTTATTCTGCGCCTGAATTAGCCCAGTTTATGCCGATCAGCTTTGGGGAAAATCATGACCTATCAGACAGCCATCAGCACAGACCGCGCCCTCTGGCCCGCACTTCGCAGAGGATTTCGCCGGAAATGCCCCAATTGCGGCAATGGTCCGTTGCTGAAAAGCTATCTCAAGGTGCGTGACACCTGCACGGTCTGTCGCGAAGACTTTACCCACAATCGCGCCGATGACGGGCCTGCCTATCTTACGATCCTGATCGTGGGTCATCTGATGGCACCGCTTTTGCACATTACCTTCGTGCAATTTCGCCCCGAGCCGCTTGTGCTGTTCACCATATTCGCTATTGGCACGGTCACCCTGTCACTTTACCTTTTGCCGCGACTGAAAGGGGCGATCGTCGCCTTCCAATGGGCCCGCCAGATGCATGGGTTCGGAGGGGGCGACTGACCCTTTGCCGCTGAAAGGGCCAGCATGACCAGCCAGATCCCGGATAAATCCGCCATTCGCAACGCCGCAACTGTGATTGCCCTGCGTGATCGCACGAGCGATCCGCATGTCCTCATGGGACAGCGCGGCGCGCAAGCGGCGTTCATGCCCAACAAGTTCGTCTTTCCCGGCGGGGCGGTCGATGCGGCGGATGCCGCCGTGCCGCTGGCGCGTGCCCTTCCCGAAATCTGCGCCGAGCGTTTGCTGGAGGACAGCAAGGAGAACCTTGCGCATGCTCTTGCCGCTGCCGCCATCCGCGAGCTTTGGGAAGAAACCGGCCTGATCCTCGGGCACCCCGGCGACTGGCCGGGCGAGGTGCCCGCCGATTGGGCCGGGTTTGCGGCGCGCGGGCATGTGCCGGTCGCCGATCCTCTGCAATTCGTGTTTCGCGCCATCACCCCGCCGGGGCGCCCGCGCCGGTTTGATGCGCGGTTCTTTCTGGTCGATGCCGGTGAAATTGCAGGCGACCTTGATGATTTTTCCGAGGCCTGCGACG